>PJEL010001170.1_pt1 | contig 27766 bp, 24 predicted proteins | sample 1853271 | NCBI WGS metagenome assembly PJEL01 (sample SAMN08108733, study PRJNA415343) | Invertebrate metagenome, whole genome shotgun sequencing project. | host: Globobulimina | place: Sweden: Gullmar Fjord | collected 2015-08 | reverse complement strand
CTAACAACCGTCGCAACTGCTTCCGCTAACTCCACTGTACGCTCAAAAGGCTTTTCACTACGCCTCTCGACAATCACCCGCGCAACGGCACGGGATCTTCTTTCGTCACCGAGGTGAAAGAAAATCTTTGCAAGTTCTTCCGCAGTCTCAGAATTAACAACGTCAGCGGCAGTAACACCTTCGCTAGACATCCTCATATCCAAAGGACCATCCCGCATAAAAGAAAAACCGCGTTCTGCTTCATCGATCTGCATGGAAGACACACCAATATCCAGCGCGACACCATTTACCTTATCGACACCCGCATCCGTCAACAGCCTTTCCATATCAGAATAAGGGCCTTCCAAAACGGACAGCCGGCCATCATATTCTTCTTCCATCTTTCGGCCAAATGCGATGGCCCTTGGATCGCGATCAATGCCGTAAACTTTGCAATCAGCAGCTTCGAGGATAGCCCGGCTATATCCGCCAGCCCCGAAAGTACCGTCCACAAACACCTCACCATCTTGAGGATTTAGAATTTCCAAAACTTCGTTCAGAAGAACAGATATATGCGGGCGGGCATCGGTCATCTATTCATCCTGTCCAATTTGCGCACTTTTTGCACGCTTGGCTCTTGCCCGTTCTTTTGCAGATTTCATACGAGCCTCAAACGCTTCTGGCGCTGAAATCTGGAAACTGTCACCCCGACCTGCAAATACGCAAGTACCATCGATTCCAACCTGCTTTAACAGATCCAGCGGAACAACGATCCGCCCATCGCCATCTATCGGAAGCTCAACAGATTCAGCCATCAACACATCAGCATCGGACTCGCGATCCTCCGAGAAGGGATCAAATCCACCAATCTTTTGCAGAAGATTTTCCATGACATCCATGTCGCATGCATTGAGGGCATCACTATCGAAAGTTGGGAACAGAACAATTGAAGAAAACCCTTTATCCGTCAAAACAGATCGAAAGCGCGCAGGTACAGACACCCGACCTTTCTTATCGATCTTGTTTGTAAATTTTGACAGAAACAGAGCCATAAAAGCCTCAACCTACCAGTTTTCCTAACATCCCGACCCCAGCTACCAATCCATCAACAGCAAATTGGATAAAAATGGGATATTATGGATTATCATGGAAATTTATGGGAGTCAATGGAATTTGACCTGAAGCCCTTGGGTTTCAAGGCCTTTTTGGGGCTGCTTGTTAAGGAAATGTTAGATTTCTTAACTGGAAGAGGAAACGCATATTCCGCACATATTTTGTGTAAAAATACCTTTACTCAACACAACCAAACTCTATGTCGTTCATATAGAAAATAAAAACAGGGGAATTCGCCCTCTTCATATGAAAATCGATCATGAACTATAAAATTGCACTTTTGGGTATTTCGCTTTTTTCAGTATTTAGCGAAATAAGTTTTAGCGAAGAATCCACTGTAATTCTTCAAACTCACTTGCAAGCCCCCTATCAAATAGCGGATTCCTCCCAACTGCGAGGAAATGCCATGAAAAATCTTGAATGCATATTCAAAGAACTTGAAAGACCTTATGCAATCACAATCGCCCCTCGAAAAAGAAGTAGAGAATTTGTAAGAGAGGGAAAAATTGATGGGTTTTTGCTAAGTCTGCTCGACGCCAACTTGGATAGCTTCGCTATTCCTACTCAACCTCTTGTTCTCGAAAGATGGAATTTTTTCAGCATGAGAGAGAACATTCAGTCAGACACGACAAACTCCAATTCTATCGGTGCCGTACTAGGATCAAATGAAAGCATATGGCTGAAGGAAAATGCGTTTGAATCCATCACTCAAGCTCCAAACATCACGTCGTTAGTCAAAATACTCGCCAAAAATCGTATTTCACACGCACTTGCAGACGAACATACCTTCAGAAATGCAGCATCAGATGCCGGTATTCCCTATAAAAACTTCAATTCTGCATTTGTCAGATACGTACCGCTGGTAACCTATTTTTCAAAAGATTTCATTGCGAAAAATGCTGACTTTTTGGATCGATTTAATATGGCGATCGGATTTTGCATGAAGGAAAATCAACAAAGTAACATGATGGAAAAAATACGGCTTTCTCAGATGGCTATTTCTGTCACTCAGAGTTTCTTCAAAAACATGGACCTTACATCAACATTTATTGCCAAACATAAATCAACAAGCTCGAACTCCACTAAAAACAATCAGGATACTCTATGGAAAAAGGCCGTTCAGGTTGGGGAAACCACACCTTTAATTGATGAGCTATTGAAAAACAAAGTTTCTCAAGCGCTCAAGAAAATCACATCATCATCCAACGGCAAAATCCTTGAAATTTTTGCTTTCGACAATCAAGGATACATTTTTGGCCTAAATCAGCCCACAAGTGATTATTGGCAAGGAGACGAAAGCGCTTACAACGCTTTGTTCAATCATAAAGCAACTATTCATTACTCGCCAATTGAGTTTGACCTTTCAACCCGGACTTTCGAAATTCAGGTTTCTCTTCCTATAATCAATCCGCAAACAAATGAAAAAATTGGTGGAATTACGATTGGATTTGATGCCGGCGTCACACTGTCGGCCAATAGATTATAGAAACAGCAGAATACCCCTTTTAATCTCAATCATCATCCATTATATATTTTTTAGAATAATTCTAATCTATATTTTAATTAATATAATTCACATCCACCTTGTTCATGACCAGGAGAGAACTGATGAGTACAATTGATATCGGGATAAATTCAGACGATATGACAAAAATCGCAGATGGTTTAAAAAATCTTCTGGCAGATTCCTATACCCTGTATCTTCAGACCCATAATTTCCACTGGAATGTCACAGGCCCAAAATTTCGTGATCTTCACCTGATGTTTGAAGAACATTATACAGAGCTTGCAACCGCTGTTGATGAAGTGGCGGAACGCATTCGAACATTAGGGGTTGCCGCACCAGGTACCTATAAATCGTTCGTCACTTTAAGTTCAATCGATGAAGTTGAAGGAGTTCCCTCTCCTGAAGAAATGATACTGATTTTGACCCATAGCCACGAACAGGTTGTCAAAACATGCCGAAAAGTACTTCGTTTGGCACAGGCTGGCGAAGACGAGTCAACAGCATCTCTCGTATCTGATCGTATGCGTATCCATGAAAAAACAGCCTGGATGCTACGGTCCATGCAATAGAAACCAAATTGGCAGGCTAGAAATTCTCTGGCCTGCCGTTCTTATGCTGAGGTCATATCCTTGCATAAATAAACACAACGCCGCGCTCCAAACAGGATATGCTCCTGCCTTTCAACACACACTTTCTGCCCAAGTACAGATTGGAAAACAGCCAATTCCGAGGAACAGAGACCTGTACAAGATTTCGCCGCCTCACACACTGGACAATGGTTTTCGACGAAAAGATATGCTCCGGCTTCATCAGCCTCGCAAACCGCCGCCATATATCCTTCTTCTGACCTGATCTGAGCCAATATTCCCAATTTGGCTGCGAGTGTTTTCGCTTGATCCGTTTTATCAGCATAAAGCTTTATCTGATCTGCGGCACGCACTCGCACCAACTGTTCAAGACCCTGCTCGCCAAACGTCCGCTTCACCACATCAATAAGCTCAACAGCCAAAGTGGCATGACTATTGGCAAAATGACTATTGGCCTGCTCCGTCAGGGCCCATTTCTTTTTCGGGCGCCCAACGGGTTGCTTAACAGCAACATGCTCTACATCCCCCTCAACTTCCAGTGCATATAAATGCTGGCGCACTGCCATGGCTGTTAAACCAAACTTCGTACCAAGAGACTCCGCATCTTCCGCACCATTTACCTTCAACTCCGCCAGGATTGCCTTGCGTGTTGACAGGCTGTTTTTCTTCACCAGTTTATTCATGAGACACTTTCTAAAGAAAAACATTGAAAAACACAAGCCGCCACTATATGTGATTAATAGTTTCTAAAGATAATTATTTATAAAAGGAAAACAAGATGAGCGGAGAGTTTATCAGGGTTGCCTCCCTTACCGATCTGGAAGTGAAAGGTCGCATTGTGGTCAAAGCAAAGGGCAAACAAATTGTTCTCTTTAAAACTGATGACAAAATCCATGCTTGTAATAACCGCTGCCCTCACGAAGGATTTCCCCTAAGTGAGGGATCTCTATCCGATGGTTGTATCCTTACCTGTAACTGGCATAACTGGAAATTCAATCTGGAGGATGGAAATACATTGGTGGGGGGAGATCAACTTCGCACTTATAAAACCCGTATTACCGAGGGGGATATATATGTCGATATTCAAGACCCACCGAAGGAACAACTGATTGAAAAAGCTCTTAAGAATTTGAAGGCAAGTTTTAGGCGGCAGGAATACGATCGAATGGCCCGTGAGATCAGCCGACTTCAAAAAGCCGATGGCGATCCTCTTGATACAGTCCGACAAGCAATTTTATGGACCCATAATCGTTTTGAGTATGGCACAACTCACGCATTTGGCGCGATGCCCGATTGGGTTGCTTTGCGTAAAAACGGCGATCTTTCAGAATATGAAAAATTGGTCCCACTCGTAGAATCCATTGCTCATATGTCGTGGGATATCATGCAGGAGGAGACCTACCCTTTTACAGAAAAGGTGTCTGTATTCAATCCCACCGATTTTGTGGAGGCGATTGAAGAGGAGAATGAAGAAACCGCCATATCCCTTCTCAACCATGCTCTGCAAAATAATATAGACACAAAGGTTATCATCAATTCACTCGCCCGGGCGGCCCTCAAGCATTATGCCGGGTTCGGACATTCCGCCATTTATGTTTATAAAGCAAAACAAGCGATTGAAGAACTTGGCGAGCAGATTAAAGGACCCCTTTTAAAGGCGTTGGTTCGGAACCTGATTTACGCTCGAAGAGAAGACCTGCTTCCCGAATTCAGACAATATGCTTCTGCAATAGATCAATGGGATAGTAGTATTGCGCCGCATCCTTCAGAGGAATTCACGATCAATGGCGCAAGTGTCAATGGCGCTCTCTCGCTGACTTTAAAACATGCTGGGAAAAACCCTGAAAAGATCTACACCACCCTTTTAAAACAGCTTGCCCAGAATATGCTCTTTTTCAATATGGATATCGCTCAACAATGGAACAACTCGGTTTCGAATAACGTCTCCTGGCTGAATTTCTCCCACGGCATTACCTTTGCAAATGCAGTTCGCAACCTGTGTGAAAATGACCCCGGCCTCTGGCCTTCAGCTCTTTTGCAGATGGCTTGTTTTGTTGGCCGGAACAAGAATTACATCGACTTTGGCCAAAACGTTGAAAAGTGGTCTGTTTCCGATAGTGAGAGTTTTTTCAAGAAATCCAAATCCAGCATATTGGATCATGCAAATCCTGAATTTATTGTCTCCGCCCACCTGATCAAGCTCATCACGGCGGTAGAGGAAGAATACCAGCGAGATCCTGAGAGTATCATTGTTCCAGAATTGCTGGCCGCAACAAACCGTTTTCTACATTCACCTTTCAAACGAAAACACACCTTAAGAACGGCATACCAGTCCATGGAGTTTGTGGAACGCGAAGGATGAAATCAGTGCAAAACCTCGGATCGCTCATGAGATTTTCCGTGTTTATCCTCCTGCTCCTGGCGGTAATCATGAAGTGATCCATCCAGCGTGCGCGCGATAATCTCATCCAGCGTACGCGCCGTGTTTACCCGTCCCATATAAACGTAATCTGCGCCTGCCTTGTAGATATTCTGCGCCGAAAAAGGTTGTTCGGCATTCGCAATAATGACGGCTTCGGGATTAAGGCTCTTAACAGACTGAACCAACTGTTCATTGCTAATCCCTCTTAAGATATCATCGGGAATTGTCGCAATAATCACCTTGGCCTTACCCACACCGGCATGTTGCAAAGTATGTTCGTTCGCAAGATCCCCATACCTGACCTTCACCCCCATCTTTCGAATGGCGGGGTGTATCTGAACATTAAAATCGATCACCAGTATTCTGGGCAGAAGTTCCGGTCGGTGCTTCTCAATCTCATGCAGCAGCGAAGATGCTACACGATGAAAGCCCAGTAAAACAATATCAGCATCCGCACCTTCTTCTTTTAACTCTGACTTCGGTTCTCGAAACCCCAGCATATGAAAACAAGGCGTCATCCATTTATGTATCCAATAGGCATTATGATACAAAGTGGGGGTCAGCAAGGCTGTAATCACGAAACCAAAAATCATGGCACTTGCGAAGCTAGGCGAAAGGTGCCCGTATTGCGCTCCAAGATACGCGATAACCAGTCCAAATTCGGAAAGTTGGGCCAAACGAATGGATGTCATTTGCGCAAGACGTTGATCTCCGCCTGTATAATAAAAGAGTGGAAAGAAAATTAATTGGCGACTGAGAAGAGAGAAAAAAGCAAGCGCAAAGGCAATAAAAATCGTATCCATATCTGATATGGCGGGAACACTCATCCCAAGCCCAACAAAAAACAGGACAATGAAAAAGTCGCGGACGACGCCGACTTTTCCGATTATCTCGCGGCTATAAGGTTGGGCCGCAATCGTCATTCCAGCGATCAACGCACTCATACCGGACCCAACAGATAGATTTGTCTGTATGTCAGAGAAATAATGAACGACAAAATCAAGGCTGCTACCGATAAACACAATGACAAAGCACCAGCCAATGGCCCCAACAAAAATCATCTGTGGTTCTCTTGCCAGCCATTTAAACGCCCGAGACATGACACCGTTGGCAAGAAGCCAGGAAATTCCGGCCAAGGCCGCTATTCCGCCAAACGAGATTAGAACCGGCATAAATTCAGGAGAACTGAAGTTGGGTTGCATTATCAGAATGACAATGGCCCAAATATCCTGAAACACGAGCATCCCAAGCGATACACGTCCGGATTCCGTATCCAGTTCATATTTTTCCTGAAACAGTTTGATGACGAGAAGCGTAGAAGACCCCGCGATAAAGATGCCAAAATAGACAGCATCAAACGGGCCTGCCAGTCCGCTCCCAAGACCTATCCAGATTAGCCCTTTGACCACCAAAATTCCAAAAAGGATACTTAAAGGATATTGCAACACACCCGGCACAATAATCGTTTTTCCACTACCGAGTAATTTTCGGACATCAATTTCCAAACCAATCATGAAGAGCAGAAATATAAAGCCAAGTTCAGCAATGGTTTCAATATTCGCAGGCTCTGTGATCAGTTTCAACCCAACCGGTCCCACCAGAATGCCTGCCAACAAAAATGCGGCGATGCTCGGGATCTTGAGACGAACGGCAATGAAAGCCAGAACACTGGCGACAAATAGGCTGATGCCAATATCATGAACAAGAGGAGGAAGTGCCCCGGTTGCAGCAGCAGCCGGACCAGCAAAAAACAGCACCAGAGTTATGTTAAGTAAAACAAGTTTACCAAAACCATGCATTCATCATCACCTTTGTCCACACCCAGCAAAGAAATACGCGCGTTCCGCCAATTTGTCCACATCACCCGAAGAATTCACTTAAGTTCCTGAGTTCATTAAGTCATACTAAGTAAAAAGGAATAATAAATGACAGACCATCCATTTGCAGATTTGATCGGTTTAAATGTTCTGGATGCCAGTGAGAACCAAAGTGTTTGTTCTCTTCTTGTAAAAGATGACCTGATGAACCCGCATAATGTTGTCCACGGAGGCGTCCTCTATTCCCTTGCCGATACAGGCATGGGGATCGCTATCTATTCATCTTTGAAAGACGATGAAATCTGTGCAACCGTGGAAATAAAAATCAGCTATTTTCGCCCGGCAATCAATGGTGAAATCATATGTAAAACCGTCATTGTCAACCGCGGCAAAACGCTGGCCAGTCTTGAATCCGAAATACTTATTGATGACAAGCTGGTTGCCAAGGCCAATGGAACCTATGCTATTTATTCGCGGCCACAATCCAGAAATAAAGTGTCAGATGACCTGTAAGCCGGGTCTTGTCCTCGATTTCTCGATGGATGATTATTCGTCTAGGATGCCTGTTACCAAACACCTCGTGCAACCAACCCGGACAGCAGCTCGGAAAACCAGCTTATGCAGCAGCTTGCGCCCTGCATCGGCCATCCCTATTTGGTCTTGCTCCCGGTGGGGTTTACCTTGCCACCCCTGTTACCAGGGGTGCGGTGCGCTCTTACCGCGCCCTTTCACCCTTACCTGATAAATCAGGCGGTTTGCTTTCTGTGGCACTTTCCCTGAGGTCACCCTCGCCGGCCATTAACCGGCACCGTATTTCCGTGGAGCCCGGACTTTCCTCCCCTTGAAGCTTAAACTTCAAGCAGCAATCATCCAGCCATCTGACCTGCTCTGATTACGCTGCTATACCGATCAGGTCAAGCGTCTGGCATGTTGCAAAAGCGCGAATGCAATATCCGCCGTCTCCTGATCATAGGTTCCGGTAATTTTGTCCGCTCTCCAATGACGCTGAAAAGCTTCAATTACTTTTGAGGATTGGTCTGGATTTCCAATATCAAAGCCAATTTGGCCAAGCATCTGAATGAGGCCGTCAGTATCCTGAACACCTGAAGGTTTTGCGGACGCCCAAAGCCCAGCTCCTTGCTGTGCGAGCCCTTTCCAGTCAAAAAGCTCGCCGGGATCTTCTTTTCGCAAAGGTGCAATGTCTGAATGGCCGACAACATTCGCCGGTTTAATATCAAACTGCTGAACAAGGCTTTTAGAGAGCTCCAGGACCGACCGCATTTGTTCATCTGGAAAAGCAACATAGCCAAATTCATGCCCTGGATTTACAATTTCAATCCCAATGGAGATCGAATTTATATCTGTTTCACCGCGCCAGAACCCTACTCCTGCATGCCAGGCGCGCTTCTCATCCTCAACCAAACTGAATATCTGGCCCGTCTCATCAATAGTGTAGTGAGCGCTCACTTGCGAGTTTGGATCACACAATCGGTCCAATGCCTCTTCGGCTGTTTTCATGCCGGTGTAATGCATTACCAGCATCGAGATTTTCTTGTTATCCCGGCGATCATTAAAGTTTGGAGAAGGTCTTGAGAGGATATGCATCTTTTCAGTGAGCCGCGCTAGTCAACGATAAAAACACTACAGCCCTCGCCTTGCACTGACATCATCATAGGCCGCATTTATCTTGGCAAGTTTGTCATTGGCAAGGTCAACAAATTCTTGCGGCAGACCTTCTGCCATTGCTTTGTCAGGATGGTTTTCCCGTATCAGTTTTCGGTAGGCTTTCTTCAAATCTGTATCAGAGATGTCAGGTTTAACACCCAAAATCTGATAGGGATCTCGTGCTTCTTCACCTGAATGGTAGCTCCGAAACCGATCATAATCACTTTCATTAAACCCAAAAATACTGGCTATATTCTGCAGGTAAATATCTTCATCCGGATGTAGGACGCCATCTGCCATGGCAATTGAAAAGAGGCCGTGCAACAGATCTTCCATGACTTGCGGACTATCCCGAAACATGCGCTCCACCTGATGGGCGTACCCCTCATAACCCGCTGTGTTTTTGCGGGCCATATTGAAGACTTTGGCGAAGTTTTTTTCCTCTTCCGCCGGAATTCTGAAAACCCTCTTAAAGGCGTCGATTTCATCCCGGGTCACCACACCGTCAGCTTTGGCAAGTTTAGCGCCAAGCGCAACAACAGCAACGGTAAACGCAACTTGCTTTAAACTGGAATCACCAAGCGCCTCCTCTGTCGCTGGATCATTCGTTTCGCGATATTTATCGACCACATGGCCTGCAACACTGCCGATCAGCGCCCCTAGAGGTCCTCCTAGCAGCAAACCTGCCGCGCCGCCCAGTATTTTGCCCCAGATAGCCATTTCGTCACTTTCAATTAATCCGTTTGCACAATACTAGCAGTGCGCTAAGCAAACGGCTAGTCGACAGGTTTGTGAATTTACGCTTATTGCTCTAATTAGTTTACAACAATTCTAATTGTTACTTTGTCCTATTGCCGATACTAATTGACTTTTTAACGCAAGATAGCCGAACTGATTTTCGGTATTCTGCGCTTTCATCCAGATCGGATGACACAAGTTTTGAATGATGGATTCCCTGTAAATGAATTTGAAAAATTGGCAGAAGCCTGAATATCTCCTCATGGTCACGGCTGCCGGCTGGGGGGCTGGATTTGCAACTTGGTTGGCACTGCTCAATAATTTTGCCGTGGACGCCATCCATTTTACCGGACGAGAAATCGGTATTCTCCAATCGCTTAGAGAAATTCCAGGCTTTCTGGCCTTTACGGTAATTTTTGTTTTACTCATTATCGCTGAACAACGCCTTTTGATGATCTCACTTCTCGTCTTTGGCATCGGCGTTTCCATTACGGGACTGTTTCCCTCTGAATATGGATTTTATCTTACAACGATTTTGATGTCCGTCGGTTTTCACTACCATGAAACATTACGGCAATCTTTAACCCTTCAGCTGATTTCCAAAGAAAGAACCCCGCTGGTGATGGGGCGCCAGATTTCTGCGCAGGCCTTCGCTTCTCTTGCAGTATACGGGGTCATTTATATAGCGACCAAATATGCCGAATTTGACTATGCTATTATTTATGCGGCGGGCGGGGCAATTTCCATTTTCACGGCGCTTGTCACCTGGTCAGCTTATCCAGTATTCACGACCGATGTCGTACAAACCAAGAAAATAGTCTTGCGTAAACGGTATTGGCTCTATTATGCCCTGACATTACTTTCTGGCGCACGCAGGCAGATCTTTATGGTCTTTGCTGGCTTTATGATGGTTGAAAAATTTGGGTATGAAGTTTCCACGATTATTGCTCTTTATCTCCTCAATCACGGGATTAACATTTTCCTGGCACCGCGGATTGGCCGTCTGATTGCCCATTGGGGAGAAAGAAAAGCACTGATATTTGAATATACAGGTTTGATGATGGTATTCACAGGGTATGCCATCGTTGAAAATTCAAATATGGCTGCGGCCCTTTACGTCATCGATCATCTATTTTTCGCCTTTGCAATTGGTATAAAAAGTTATTTTCAGAAAATTGCTGATCCCAAAGACATGGCCGCTACAGCCAGTGTCAGCTTTACGATCAATCATATTGCAGCCATTGTTATTCCTGTCTTGTTTGGGATGCTCTGGCTTGTCTCACCATCCAGTGTGTTCCTGGCGGGAACGGCAATGGCCGCCTGTTCTCTGATCTTTTCCTTCAACATTCCGCTTAAACCTGAACCGGGCAATGAAACCGTGAAAGGACCTCGTTTTCCTGAAGAAGAAGCGCTGATCCATAGTCAGGCCTAGCTTTGACACAATAAAAAACCAGGCTAATCAAACATTGGCCTGGTTTTCGGGAACACTCATCTGAAAAGGACTAGAGGTTTTCGTCCTCATCAAAAAGAATTCTGTTTGCTGCTCCTTCAAGGTCATCATACTGACCTGATTTCAAGCTCCAAAGAAATGCCACTAAACCCAACCCACCCAGAAACAGGGCAATCGGAATAAGATAAATGAGTACATTCATGGCAGGAGCTTCCTTTCCCTCGATTTAAGCCGGAGTGAGTTTGCACAGACAATCAGTGACGACGATGACATCGCGACGGCGGCAAACAACGGTGTTACAAATCCCAATATAGCAAGAGGCACAGCGATGGCATTATATAAAAATGCCAGGCTGAAATTCTGAACAACCAGTTTATGTGAAAGCCGGGCGACTTTTACGGTTTCAACAACAGCATCCAAACTTGATCCTTGAAACACGAAGTCAGCTGCTGTTTGACTAATTTCCGACGCTGATGCCGGTGAAATTGACACATGGGCTGTGGATAAAGCTGGCGCGTCATTGAGGCCATCCCCAACCATCAGAACTGTTCTTCCTTGATTTTTCAATTCAAGCAGACGATCAACTTTCCCTTCAGGTTTTATAAATGCTCTCCAGTTATCGATACCAACTTCAACGGCAACTTCCTTCGCAACAACGTCACGATCTCCCGATAGAAGCTCAACCTGCATTCCCATTTTTTTCAGTGCGGATATTGTCTCTTTTGCAGATTTCCTCAAAACATCCTGGAACAAGAATTGGATGTTTTCCTTGCCCGGTTGGGACATCCATAATTCAGGACCGACTTCCTGCAACCCGTCACCGCTCTCTACACCGCACCATTCCCGGCTTCCAAGCTTCACTTCACCCGCATCTGTTTGAATACTGAGCCCCAAACCCGGATGCTCAGTAACATCAAGCGCATCACCTGAATTGATCCCTGCTCTGGCTACCGATTGTGCCAACGGATGCTTGCTGTGTTTCGCTATCCGTGCTGCGAGGTTCAAATCTGCATCTGGTATATCGTTTCTGTTGATAAGGTCGAGGCGACCTTCGGTCAGCGTCCCTGTTTTATCAAAAACAACAGTGTCCACTTTTGCAAGGCGCTCAAGTCCATCAGCCGCCTTCACCAAAATACCCTTGTGGAGCAGCCGACCACTTGCGACAACCTGCACTACAGGAACAGCAAGCCCCAATGCACAAGGACAGGTAATAATAAGGACGGCAACCCCTTGAAACAATGCTAGTTGCCAATCAAATCCAAGCAACCACCATCCAACAAAAGTAAGCCCCGCCAATACATGAACTGCTGGCGCGTAATACTCCGCGATACGATCTGCGAGCCTCACATACTTGGCGCGCCCTTGTTCCGCATTTTCCATCAACCGGACGATATCACCCAACAAAGTGTTATCACCGGTCTTTGTGGCGGTCACGTTGACGGGAGCCGACAGGTTCATTGTTCCAGCATATACAGAAGATCCCAAGTTGGCATTTATTGGCATACTTTCCCCGGTCACCAGACTATTGTCGACGGATGTCCTGCCAGATTGGATTTCGCCATCCACAGGAAAGCGATCACCAACGGAGACATGAACCAAAGTTCCGGGCGTCACCGCTTCTACCGGCACAGATCGATGACTGCCATCCGCCTCAACCACTGTCGCGGCAACAGCCTTTAGCATGAGGAGGCGCTCTGCGGCAGACCTTGCAATACTGCGCGCGCGCGTATCAAGGTACCGGCCAATCAGCAGGAAAAAAAGTAGAGTTATTGCGGCATCGAAATAGGCATATTCGCCGCCTTGTATTGTTTCCGACAAGCTCATTCCCGTCGCCAGAATAACAGCAAGCGATATGGGAACATCCATGTTCAATCGCCCGGCACGCAACGCGGCAACGGCAGATTTGAAAAATACCTGCCCAGAATAGGCAACCGCTGGCATGGCAATCAAAGCAGAAACCCAATGCATGAAATCTCGGGTTGCCGGTCCCATATCTTCAGAAAACATCCCCGCCCAAACAGACACCGACAAAAGCATGACATTCATTGCGGCAAAACCGGCGACACCGAGCGCTTTCAAAAGCCGGCGGCTTTCCTCGGCAGCGGCGCTTTGCATCAATTGTGGATCATAAGGGGTCAGAGCATAACCCAATTCAATGATGGGTTTCACCAGATCGGCAGCGCTTGCTTTGTCACGGTCCCACCGAACAAGAAGGCGGCGGGTTGAAAAATTAACACGGCCTTCCAGAACCGAAGCGTTGCTTTTAAGTGTTTTTTCGATTGTCCGAATGCAGTTGGCACAATGCATGTTTTCTACAAGTACATGAAGAAGGGCATTACCCTCCTCGTCACTTGATACGAATGCTTCCGGGTCAGCAGCAACAAAATTCTGATAATCGGCAACAGTTCCGCTCGCCCGCGCTAAAGCTAGTGCGCCGCCAGAGCAGCAACTTGCGCCTAAATCCCGGGATAATGGAAGGGAAAATTCATCACTTTGAGATCGGTTTACTTGACCCATATCCGCTTCTCTAGCCGATACGGTTGATCATATCCACCGCCAGCGACCTCAATGACCAAATCCCATTGTCCTGTAGTGTCCACCTCAAACTCTGTTTCAAAGCTGCCTTTAGACTTTAGCATTGTTTGAGATATATCTTTGATTGCACCAAGAGGTCTATGCAAGGTCGCAACGGCACCAAGCCTAGAGATATTTTTTCCGTTTTTATCTTTAAGTTTCAAGGATATAAGAACACGGTTACCTCCGAGAGCATCAACCCCAAGATCAACTTTCCATCCTCGGGCAGACTGATATTCGGCCGATTTAATCTCGATATTGTAGTTTAAGCCACGCTTATAGGAATCCTGAACAGATAATCCAGAGAAACTAGTCAGGGCAAAGAAAACAAATACACCGTTGACGGCGACCATAACGCCAAAAAATCCCAAGAGGATGTACAGAACATGCTTGCCCTGTAATTTTTTCCCTTTGACTGTTTCCATCATTTTGGACCTTTAAAACTGGTTTCCTGACGTTCAATCAATCCGTTCAGCAAATCTTTTACCACAATAACAATATCGGTACTTCCTTCATCAATGTCCACCAAGGGAGCGGATACGAATAATTTAACACTGGATAATGAGTCCCCTGGCACAGGAACGATCAAGTCTTTCTTTATAGGGCCTTCCACCTGAAGCCAGGTATTGGAATTTCCCAATCCCTCCACCGTCACCTGATAGCGTCTTGTCTCATGAATTTTATTGAGGATTTTAACTGTATATCCATTACGAATGGTTCCATCTGACAATGTCACATAAAGAGGATTTCGATCCCGAATAACATTCACATCAAGTGCAGATCTATTCAACAATGTGTATAACATGACAGATCCGACAATCGCCAAAAGAAGGGTATAGGCAATCGTTCTTGGACGAACATATTGAACCTTGAGTATCTTGCCCGGTGTTTTGTCGAACTGCCCTTCATGAGTGTCATAACTGATCAAGCCTCCTGGAAGGCCCACTTTTTCCATAACACTGTCACAGGCATCAATACATAGAGCGCAAGTGATGCATTCAAGCTGTGATCCATCCCGAATATCGATACCCATGGGACAAACAGCCACACACTGATTGCAATCGATACAATGCCCTCGATCCTCCCAGCTATCTTTTTTCTTATGGGGACCACGTGGTTCACCGCGCGGCGCATGATAGGTCACTGTTGCAGTATGCTCGTCAACCATCGCCCCCTGAATTCTCGGCCAGGGGCACATATAGGTGCACACCTGTTCTCTCATCAAGCCGCCAAAAACATAGGTTGATGAGGTCAGAACTGCGACGCTGGAATAGGCTATAATAGCCGCTTCACCGGTAAGGAGTTCCGCCAATAGTGTTGGAGCATCTGCAAAATAGAAAACCCAGGCACCCCCTGTAACCAAACCGATGATCAACCAAAGACAATGTTTGAATAATCGCTTGAAAAATTTCGAAGAACTCATCTGTGCCTTATCCATTTTCAAACGCGCATTTCGATCGCCTTCGATCGCACGCTCTACAAAAATGAAAAGGTCGGTCCAAACTGTTTGCGGGCAAGAATATCCGCACCAGGCACGCCCAAATAACGTTGTCACAAGAAACAGGGACAACGCCGCGATAATGAGAATTCCGGTGATGTAGTAAACTTCTTGCGGCCAAAGCTCGATAAAGAAGAAGTAAAACCGGCTATGTTGAAAATCGAGCATAACCGCTTGATCTGGCGCCCCAATGCCCCGATCCCAACGGATCCATGGCGTAATATAATAAATCGCCAGTGTAATCCCCATGATGATCCATTTGAGGCGTCGGAAATTTCCAATAGCTCTTTTGGGTTGAATTTTCTGGCGTTTTTCAAAAAGTGACCGATTTTCTTTTTTATTTACGGCCTTTACGTCGATTTTTTCGACTGGGGAATGCACCACGAGGTTTCTCCGTTGGCCGGGCACTCTTATAGAGCGCCCGCCGTTACGAGCTTCAGACTACGGGTAACGAGTTCTTTGGGCGGTTATTCGCCGCCGCCCAAAGAATGTACATAAAGGGTGATCTGACGGACCACGGCATCATCCAGTCGGTCTGTCCAGGCAGGCATCACATTTGCGCGACCCTCGGAAATCGTCCGGACAATTGTGTCTTTTTCACCGCCATAGAACCAGATAGCATCTGTCAAATTCGGAGCACCAACTTCATTTTGGCCCTTGGCATCTTCACCATGACAGGAAGCGCATTCCTCTGCAAAAGTCTCTTTACCACGTGCAGCAGCCTCCATGTCCCGGTCACTTTGAGAAAGCGACAAAACATATTCGGCAACATCGCGGATCTGATCTTTTTCAAGAGTTTCATCCGTTAGGAACGCCGGCATATCCCCTGTGTGGGTCTCATCATGATCAGAGCGAATGCCGTAACGCACAGTATTATAGATCGTTTCAATTTCACCGCCCCAAAGCCAATCGTCGTCATTCAGGTTAGGAAAACCGGGCGCTCCTTGCGCGCCAGATCCGTGACACTGGGAACAATTAACCGCAAAATGCGACCGCCCACCGGACAACGCAAACTGATAGAGTTCGGGATTATCTTTGACTGTTGCCAGATCTGCTGCCAGTAAGTCTTTAACAATGCCAGCACGCGCCGCTTCTACCTCAGCGATTTCAGCTTCAAGGCTTCCGCGAGATGAATAGTCCAGATACCCTTTGGTATAATCACTAACCAGCGGCCAAGCTGGCATTAAAATCCAATACCCGATGGACCACACAATACTCGCGTAAAAAGTCCAAAGCCACCAACGCGGCATGGGGGTATCTAACTCTTTAATACCATCCCATTCATGGCCCGTGGTCTCGGTGCCCGAAATACTGTCTTTTTCAATTTTGGACATCGTTACCCTCCTCAAATGGGATCTGTGCGGCCTTCTCAAACTTATCTTTGTTTTTTGGCCACAAAGCATAAGCAACAACAATCAGAAACAGGATAAACAGATAGATCATGCCGTAGGTCTGAGAGAATTCGGAAGCATCTTGATATGTCATTTTATCCTCCTATCTCCTACCGGCTTTTACATCATAAGATGTGAAATCAACCAGCGTGCCGAGCATCTGCAAATAGGCAACCAATGCATCGAGTTCCGATATCATGGCTGGATTTGCATCAAAATCACGAACTTGAGCTTTGGGATACCGGGCAAGCAGATCATCAACTTCGTCGGCGTCAGGATCTACCTGGGTTTTCAAATCCAACTCAGCTTTTTCGATCATCTCATCCGTGTAGGGAACACCTACAATCCGGTTTGTTTTCAAATCACCTGCAATATCAGGAACACGAAGTTCCGTTTCAGCAAGAAACGCATATCCCGGCATTACAGATTCAGGGACCACGTCCCGCGGATTTTTCATGTGAGTGACATGCCATTCGTCGGAATACCGTCCCCCAACCCGCGCAAGATCAGGTCCTGTCCGCTTGGAACCCCATTGGAAAGGATGGTCATACATACTTTCAGCCGCGAGACTATAATGACCATAGCGTTCAGCTTCATCACGAAGAGGACGGATCATTTGGCTATGGCAATTGTAGCACCCTTCACGAATATAGATATTCCGTCCCGCAAGCTCCAGAGGACTGTAAGGCCGCATGCCCTTCACTTTCTCTATCGTACTCTCAAGATAAAAGAGTGGGGCAATTTCGATAATACCACCAATAGAGACAACGATCAGGATCAACACGAGCATCAAGATGGAGTTTTTTTCAATTACTTTATGACTGAACATGTCTCTTATCTCCCCGCCGCATATTCAACATTGAGGAGAAGATTATTCTCTTCAGATTGACGAACATCACCCCGGGCGGTCCGCCACAGATTGTATGCCATAATGAGCGCGCCGATAACAAACAGCACACCACCCAATGCACGGATCACATAGAACGGATGCATAGCTTCCACGGTTTCACTGAAAGAATATTCCAAGAAGCCGAAGGAATCATATGCACGCCACATCAGACCTTGCAGAATACCGGAAACCCACATGGATGTGATGTAGAGAAGAATTCCCACTGTTGAGATCCAGTAATGCAGATTGACGAGTTTGTCCGAATACAAAGATTTGCGGTTCCAAAGAACTGGCACCAGGAAGTACAGAGCACCAAAGCTCACGTAGGCAACCCAACCAAGTGCACCGGAATGCACATGCCCGATGGTCCAGTCTGTATAATGGCTAAGGGCGTTCACGGCCTTGATTGCCATCAGCGGACCTTCAAACGTGCTCATTCCATAGAAAGCAACGGACGTTACCAAGAAGCGAACAACCGGGTCGGTCCGCAACTTGTCCCAAGCACCGGACAAAGTCATCAAACCGTTAATCATACCACCCCAAGAAGGCATCCACAGAATGATTGAAAATGTCATTCCCAGTGTCTGCGCCCAGTCAGGCAATGCGGTGTAATGCAGGTGATGCGGTCCAGCCCAAATATATAGGAAAATAATCGCCCAGAAATGAATGATGGACAAGCGATAGGAATAAACCGGCCGATTAACCCGTTTTGGGATGAAGTAATACATAATCCCAAGGAAACCAGCGGTCAGGAAAAAGCCAACGGCATTATGACCATACCACCACTGGGTAAGGGCATCCTGAACACCAGAAAACAATGAATAGCTTTTAACGCCAGTGAGGCTCACCGGAATAGAGATATTGTTGACGATATGCAACATCGCAACGGTTACAATGAAGGCCAGGTAGAACCAGTTCGCCACATAAATGTGTTTTTCCTGCCGTTTCCAAAGCGTTGCCAAGAATACAAGCAGGTAAACAACCCAGACAATTGTCAGCCAAATATCAACATACCATTCAGGTTCTGCATATTCCTTTGACTGGGTCACACCGAGAACATATCCGGTAGCCGCCAGAACAATAAACAGCTGATAACCCCAGAAGACAAACCAAGGTGCTAGATCTCCAGCAAGTCGCGCCCGGCATGTCCGTTGAACGACATGAAAGGACGTCATGATCAATACGTTACCGCCAAAAGCGAAAACCACGGCGGAGGTATGCAACGGACGTAACCGACCAAAACTTGTCCATTGAAGATCCAAGTTCAAAGCCGGAAAGGCAAGCTGCAACGCAATCACAAGACCAACAGTAAAACCAACAACGCCCCAAAATGTGGAAGCAATGACACCTGCTTTCACGATAGATGTGTTGTAGTTAATTTCACCCGGAGCCGCCGCGGCAGTAGCGCCCCTCCGATAGTGTCTGGAAATTAACGTAAAGGCTGCCAATACCGAAGCAGCTACAAAAATCATGCCGTGGATCATCATGCCTTGATCCTGGGCCTTTGCAGATAGCAAAAGCCCCAGAACAACGCCGATAATCGAGAAGGCTAGCCATAACAGGTTCATACCAGTCATCCGTTTATTATAGTTTCAGGCCAGGGTGTACCATTTGTTTTAACCAAAACAAAACGCCACTACTAAAAGCACACATCCCCAAGATTATATAAATTCCAAACTGCATAGAGCGACATTGATTCAAATCAATTACTCTTGTGCGCATGGAATCATTTTATAAATAGTCCAATTAAAAATACTGGTCGCAAAGATTTGAAATAGAAGGCGAAAATTACACAGCTCTGGAATGGCGTCCCGTCCCTGTCCCAAGATAGGTATCGAATACAGCACAGACCGTTCTCACCAAAAACCTGCCGTTTTCGCTGACCAGTATTTTATTGCCATCAAGGGTTATCAATCCGTCCGTTTGAAACGGTACCAGTCTTCCCAATTCTTCAGCAAATACATTGACCGGTTGGCCGTATTTTTTAGCAATTTCGCCAAGATCAACAACCAGATCACACATGAGACGTTCAATCACTTCTCGGCGCATCTTGTCATCCGTTGATACGCTAATACCTTTGGCAATCGCAAAACTGCCCCCGCGAACCTTGCGGGTATATTCGTGTATGCTGACAACATTCTGAGCATAACCTTGAGGTAGATTCCCGATAGAAGATGCACCAACACCGATCAGTGTTTCAGACTCGTCCGTGGTGTAACCCTGGAAATTCCGGTGAAGAGCTTTACTGTCCAGCGCGACACTCATTGTATCTTCGGGCAAAGCAAAGTGATCAAGGCCGATTTGTTGATATCCACATTTAAGAAGCTCTTCAGCCGCAACCGTTGCCTGATCAATCCGTTCTTCGGTACCGGGAAGTTCCTCATCAAGGATCAACTTCATATGTGTTTTCATCCACGGGACATGAGCATATCCAAAAAGTGCAATTCTGTCAGGCCGAAGACTATAAGAAAGTTCAACGGTTTTCCGGACATCAGCTGTGGTTTGCAGCGGAAGACCATACATAAGGTCAAAGTTGATTGAATTAATGCCATTATTGCGAAGATTATCAACGGAGTTCTTCGTAATCTCGAAAGACTGTACGCGGTTAATCGCTGCCTGGACTTTAGGATTGAAATCCTGAACACCTAGGCTTGCCCGGTTTATGCCACTTTTTGCCAACGCTTCAATTTTTTTGGCATCCACCGTACGTGGATCAATCTCAATCGCTTTTTCTGCATTTTCAGTGAAATCGAAATGTTCGCCGATCAAGGCCATTATTGATGAAAAATCTTCTGAAGACAGAATGCTGGGCGTACCGCCGCCCCAATGAATATGAGAGATTGAAAACCGGGTCGGCAATGCTTCTGCCAACAACTTGATTTCACATCTCAACGCATCGGCATAATCTGCAATGGGGCTATTTTTCTTGGTAATTTTCGTATGACATCCGCAATACCAGCACATTTCCCGGCAATAAGGGACATGCAAATATAAGGAAATCGGTTTTGCCGTATCCAGTTCTTTCAACCAGTTTACGTAAAGTTCATTAGTCAATTCGGTAGAAAAATGTGGTGCTGTTGGGTAGCTGGTGTAGCGAGGAACAGCAGCATCATATTTTTGGGCGAGTGTCGTCACAATTTCGCGCTTTCTGTCTAATTAAGCTTCACCATCTGCGAGCAACTGAAGTTGGTATAGATCCGTAATGACAACATTTTGCGAAGAAATCAGCTCTATCGCACCAAGCTTACGAAGCTTCGTGATTGTTCTGCTGACCGTTTCAATTGTCAGGCCCAGAAAATCAGCAATATCAGTTCTGCTCATTGGGAGAGCAATTTCCACGCGGCTTTCTTCTTCTTTGTCTTCAAGGATAAATTTACGATGTGCACGCTCACACAAGAAATTTGAGATCTTTTCTACAGGTGTCTTTCGTCCCAAAAGCAGCGTATGATTTTGAAGTTTAATCACTTCAATCTGCATCATTTCCATCAGACGGGATTGGACAGCTTGATTTTCTTCCAATGAAGAATTCAGAGTTGCAACATTGAACTGACACACAACAACATCGTCAATGGCCTCAGCATCTGCCGCATAATGACCATCCACGCTTAAGCCCACGAAATCACCCGCAGATTTAAAACCCGTTATTTGACGGCGCCCGTCATCCAGCAGGCGAGATAATCGCACTTCACCTGAAACTACCGTATGAAAATACTTGGCGTCATCATATTCACTAAAAAGCATCTGGCCGGCTTTAATGGTTTTATGCGTACTTTGCCCGCCGAACCCTGCCAGCTCTTCACCGTCTAATCGAGAACAAAGAGCAAAATTATGGGCTTTACAGCTAGAACAATAGTCTGTTGTTGGTTGACAGCTTCGCCCTGCCAAGAAATTAAATTTCGCATGTGGCATTTCTTCACTACCTTCACCAGCAGTATGATTATATTCTGGTTCCCCAGCGACATCACCTGAAGTCATTGCTTCCATCCTTGTTAATTTCACTCTCTCCGACATAAGTTTTACCTCTTTTTATTGATCTGGCGCAATGCGGTGGGTTGTCGCAGGCATGTAACGAAGACAATGAATTGCCAATTGGTACGATAAGTTCCTTCAAAATCAGTAAAAATACATAAAAAAATCCGGCAATTTTATTTAAAACTGCCGGATCATTTCAGAACTATAACATATAAAACTGTATTTCTACAAAGCCAATAGATCTGTTGCTTTTTCCAAAGATACAACTTCATCACTTAATAGGGCATTTCCAGCTTCAACTTCAAATTCACTTTCCCCAACACTTAAAGGATCACTAGGTTTGAGTTGCGTATCGACGACCATCCTGGATAAAAGCAACCGCCTCGCGTCGCCTCCTCTGGCTCCTAATGTCGCCCCTTCAGTCGCAAGCAACGTTGCCGTCGTTGCTGAATACAGAGCATTTGAAGCCTGACGCGCGAGTGTTTCGTTTTTAGATAGGGCAATTTCTTCAGCAAAATCCCGGGCCCGATCAACAAGACCTGATAATTCACCAGCATATTGGCCGGGCATTTGATCAGTATCTCTCAATCTGGATTTAAGATCTTCGGCCAGATCTTTATGCGCGCCAACCTTGCCAACGGCCCTACTGGTAATATCCAATGCATTAATATTGGATGTTCCCTCCCAAAGCAGGCCGGTATAAGCGTCCCGAACAAGTTTTGGATTAACCCAGTCTTCGATAAAGCCGTTGCCGCCGCGCACTTCCAGCGCACCTCCTGCAACAGCAACATTATCCCGGCAGGTCCGGAATTTAAGAAGGGGTGTCAAAATGCGATTAAGCCGTTCCGCCGCCTTATCTCCTTGATCCGATGCGTGCAGCTGGGAGGCCACATGCATAAACATCGACAATGATTGTTCAGTTGGCACCATCAATTTCAGAAGCTGACGCCTTAGAAGTGGCTTGTTAATAATTGTTTCGCCAAAAACTTCACGATTTTGCGCAGTCACCAGCGCTTCGTTCAGACAGCGACGCATCATTCCCGCAGCACGAACACCGTGAGACAACCGGGACATGACAACCTGATCCATCATTTGCCTTAGTCCGGGGTTGGCTTTTGCGCCGACATCCCCGAAAGGATAGGCAACAGCTCCTTCAAAAACGATCTCGCCAGAGGGCATGGATTTAGTGCCCATTTTGTCTTTAAGGCGCATGATACGAAAATTATTGCGGCTTCCGTCGTCCAAATGCCTCGGAACCGCAAAAATCGCTAGTCCGGAATTTCCCTCCGGCGCGCCTTCTGGCCTTGCAAGCAACAAGGAAACCTCAGCATCGACAGCAGAACAAAACCACTTATCACCGTAAATACGCCAGACTCCGTCTTCAAACTTGGCCTCAACCTCCAAGTTGGCAACCTCAGATCCACCAATTTTTTCGGTCATGAACTGTGCGCCCATATGGATCTCGTCCATATCCTGACTTAACATCTGCCAACCAAATTTATCCATGGCGTCTTTAGGGCCATGTTTGGCAAGAAGGCCGTAAGAGGTGTCCGTCACTGAAATTGGGCACATCAAACCAAATTCAGACTGAGTGAACAGATAGGTGAAGACATATTTGGCCATTGGCGGTATTTTTTCAGGCCATCCATGCACGCCCGGTTTGTGGGACATACAATGAATACCGAAGTCACCATAGGCAATTTTCTCCATTTCACGGTAAGCCGGATGATACTCCACCCAATCCTTGTTCTGTCCCCGCGCATCCCGGGGATGAAGAACAGGCGCATGACGATCACACAGACGCGATAAATCATCCAATCGGTTCCCGGCAACTTCACCAAGCTCACGGAAAACCGGTGTCATATGCTCTCGCAAATCATCTGGCAGATAAATCTCAAGCAATCCTTGAAGATTTTTGTCTATATCGAAGAAATTCAGTCCGTGACAATCCGGCGCAATCCAATCTTCCAGTTCCCGTTCATCGCGTTTTTTCAACTGGTCATAAATAAACATGCTTTTTCTTTCCCTGTCCGTTACTTCGTCAGAATTGAATTCGCCTCTTCAAGGCTGATTTCTTCAGATCCTAAAAGAGCATCCGTTGCCAATTCATCGAAATTGCCAGCTTCAAGAGAAAATGGGTTTTCCTGACCAAGCTTGCGATCAACAACCATTCTGGACAGAAGCAATCGGCGAGCATCTTTACCCATGGCACCAAGACGCGCCCCCTCTGTTGCGAGCAAGCTTGCCGTTGTCACATGATAGAGCGCAGAGGAGGCTTTACGAGCAAGGGTTTCCTTGCCTTCTTTGGCAACGTCATCCGCAAATTTTACGGCTTGATCCACGAGGCCCTTCAATTGGCCCGCATATTGACCCGGAAGATCTCTTTCATCTTCCAGTATTCCGATCAACCCTTCACCCAGATCATTATGAGCACCAACCTTTGCAATAGCACGGTTTAGAACATCCAATGAGTTGATGTTGGAGGTCCCTTCCCAAAGAACACCAAGATGGGAGTCTCTTACCATTCGTGGGTTCACCCAGTCTTCGATATAACCGTTACCGCCGCGAACTTCCATTGCCCCGGTAGCGACACGAACATTGTCTCGAGCCGTCCGATATTTAAGAAGAGGTGTCAGTATGCGGGTCATTTTGGCAGCCTGTTCGTTCCCGGCGTCCCCTTCCTGCATATTCTTGGCTGTGAACAGATACATGGAAAGCGCCTGTTCCGTTGGCACCATGAGTTTCATTAACTGACGGCGCAGAAGCGGCTTGTTAATCAATTTGCCGTCAAACGCACGACGGAAACCAGCAACAGTCAAAGATTCATTGAGGCATCTTCGCATCATCGATGCGGCACGAACACCGTGAGACAGACGAGACATATTCACCTGATCCATCATCATTTTAAGACCGCGATTGGCATGCGCCCCAACCTCACCCAAAGGGTAGACAACAGCACCATCAAAAATAATCTCACCTGACGCCATGGACCGACTACCCATTTTGTCTTTCAGGCGAACGAGGTGGTAGGTATTGCGCGATCCATCTTCAAGATGCCGTGGCAGTGCAAACAAACCCAGACCAGCATTACCGCCCGGCGCACCTTGCGGCCGTGCCAACAATAAAACCACATCTGCATCAGCGCACGAGCAAAACCATTTCTCTCCATAAAGGCGCCAGACACCATCTTCTTGCCGTGCTTCCAACGCGATATTAGAGACGTCAGAGCCGCCGGTTTTTTCTGTCATGAACTGACCCCCTTTAAGGATCGTATTCATATCCTGGCTTTTCATCCGGTCCAGAAAAAGCGCTTTGGTTTTTTCATCTCCATATCGCTCAATCAACATTGCAGTAGTATCTGTTGCTGAAATCGGGCAAAGCTGGCCGAATTCAGATTGACCAAAAATATATTGAAAGACGTATTTGGCCATCGAAGGCACTTTGTCCTGCCAGCCAAGAACACCTGCCTTGTTGGTCATCGCATGGATACCAAAATCTCCAAAGGCAACCTGTTCCATATTGCGGTAAGACGGGTGAAACTCGATCCAATCTTCGTTTCGCCCTCGTGCATCGCGAGAGTGTAGTTTAGGAATGTGACGGTCCGCATCCCGCGACCAATCATCCAGGTCACCACCAGCAACTTCTCCCAGATTTCTCAAATGAGGTTCCATATGACTGCGCAGATCTTCAGCCATATAACAGTGAAGAAGATCCTGCAAAGATTGATCGATGTCATAGAAATTAAGTCCATGACAATCCGGTGCAACCCAGTCTGACAGTGACTCTGGATTAAATTCTTCTTTGGTTTGATAGAAATTCATGACTTGGCCTTCATTTGTTGTTGAGGCGGTTCTTAATCCGACCGCTTGTTTGAGCTGAATTCAGTGTGCGCTTTAACGAAGGGATGGACAAACGAATTATCAGCAAGGTATGATTGATAAAAACTCAATCAATTGGAGATCATAATTGCTCACACTTCCTTCAATTTCAGGACTTAGAGCTTTTGAGGCCGCGTGTCGATATTTGAGCTTCAATCAAGCAGCAGAAGAATTGAACGTGACGCCTGGCGCTGTAAGCCGCCAAATTCAATCACTGGAACAGTTTTTGGGAAAAACGCTGTTTCACCGTCATCACAAGCGCGTAGAATTGACCGCCGTTGGCCGCCAGTATCTGGCTGAAATCTCTCTCCCTCTGGAGAAAATATCGGCTGCCTCGAACAGATTGCGAAGTGAACCAAAGCAGAATGTCATTTCCATATGTGCCTATCCAACTTTTGCCATTCGCTGGCTAATCCCTCGTTGGGCGGCCCTATATGAAGCATTTCCAGACATAGACATTCAATTGACCACATCCCTCAATCCCGCCGATTTCAACGAAACAGGATTTGACATTTCAATTCACGTACTGGCAGAAGGCGCCACCAAGAAAGGGTTTCAGATTGATAAATTACTGGATGTCGACACATATCCAGTATGCAGTCCTGAACTTGCAAAGCAGGTCCATTGCCCTGAAGACCTTACCAAAGTAAACCTGTTTCACGAAAGTCCGCGTCCTACAGATTGGCCAAGATGGTGCAGTGAAGCGGGGATCACTGGCATTGATCCAAATCGCGGAATGAATTTTGAAAGTGCTAATATGGCGCTGCATGCTGCGATAGAAGGCCTGGGCGTTGCGATTGGAATTGATGCCCTTGTTCACGATGACATCAAAGCGGGCCGGCTTGTGAAACTTTTCGATGTAACCCGAAGATCCCGCTTTCCATTTCAACTGGTGACCCCGATACGCCACACTGTCCACCCAAAATTGGATGCATTGCGTGTCTGGCTTTTAAACGAAGGCCGACAGCAACAATTATGAGAGAGTAGTCAGCAACTGGCAAACTTGATATAAACGGCACAAATTAGAAAATTAGTAAGGACGAAGCCGCATTGCGACTTTGAGAGTATATGAAAGCGATCATTATTCCCGTTACACCTTTTTCCCAAAATTGCAGCCTTATCTGGTGCGAGAAAACCATGAAAGGGGCGATTGTTGACCCGGGTGGAGATCTGGATCACATATTGAAAGTGGTCAAGGAACAGGGTGTGAAAATTGAAAAAATCCTGATTACACACGGTCATTTGGATCATGCCGGCGGCACAAAAGAGCTCAAAGACAAGCTTAAAGTGCCCATCGAAGGTCCCCATGAAGCGGATAAATTCTGGATTGATCAATTACCAGCACAATGTGCTCAGTATGGTTTTCCAGAAGCTTTTGCCTTTACACCTGAACGCTGGTTGAACGACGGAGACATCGTTACTGTAGGTGAAGAAACTCTCCAGGTTGTTCACTGCCCGGGACATACACCGGGCCATGTAGTTTTCGTCAACACCAAAGAAAAAGTGGCCATTGTTGGAGACGTTCTCTTTCAAGGATCAATCGGACGCACTGATTTCCCCATGGGAAATCATGACGACCTTTTAAATTCCATCCGGAAAAAACTCTGGCCTTTAGGGGATGATATCTCTTTCATTCCAGGACATGGTGAAATGTCGACTTTCGGGCAAGAACGGAAAAGCAATCCGTTTGTCGCTGACATGAATTTTGGCTAGTGCATGAGTTTACGAGCTGCCAGGATAAAATTATCCTGCAGCTCGTTCCAGCGCCCAAACAGCAACGGGCTCTTCACGCCCCCGAAGCTGCTGAGGACCAACTGATTTCAGACCGGCATCCGCTGCGGCTTTCTTACCTCCTGCGGCCTGTACAACCTCTTCACTAGCAACAATGCTCGCATTCAATTCACGGCTCAAGGTTTCTAGGCGGCTGGAGACATTAACCACATCGCCAAGAACGGCATATTCAAGCCGACGTTCAGAGCCGATATCCCCCAAAATTACGTCACCATAATGTAATCCAACGGAAAGCAGAATAGGTTGCAGGCCTTGTTGCGCACGAAGGCTGTTCCATTCTACCATTGTCTTTTGCATAGCAAGAGAACAGCTAATGGAATTTTTCGCATCTTCCGGTGAAGAATCCGGCGTTCCAAAGGTGACCATCAAGCCATCCCCCAGGAATTTATCCAAAGTCCCGTTGTGATCAAAGACAGCTGTCTCCATGCGTGAATGAAACTCTCTGAGGACCGTGACAACTTGCTCCGGTGAGATTTGTTCCGCCATTTTTGTAAA
>PJEL010001169.1_pt1 | contig 27773 bp, 22 predicted proteins | sample 1853271 | NCBI WGS metagenome assembly PJEL01 (sample SAMN08108733, study PRJNA415343) | Invertebrate metagenome, whole genome shotgun sequencing project. | host: Globobulimina | place: Sweden: Gullmar Fjord | collected 2015-08 | reverse complement strand
AAACCGGCATCTTGGAGAAGAAAGCCGCTTCTCCCTGGAGAAACCCATTTGAGCTGATTTGAGGTATCAAATCAGAAGCCCAAGATGTTTACACTTGGGTTTCTCATATTGGGTGAGTGGATAAACCCAAAACCAAAGTGAAATGGGACGCAGATTCAGGCAGATAAAGGCTGATTTTTTATTAAATTCTGAGGACTGGTGGCCCATTTGAAAGAGAAGGCGGTGCCGAAGGTAGAGGGGCTGGCGCGGTATGTGACAAAATATGTAGTCAGCCTGCCGATAGCCTTGTTGCGGGTCATCAATTACGAGCGGGAGCGGGGAGTGGTGAAGTATTGGTATCAGGACCACCAGAAAGGGAAGCAAGAGGAAGAAGTCAGTCGGGAGCAGTTTATCGGGCGGATGAGGCAGTATATCTTACCAAAAGGGTTCAAGCGGGCGAGATACTACGGACTGCAAGCGACCTGCAATCTCCTAATCTCCCCTAACCACTATGGGGTACATATCAAATTACGTAGAGAAGCTGTCTAGTGCAGCATCAGACAAGTTCTGAGGTATAGGTTTATGTCATTTCTAGTGAGAAACGAGCGAGAAATCCCCACTATGGTAAATACGTTAACCTCTACCTCAGCTCACTAAAGACACATTTAGGCCAGCTACCACTATTTTTAGGGGGACAACTGGGGATTGCTTCGCTTCGCTCGCAATGACATGGTTTACTTGTCAAATTTTACCTAATCCTGCACTACCCCCCAGCCTAAGAGGCCCCTTCACCGATGATTGCCAAATTGACACACATAAAAAAACTGAGCAGGGTTTTCACCTATTTTGGCCGCTCCACAACCTACGCTTGCTCGTTTTGGGCTAATTATACTTAAATAGTGCCCACACTGGCCTGACCCAATACACCGTGCCTTTTTCTCTAGCGTCAGATCCACATTCCTTTTTTCATTGTAAGTTCAGTTAGCTGTTATGTTGGTGGGCGGTGGTAATGGCGGTTTTGATGTTGTCCCAGTTTACGTCGTTGGGGAGGGTGCAATCGGCAGCCAAGATGAATTTGTCTGGGGCTTCATTAAGAATGTCTTTTACCATGTGGGTGATTTCAGCTTGGTTTCCGTGGGCAATTAGTCCTTTGCGCTCAATTCCGCCCATAAAGGGGCGGTTGAACATGCGGGATATTTGTTCGGCGGTCATTCTCTCTGCGCCCAGCGTTTGACTACAGTTGACAATATGGCCCGGATAGTCCGAAAAGGGGCTTAAATCGGTATACCCGCTGTGGTAGTCGCAAACATGGAGAATATTGAAGCTACAGCTTTGCTTGACTTCTTCCATCAGGGTTAGGTCGTAAGGTTTGATACATTCGTCGAAGAGGGGCGAGCCTCCAAATCTGTCGCTTTCGCCTCCCTGCGTAGAGGTGTAAAAACCGTCAATGCCCAGCTTGATGCACTCTTTGACAAAGAGCATTAAACTTTCTGTGATAATGGTCATCCCTTTTTTTACGCTTTGGGGGTCTGCTTTAATATGTTCCTTGACAATATGTTTGCTGCTTGTTTTGCCAGCGCACATAAAGGGCGAATAGAGGGTCATGATGATTAAGGCTTCTTTTTTGGCTGCTTTTATCAATCCGGCTACAACATTTAGTTGTTCTTGGTAAAAATCCTTTTTATACAGCGGGATTTTTGCCCAATCGCCCGGTTTTTGTATTTCCGGCAGGTGGGGGAAATTGTTTTCATATTGGATTTTTACAAAATCCATTCCGGTATAGCGAAAAAATTCCAGGTGTTTATCTACCGCCGCCTGTCCTTGATGGTAGGCTTGGTCAAAATGAATAAAGAATCCGGCAGGGATGTATGTTTGTTTCTTGCTTTGGTCCAGTAAACTTAAAACTGCATCTCTTTTGTTCATAGTTTCTCCTTTTTTCAAGTAATTGGTAATTGGTAATTAGTAATTTGGCCCAATTATCAATTACCGGCTGATAATGAGTCTGATAGAGGATGGCTGAGTAGTTACGATAGGTTAACAGTTTATCAAACCTGATGTAATCTATCTTGAATCATACCATTTGCACACTTGCATACTTGCATACTTGCACACTTGCATACTTGCACACTTGCACACTTGCACACTTGCACACTTATTTTACCGCGCTTCTACATAAAAGGAAAACTCCCCGGCCTGTTCAAATTTGAGGGTGATGGGGATGATCTGGCCGGGGGTGACATCGCTCAGGCCAACCAACTTGAGATGAGGGCCATCGGGCAGTAGAATAAGGCCGCTTTTGACGGGTAATTTTATGCTTGAAACTTGTTCGACCTCGGTCAATTGCTTGCCGGGTAGGGCGTTGTAGATTTCTACGGCACTGGCGGCTTCGCTCCATGCCCCCAATAAAGTCTCATCGACCGGGCCGGGGTTGGTCAAATATAAATATAATTCGCCACTGTTTGTCTCAGGATACCATCTGAGCCAGGGGTCTTTAATCCGAACCGGGGCACGGGCATGTAACATGTCCGCATTGCACCCGCTTAACCCTACTACAGCAATCATTATAAGTCCCAGCCACAGTATTAGCCGCTGCAGTTGGATTGGGGGTAAAACAGTAATTTCTTTTTTAGACCATAAATTCATAAGAGTGTCCTTTCAATCTCTAAACCTTCTAATCTCCATCTATTGAACCAACACAAACTCTTTAACCGGATCACTGCCAATAACAATGACTTGCCTTGGCTTTACCTCAAGTACCTCGTCAATCACGGTTCGTAGTTCGTTGTCGGCCCCGTCGTCTACCTGCACCCGTAAGGTATGTGAACCGGGGTTAAACTTTATCTTTTCCAGAACAAAGGTGGCTCCATCATTCCGCACGCCAGCCGGTTGGTAAACATCATCCAGCAAAATCTGATCGTCCAGGGTTATCAGTAACCGGAGTGGCAAACGTTGGGTGGAGCCTTGAAATGGTTGATCGCGCAGATGTTCGGGCAGCCGGGCCCGGTCTGAGGCTGAGAGGCCCTCGCTGTGAGAAAATTGAGTGCTGTGTCGTAAGCCAATCTGTAACATGGCTTCATTTTGGTCATGAGCCTGGAAGGTGATGTCGGAGGCCAGCGTTGTCAGGAAAAAGACAATTAAAAACACGATAAAACCTCGCGTTAGATGTTGCCAGGTGAGGTCAGTAGGCACTTTTAACCTTCCTAAAATGCCTTCACCTAGCCACTTGCGTTCATTAGGTGGAAGCCAGACGGTTCGTACCTGCTCTTGCTGTGCTTTCTTTTTTAAGTAGGGTGAACGTTGGCGATGTAGTTTTTGCTCCAGCCATTCATTTCCTTCACGGGCATCGCAATCGAAAGGTGGGCAACCGGCCATAATGATTTCTTTGGCCCCCTTATCCAGAGCCCGGGAGAGGTAGGTGGGGGGAACCATGTCGACACATGGCAGTGAAATGATCTTAAATTCAGAGTTTTGGGGATCACGTTCTTGGTTGATTTTGTCGATAACCTGCTGAGCGCCATGATTCATGTGTCGCTGGCAGGTAAATACCAGAGCCAGGTTGGTGGAATCTTTGAGTTTATGGTCAATTTCAGTCCAAACCAAGCTATTAGGCCAATCACCCAAATTAATGGCATCCCAGGGGCAAGAGCCGGCACATAGGGTACATGAAACACAGAGTTTGGGGTCCACCACGGCTTCTTGTTTAAATGATAGACCATCGCTGCGGGGGGCCATAGTAATGGCGGTGTAGGGACAATCTTGAGCGCAAAAGGTACAGCCGGTACAATCGGCCAGAGTCACCTGAGCGATAGCCATTTTTTTAGCCGGAAAGATCCAGGGCAAAATGGTTAAGAGGATAAAGACTGCGATGCTAATGCTCCAGAAGACAAGGGGATTAAATTGGATGGTGGTGGGTAAATAGGATAGGTAATAATAATCCAGACCTATGGGGGGAGGAAGTTGTGATAGATTGGCCGGGGCGGTTGATGTGGCCGGGATAACAAAGGCCAGAGCGGCCAGAATGATGCCCCCAGTTATCATGTAGAAGCGTGGCGGCCATACTCTGGCCCGGTTTAGACGGACAACATGAACCCAAAAGAAACCCACCAGGATCAGGGTTATAAAGATGTGGATAAAAATTAAGATCACAAAAAAGAGGGGTAATCCTTGCGCTCGCTCATTGGTTAAAAAGGTCAGGGCGTAAGGTCCTCCCATAGAGGGGATGGCGCTTAAAATGCTGGTAAGGCTATCGTTGATTAGTTGCGCCCGAACATCCCAGACTAGCCAATAACCAGTGATGCCAGCTACCCAGGTAAAGCCCAGTAAGATAATGCCAGACACCCAGGCCAGCCAGCGAGGGCCGCTGTAATGGCCCTTAAAAAATTCACGCAGGGTGTGTAAGATAATAAAGATAATGGCTGCATCAGAGGCATAACGATGAATACCGCGCATAATTTGACCCAGAAATTGGGCATCAATACGCTTGACGGACTCGTAAGCGGCCAGGGTTCCGTAACGGTAAAACAGGGTCAAGTATAGACCGCTAATGATAACCAGCACAAATAGATAAACACTGATTGTGCCGGTATGATAAAAGGGGTTTAGTCGCTCGTCTCCGCTAAGTCGGTTGATCCCACTTTCTACAGGTAGCCAAATTTTTTCCAGCCAAAGTAGGAGGGGCTGAGTTACTTTTTTTCGGTTTTTGTCGGCTTGCGCCAGATTGGTTTTCATAGTTGATAATTATTAGTGAAAAGTGAAAAGTGAAAAGTGATAAGTGATAAGTGATAAGTGATAAGTGATAAGTGATAAGTGATAAGTGATAAGTGAAAAGTGATTAGTAAACAGTAATTTGTTCATTGTTCATTGTTATCATTGTTCATTGTTTCTTGAATCTGTATAAAGCCATTGAGTTGCCGACTACCATGAGGTTGCTCAGGACCATAGCCAGGGCTGATAGGATGGGATGTAATAAACCTGTTACGGCTAGACCAACCCCGATGATATTGTAGAAAAAGGCCCAGACCAGATTCCAGCGGATGCGGCGATAGGTAGCTTGAGCTAAGTACCATACCCAGGCTACCTGGGCTAAATCATCACCCAGGAGGCTGATGTCGGCGGTTTCGCGGGTGACATTAACCCCACTGCCCAGGGCGATACCGATATCGGCCGCAGCCAGGGCCGGGGCATCGTTAAGGCCGTCGCCGACCATAGCCACCAACCCCTTTGTGGTGCGGCTCTTTTTTAGGTGCGCTACTTTGTCTTGCGGTAGCAAACGGCTTTTGACTGGTACTTGTAGTTGTTGGGCTAAAGCTAAAGCGGTGCTGTGTTCATCGCCGGTAAGAACAGTGATGCTGTTGCCCTCTTGTTGCAAGGTGGTCAGGGTTTGGGCTGCTTGAGGCCGAATGTTTTCCTTGAAGGCCAGCAAACCCTTGACCTGACCATCCCAAGCGCCATAAATGACCGTTTGTCCGGCTGCTTCCAGAGCTGTTTTTTGGGCTTGCAAAGAGTCGCAAATCGACCACCCCAGGCGAGCCATAAAACGAGCGCTGCCTGCGGCTACCACTGAGTCATATCCCTGCAATGTGCCCTTAATCCCTAAGCCCGGTTGAACCGTGACCTTTTCGGGAGAGGCCAATTTTAAGTCGTGCTGCCGGGTTTCGGCGACGATGCTGCGGCCTAAAGGATGCTCTGAGGCTTGCTCTAAGCTGGCGATGCGTTGCAATAATTCATGGGAGGATAGATTTGGCTCAGAAACCACAATTTGGCTGAGGCTTAAGGTGCCCCGGGTTAAGGTGCCGGTTTTGTCAAAAAAGAAGTGGTCTACCCGGCTCAACTTTTCCAGAGCCTCGGCGTGACGAATGAGAATACCTTCGCTGGCGGCACGATTTAACCCGGCCCAGATGGCTAAGGGGGTGGCTAAACCCAGGGCGCAGGGGCAGGCAATCAACAGTACGGATAACCCCCGCAATAGTCCCACTTCTGGTCCCAATTGCCAACTCCAATAGAGAAAGGTTAACAAGCTGACCAGCATAGCCGTGGGTACAAAGATGGTAGCGACTTTATCACCCAGGCGTTGAATGGGGGCCCGGTGTTGACGGGCTTCGGTAAGCAAGCGAATGAGGCGAGCGATGATCCTATCTTCACCTACGCCAGTGGCTTGTAATTGAAAATAACCATCCAGGTTGGATGTGCCGGAGTAAATAGGCTGCCCGGCTGCTTTAAAGACAGATCGGGCTTCGCCAGTGATGTTGGCCTCATTGACGCTGCCCTCCCCTTGTAAAATCGTGCCGTCTACGGGGAATGTTTCGCCGGGGCGGACGATTACCGTCTCATCTCGGGTAACCAACTCAGCCGCGATGCGTTTTTCAATGCCGTTACGGATGACTGTGGCTTCATCCGGGGCTTGCTCTAACAACTCTTCCAGAGCTTCTGAGCTTTTGATTTGGGCCCGGATTTCCAGAAAGTGTCCAATAGTCACCAGCAACAAAATCAGGGTGGCGGTGTCGAAATAGACCTCGCCACCATTGATGAGACCATAGACCGACATCAGGTAGGCGGAAACACTGCCCAATAAAATCAGGCTATCGGTGCTAAGGCGATGCTTTTGTAGAGCTTGCCATGAGTTACGGGCAATGGGCCAGCCCAATAAGGCTACTGTGGGCGTGGCGGCCAGAAACATTAGAAGTTTGAAGAAAAAGATATCATTGTCGTCGGCGCGATTGCTCAAACCTTGTAGCTCGACCCGGATGAACTCGGTGTAGAGCGAGAGACTGATGAGCATGACCATCATGCCCAACAATAATCCTATCGCCAGCCGATTGGCAATGGCCCAGCTTTCTTCCGAGGCTGCGTCCAGGTCTTCCAGGGTGATGCAGCAATCGGCACGCCAGTTTTTAGGGGGGTTATTGTTTAGGCTTGAAGTTGAGGTGGGTGCAATTAAGCTCATAATTGATTACCCTAAATCCAAAATCTAAAATTCAAAATCGGAAGTAAGACATCAAGCAGCATACCCACACAGAGATAGGCCAGGTACATACTAGATGTTTTATACATCCGCCAGGCCTGTTTTTTGGAGGGATTGCGGCGTAGAGTCCAGCTTTCTTTAAGCAGTTGAATATTGCCCCATAAGGCCGCCAGCCCGTAAATTAAACCCAACTGCCCCACCCAGCCCAATGTTATGGAGAGACCCACCAGTAAAAGTACATGCCAGAATATCCAGCGGATAGTTGAGTTTTGACCAACCACCACCGGTAGCATAGGCACCTTAGCGTTACGGTAAGCCTCGGTATGAACCAGGGCAAAAGCCCAAAAGTGAGGCGGTGTCCAGAAAAAGAGAAGCGCGGCGATAAGAACGGCGGTCAGAGTAATATGACCCTGTACCGCGGCCCACCCGGAGAGGGAGGCAAAACTACCGGCTGCTCCCCCGACAACGATGTTGAGACAGGTCGTTCGTTTTAGGACCAGGGTGTAAATTGGAATATAAAAGAGGGCACCCAATGCTACAAATAGCGCCAGCAAAGGGTTGACCATTAAAGCCACTGGCAAAGAAAGGAAAGTCAGGCTTAACCCCAAAACCAGTGCTACATTGGGTGCCACTCTTCCCGACGGAATGGGGCGATTCCGTGTGCGGGCCATCATAGCGTCGATATCGCGGTCAAAATAGTGATTTAAAGCAGCCGTGCCGGCGGAGCCCATTAATCCGGCCATGGTTAGCAGAATTAAAACTCGGATGGGGGGTACACCTGCGGCGGCCACAAAAGCGGTGGCGATAGCGACAAAGGTTAGCAGGGCTGCCACACGCAGCTTAAAAAGTTCTAATACAGGACGTACAGTCAGCCAAACTGCTGTAACGGAATATGTCCGCAGTTTATCAGAAATTATCATTGTTTTCCTCCCTGGAATTGGGGGAGATTGGGAGGAGTGATTTACGATTTAGGATTTTGGATTTACGATTAGCTCTGGTAGCGATTTCAATCGTAAATCGGCAATCTGAAATCGTAAATCGTTTTAGGCCCTAATCTCCCAATCTCCCAATCTTTTACAAGCGAGAACCGACTACCTGACCTTCAAGACGAGTTTCAGGTTGGGGTGTGCGTATGAGAGCCAGTAACAGTAACCACACAAAAACAACACCACCGGCAGCGGCCATAAAAGCTCCAATACCCATCAGGTTCATGGGTAAGTTCCAGGCCAGCGGAACACCGGCAGCCGCGTCATAAGCCTTGCGGGGTGCGCCAACCGTTCCAGCCCAGGCCAGACCGACGATCATGGTCAGGACACCAGGGGCAAAGAGGAAGGGCTGTATTTTGGCTAGAGTCTGGTTAGTCAGGCTGCGGTTTATTTTAGGCAGCAGATAAAAAGACATACCCATAAAAGCGGTTGTAACCCCCCCCACAATAACACCGTGGTAGTGTGCCGGTACTCGTAGCGTACCCAAGGCTCCTACAGGTTGAAGCAGCAGGCCAATAGCAAAGAGGATGGCTGAGAAAAAGAGGGCTGAAAATTCCGGCTTAGACCAGGGTATGGTTCGCAGTGAGATTTGAGTAGAACGTTTAAACCACAATCCCAGATAGAGGAAGGTAAGAATAACCGGCGCCCCCAAACTTGAGTCGAGCATAACACCTGCTTTAGTGGTGGGCAACTCAATCGCTTCACGGATGAAATAAAAGATAGGGGCCGGAATAATAAGGATAGCAAAGAGGGTAAGAATAAATTTGAGCCAGCGTTCTGATGTTGGAGTTGGGCCAAAGCTTATCTTGGCCAACAAGTACCAAATAATAACCATAGTGACAACGCTGGTATATTGTAAACTGTGTCCCATTCCCCAAAAGAGGGCCTGATAATAATCAAAGGTAGGATTGGCTCCGGCTCCAAAACCCAAGGTAATGAAGGCCGCAGCCAGGGAGGTGACGGCTATCAAGGTGCAGAAAGCACCAATCATAGCCCCGTAGGCCGGAACGGATAGCGGCGCTTTGCCTGTACGGGTGATAAGGCTTAGCAAGATATTGATAACAGTAATCACAATCCCGCTCAGGAAGATGGCAAAACCTATGTGGAAAACAGCTATATCTAATAGAGGGACATAATCGGTCATCAGGGCTTCACCACGAGCCATAATGATGCTGATTAGCAATACAATGCTGCCCAGAACCGAAACAGCCAAGCCGCTCCAGCCTAAAGGTAAACTAAACAAACGTCCCTGACAGGCCCGAGCGGTAACATAAACCCATACGGCTGAAATAAAGGCCAGTAACCATATAGTTAAGGCGAAGGTGACGTGGCCGACCAAAATAACATGAAATATACGGGCTGATGGTAATAATTTTATAGCCGGGGTGCGGGTCATAGCCACCATAAAAGCCAAAAAACCAGCAATCCCGGCTGAAGTAACAGCAAAAAGTAACCACGAATAGGTCAAATCGCGGACTTTGTCACCAAAGTGTAATTTAAATGTCATGCTAAAACTCCTTTCTTTTCCCAGTGATTATTTATTGGAGAAGCCGGGAAAACTGCCTTACACTACAAGGCTTCGGACTTTAGTCAGGGGATGGGCGAAACGATGTATCGCAGGCCAGAATCTTTTGCCTATCTGTGCTCAAGTGGGCATCTTGGAGAAGAAAGCCGCTTCTCCTTGGAGAAACCCATTGAGTTGACTGAAGCCCAAGATGTTTAACTTGGGTTTCTCACAATTGGTTGGTATCAGCCGCTCAACGTTATTGTTTGCCCCAAACGTGGCGTCTTATACCGGATATATATTTAGCTGAAAGGCCACAATTGGGCTATGAGCCACCAGTTGCCCAGATAGAGAATTGCAAACCAGGCAAAGAAGATAAAGGTGAGTACAACCGTACCCGGTGTTGATACATGCTCTTCATCATCGTTTTTATTACGTTTTGTTGTCATAAGTTATTTTCTCCATACAATGTTGAATTACGTTAGGAGATGGGGAGATTATTTCTTGAATCTCCCCATCTCTAAGCCCTTAACTTGTTATTAGGGTTAAACTACTTGCTTCTTTTTTCTCCCCAAACAGTAGCGAGAGAACGGCAATGGCACAGTAGATTGCCCCACCAATTGCTGCGATAACTGCTCCAATCCCCATCAGGGTCATGGTTAAAGACATCACACCTTCAAATTGAATCGGGAAAGCGGCGTTGGCGAAGGTAATGTCCCAGTGACGACGTGGAGCGCCCAGGGTACCGGATAAAATCATGCCGGTGGCCATTATAATTAGACCAGCGCCATAAATGTAAATTTGCCAGGTGGCCCATTTTTTACCCACCAATTCACGACGGAAAATCAGGGGAATGAGGTAGTAGGTGATGCCCATAAAAGCAATGGTTGTGCCGCCGACCACCGTTGCGTGGAAGTGGCCGGTGATGCGCCAATTGTTGTGGGCCAACATGTTGATTTGATTGGTACCTATGATGGGGCCAGTTGCCCCGCCGATGAAACCAAAGATGATGATGGAAACAATCAGGGCTGCAAAACCCGGCTCTTTCCAGGGACCTTTACGCAGCCATTCAAACAGCCCATTGGTGAATCCTTTTTTGCGTTGGGCGACTTCGATGGCCGCCGGAATGGAGAAGGCGTGAATCATGCTGCCCAACACGCCCAAATACATGAAATAACTGGTATTCCAGAAGCGCGTAAAAACGCCCAGGCCAGGGTCTACCAGCAGGTGGTGCATCGACCCCAAATTAATAAAGAGAATGTAAAGGATAAAGGCAAAACGAGAGAGCTTTTCATTAAGTGGTTTGGCCCCTACGGTGATAGTTGCCAAAGCATACCAGATGGCAATTTGAGCGCAGAGGTTAATCTGTTGGGCCGAGTGACCAAAACCCCAAAAAAGGACTCGGTAGACGCCGGGGTCATAAGTTTCAAACAAGCCTAATGACCATAAAAAAGCCGGAATAAAGGCCGCCGCACCGCTGGCCAGAGTAAACAGGGCAATAATAGCTGCGGCCAGCAAACCAAAGGTAAAGAGCGGTAAAGAGCCTTCATAGGTTTTTTCTTTTTTGGCTACAGTAATAGTGGCTAAAAATACCAGACAACCAATGATGGTTCCTACCGCAAATAAAATAATGCCCAAGTAAAAGAGCGGATGGGCTTTTAAAGGCACATAAGCAGAGAACATAACATCAGAGGTGTTGGTAAATAATACAATCACCGAGGTCATTACAGCCCCAACCAGCATGAGGATGTAGGCTAACCAGGCTACTTTGGGCGTAACCAATCTGGCATTTAAGACGATGGCACCCCCAAAATAGAGGCCGGCAATTTCAAAAAAGACAATCCATAAGACCAACATGGCCAGACCATGAACCGTTAAAAATTTATAAAACATATCGGCAGGTAAAAGGTGGATGGCCGGCCAGCGGGTTAAGGCCACCAGCAAAGCCATAATGCCTCCCACCAGTAAAAATACAATAGCGGTAACGGCATTAAAAATGATTAATTTTTCGGCTGCCAGGTCAACTTTAAAGTTTGTTACCGGACAAGTCCGAAATTGAGTACCTCCGTCTTGAGGCGTCGCTGTTGCTGTCATAGTTTTACTCCTTCACCGTTATTTTACCGCTCATGGTGTGATGACCAGTAACTTCAACACCGCCGCAGAATTCGTTACACAAAATTCGATACTCACCTGCGGTGGTTGGGGTAAAGGTCAAGATATAATCTGAGCCGGGTAAGACTTGAAAGTTGATATTGAGTGGCTGTAATGAGAAACCGTGTTGTACATCGGTTGATGACAAATGAAGCCGGTACTCCTCACCCTTTTGTAATTCCAAAATGGGATACCATTGCCATTGCTTGCCAAGCATATAAATATCACCAGGGGGCGGGCTGACGACCGGAATACCATGCTCTTCACCCGTTTGATATGTTTTTACAAAGTCCTGAGTCTCCACGGCAAATTGCTCGATCGTGACCCGGCGGGTGTTGGTCGGTACATTGGTGTCACCCACAAAATACCAGCCAACCATGGCCACAAACATAAAAATGCACCATACAAAGGCTACGGTTACCCATAATCTTTCCTGTTTGTTGACAGGTTGCCACCAGTTTTTGGGAGGTGGGGCTAAACTCATAGGTTATCTCCTTTCTTTTCTTTAAATCAATAGAATTTGTTAAAGCAGTAATAAATCCACCAGTGCCCAAGCAATATAAAATATGGTGGGTACACCAATGCCCAGAGCTAACAATAGCCAGGTGTTATCAAAAAATTCTTGTCCTTTACCGACTGATTGGTCTGCATGGGTTTCTTGGGTTTCGTCCATAACAATTCCTCCCTTCAAAATTATTTTTGACGTGTTGGTAGTTTATCACCTTCTCCTGAACTCGAACTGAACAGCATCCAGCTAAACCTGAAAAAAACCTGAACAATTGATAGTTGATAGTTGATGTAACCGTTCAGCCCCTCGTTCCCAAACTCTGTTTGGGAACGCAATTGCCTGGGCAAACGGAGTTTTGGCAAAATCCGTTTGCCAAAATCCCTTATGCCAAAACTCTGTTTCCACCGCACTCGAAACCGAGTTTCTCCGCAAGTACAATCCTAAACTGGAGTTTGGGATCAAGTAGGGTGACTTATGTCACTATCTCGGTTTGCAAAACTCCGTTTCTACTAGACCTCCATTTTAAAAGTTTTTGGGGTAAAGATTATTTGTCAGACCAGCTATGACTGGTAAGCCATGTCATTCTGAGACGAAGTCGAAGAATCCCTGCTGAGTCACAATAAACACAACGGTCTAAGACGGCAAAACCGAGCTACAAAGCCTGTCCTTGTTTGTACAAGGCAATTTACCCTTATTGGAGAAGCCGGGAAAACCCCTCGTTTTAACAAGGGGATGAGAGGCTCATATCTTTTGACTTTAGGTGCGAAAACTAGCTTCTCCTTGGAGAAACCCATTTGAGCTGATTTAAGGTACTAAATCAGAAGCCCAAGACATTTATACTTGGGTTTCTCACTTGGGCGGACCAATTTACTACAACAAAGCCATCTAGTCGCGGACTGGATTGAAGCAAGAATTACCCCAAAAACTTATTGGAGAAGCCGGGAAAACCCATTAGACTTCAGCCATGGGATGAAAGGCCAATATCTTTTGCCCATCTGTGCTCAAATCGGCTTCTCCCTGGAGAAACCCATTGAGCTGGCTGAAGCCCAAGATGTTTACACTTGGGTTTCTCACGGGAAGCAGCACTAGGGGGGGTGAACGATTATGGGGTTTTTGCGGGAGGATGGGATGTGGAATGAGAACACGTTGCTTCGGCATGTTGATTATTTGGTGGCGTGTGTTGTTATAAAGTGGGTTGCTTTTGGCTCTGATTTTGATGGGGCGGAGATACCTCAGGCGATGGGTACTGTGATGGGGTTGCCGAAGCTGCTTGATGTTGCTTTAGGACAGCAGAGTTATGGGGATGAGGATTTGAAGAAGATTGCTCATCAGAATTGGCTGCGGGTTTTGGGTAGGACTTTAAGCCGGGTTAAGAATGCTGGTAATTTTTAGCCTTTGTGGTTATAATTGTTTGAGGTGAGTTTTAACAAACAAGGAAAGTGTCAGGGGACAGGTAGAAACTGAAGGAACTTGGTCTGTTGAGCCGATTAGAGCGAGGTTAGGATTTGTAGGGTCGGGGCTATGTGTACAAATTTGAACGTATGTCTGATTAGAGAGGAGCGGATGGATACACCAGCGAAACGGACATTTTGGGTTAAAGTGGTGGATGCGACTGGCACGGTGCTTACTGTGGCACTTATGGGGGCGTTTATCGGGGTGCTTATCGGAGCGGTTGGGGGGACACTTGCCGAGTTGCCGGCTGGGGCACTTGCTGTGGCGCTTGGTGCAGCGTTTGCTGGGGTACTTATCGGGGCGATTATTGGGGCACTTGCCGGGATGCTTGCTTGGCTGGAAAAATAGCCTGCCTTGAGAGGCTTCCAGATGTACAAAACTCTACCCTTGGAGGCTCGTTATGAGTTGGGGGTAATCAATGATTCTTATCATTCGTGAAGCCGTTACGCCAGAACAAATTAACCAAATGACTGAACAGTTTTGAAGCTTCTAAGCCAACAAACTAAACTTTAATTGAAGCGTTTGGCGCTATCTTTTCCAGGCAGTAAATTTACGGGCGTTAGCCGCATGTCATAATCCAAAGGGGTTGTTATGCAAACCAAATTAGTTGGCATTCTTTCTCTGGCTTGCCTGATTTTTACCATACTTTGGCTCGTTTTCCTCATTGTGAGTCTAACTGGGGCTGGCCCGTTGATAACTTTTGAGCAAGTTTTGGCTTATGTCACCAAGTTGGAGGTGATGTTTTATCTAACCTACATCAATGCAGGTTTAGTTACAGTCAGTGGTGTCTTACTTTTTGCCGCCCTTTATGCCTACTACAAATCTGTCTCACCAGAATGGGCAATTATGGGGGTAATATTTGTGCCGATTTACGGTGTTATGAACTTAGTAGCCTATCTCTCCCAAATTACCATAGTCCCGCGTTTATTAGAGTTGCATACTATGCCACAGTACCAACTGCTCTCGGAGTTTTTACTGCGGCAAGCAATCCAACAGTGGCCGGACTCAGCCATATTTATTGTCAACAACTTGGCCTACGCTGTGCTGGGCATACCTTCTGTTATCTTTGGCCTCCTAATGTTTAAGTCTGTCCAAGCCTTACGACGCCTTAGCGGTGTTTTATTGGCGCTCAACGGTCTAGCATGTGTGGCAGGATTCATCGGAATTGTGGCCCAGAGTGACTGGCTGAGCCAGGGATCTGTAGTAGGTGGTATTTTGTTCTTGCTAGCACTTGCACCTATGAGTTGGACATTCTTACGGGCAGGTTCCAATGCCATCGAGTAATGACTGTGTGCAAACCAGTACCAATGTGTATAGGGAGTTAATCGATGGTAATGAGGATAAAGTAGTGAGAAAATATATTTTTATTTTGATGACCATACTTTTGGCTACAAATTTTATGGTTAATGATGCCCTGGCTACACCACCGAACCAAGATAATTGGGGTGAAATATATATTGTGCAAAGCGACGATTGGCTGAGTAAAATTGCCGAGAAATTTTATGGTGATGTATTAGCCTATCCAGCTATTGTTGAAGCTACCAATGCCAAAGCGTCAGAAGATGACACCTTTACATTTATTGGCAACCCTGATTTGATTGAAGTGGGGCAAAAGCTGTGGATTCCGAATCGGGTGCTGGCGGATGAAATATTGGCCTCCCCGACAATTCTTAGCAACGATGATGTAACCATATTTAAATACTTCATTCATCCCGGCATCGGAACTTACGAATTCAGAGTCACAGATTATGATGGCTGGGTGGACAAGATTGAAATATACGATCCCCAAAACAAAACGCTCATTCAAACGATATCCAATCTATCTAGCGATTATGATCTTGACTATTACAGACCAGATGGTTTCTTGGATGTCCTCGATTATAACTTTGATGGATACAATGACCTCAAGTACATTAAGACGCAGGGTGGTCGCGCAGTGTATGTTAGGTATGATATTTGGTTATTCGAACCACAGACAAAGGAATTTGTACTCAATGAGTTGTTGAGTAGTTGGCACGGACCTTCGGACCCTATACCTGCAAGAAAAGAAATCATTAGACTTAGTTGGAGCCCAACTTCGGAAGCCTCCCAGATATATATATACCGTGAACAAAAGCCTGTTTTGGTACGTGAATTCGAAAAGTGTTGGCTGGGAGAGGAATTTTGTGTTGAATATTTAGAAGGGGAGTATCAAGGTGATGTTACCGATCTTATTGATCTGGCCGGACAATCCTGGGGTGTTGAGCAGGATTTTGGTGTTCTAAGTGTCAGCGAACCAGATGAAGGGTTAGTTTGTCTATCAATTTTTGTTCCAAATGAGGATGAAACTTGGTGGTTATATATAGGAGAACAAGTTGTGGTCCAAGGGGATGCTGCAAAATGCAAAGCAATTGAAGGATACTAAATTGAGCGTATGGAGCAAAATTCCAGCCGCAGCATTGCAAGAGTTGGCCGCTGACCCGCGTTTTGTGGGGGGGCAAATCGGGATGGTGGGGGTGTTGCAGACCGAGGTTTTGATGACCTATGCTGAGATTAGTTTGAAACCGAAACTTTTTGATACCCGTCATTCCTTAACTTGCAACGAAGATAGGGGCGATTATTTCATTATATTTACAGCCCTTAACTCTGTTTTGGAGGTTACATTGTGCAGGCCATAGAATCCTCTATGGATATTAGAAAAGTTTCTTCTTGCTGGCATGTTCTTCATGGGGGCCGCCGCCCAACAATCATTTTGTACCAGACTGCCCAAGCTCGGTTTTTATTAGGGGAGTGTTTTGTTGAGGCCAGTTGTGCCAGCCAAGTTGGTGTAAAATCAATGTATCATTTCCCTCTTAGCATCATTAAAACTCTTATGAATAAGGGAGGGTGAAATGGTTCAAAATAGTTTACAACCAACGGAGAAATCCCCAGAACAGGCGGCAACCGGGAGGACTTCCCGTCTGTTCTTTGTCGATCACTTGCGTGCTGCTCTGGTTATCCTCGTCGTGCTGCATCACGTGGCTGTCGTCTATGGGGGGAGTGTACGGTTCTATTACGTAGAACCCCCCAAAAACGAATCTCCAGGACAATTGGTACTGTTTTTGTTCATACTTTTTAACCAGGCCTGGTTCATGGGAGCCTTTTTCTTAATTGCGGGTTATTTTGCTCCAGGATCATTTGATCGGAAGGGGTCGGGTTTTTTTCTTAAGGATCGGCTACTTCGTCTCGGCATTCCTCTCATCATATTCACATTCGTGCTAGGCCCGATCTCCACCATCGGTATTTGGCTGGAGCCAGCTCCTATGATTACGGACCCGCTAACCTGGCAAAGCTACTGGCAAATATATCCCGAGTTCATTGGTCTTGGACCCCTGTGGTTCGTCGCGCTGTTGCTCATCTTCAGCTTTGGTTACACTGCCTGGCGGATGCTGACCAAGAACCGGACATCACCCTCGATGAGTGAATCTTCACCACCCAGCTATCTAAGTATTGGCATCTTCATTCTGGCGTTGGTACTGGTTACTTACCTGTTCCGGATCATTATCCCGATGGGCAAAACTGTACTCGACTTTCCAACGCTTTCCTACCTCCCGCAGTACCTCAGTTTCTTCGTGTTAGGTACCGTCGCATACCGTCACAACTGGTTCCGAACTTTGCCCAGCTCAATGGGCATAGTAGGCTTTGTGACAGCGCTGGTGGCATTAGTCTTATTGTTCCCGCTTGCATTCATACGCCTATTAATAAGCGGCGAACTCCTTTTTCTGGGTAACGGGACCTGGCAGTCTGCTGTATATGCGCTCTGGGACTCCATCTTTGCCGTCGGTATGTGCCTGGCCGCGATCACATTCTTCCGCCGCTTTTTCAATGGGGAGAGCAGGTTCGGAAAGTTCCTGTCTCAACAGAGCTATGCTGTCTACATTATCCATAGTCCAATCATAGTTATTCTTGCATTTACGCTTTTTCTTGCGTTTGCGCTGAGGGGAATCGATCTTGGGCTCTTACTCAAATTCGGCATAGCGGCAGTTATCGTGGTTCCGACCTGCTTCGCCGTCGCCTACATCGTCCGTAAGATACCCGCTGTGTCGAGGGTACTGTAAACAGATGCCGTATAAGTTAAGGAGTGATAGAGTGACATTTGGGAGGTATAAGTAGATGGTCAGCCAGTACGATTGTAGTAGCTGTATTAGCTTGTATTTTTTTTGTAGCAGCACTTAATGGTTTTGCCAAGACTACGATCACAGAACAAACATCATCCGTATGATGTTCTGCCGCTGTTCTGGCAACCCGAAATTGACTACATTGAATCTGTAAATGTTTGTAAGAAGACCTGGTTGCCGATCATTTTGCGTGCTCATTAAATTATGTATTCCGTGTACTCACCAACAATGAGTTTTTTGTAGAGAAGGTTGACAATGGAGTGCAAACTCGATAATATCACCATTCATTACCAAACCTTGGGTGAAGGTAAGCCAATCCTTATGCTCCACGGTGCGCCTCTTGATCATCGCGCTCTTCTTGGATGTATGGAACCGCTATTCAAAAATCGCGGGAATGACTGGTTTCGTATCTACCCAGATTTACCAGGTATGGGGAGAACCAAAGGGGTTGATTGGATTACTTCTGCGGATCAAATGATGGAAGTTATCCTCGATTTCGTAGATCAAGTTATTCCTGAACAAAGTTTTACGCTTGTTGGTCATTCGTATGCTGGTTATCTGGCACGAGGGATCATATATCACAGAAGAGAGGCGGTGAATGGTCTTTTCTTATTGGCCCCATGGATCAAGTACAACTGGAAAGAGCGCAGTGTTCCAGAAAAGGTAACACTCGTTAAAAATCCGACCCTATTGACCCAATTGGACGCAAATGAGGCAGAAGGATTCGCATTTGGCGCAGTTGTACAGGATCGTAAGAACTGGGAAAAGTATAGTACTGAATGGCTACCTGGCATCCTTGCTCACGATCCCTCGTTTTTTGCCCAATTGCTTGAGCAGCCTGCATTTTCATTTGATGCGGATGCACTTTCAGACACCTTTGTTAAACCAACCCTTATTCTAACGGGGAAACAGGATCACATTTCAGGCTATCGAAACCAGTGGGATATTTTAGACAATTATTGGAGAAGCCGGGAAAACCCATTAGGCTTCAGCTATGGGATGAAAGGCCAGAATCTTTTGCCCATCTGTGCTCAAGTCGGCTTCTCCAAGTGGAAACGCTTTTATTCCACAAGAGACCCATTTGAGCTGATTTAAGGTACTAAATCAGAAGCCCAAGACGTTTACGCTTGGGTTTCTCACCCCCGAGCGACCTTGGCCGTACTTGACCGAGCAGGGCATCGGTTACAAATAGAACAAGAGAGGCTATTCAATGCATTGGTCAGTGAATGGCTTGATCGGGTGGAAGAAAGCATGATTAGTGATCCTTTTGGCAGAGGTAGTTGTGGGAGCATTTAAAAATTGGAAAAGCCTTAGCCGCAGCCGGCGTACTTGTTCTCCATTGTGTTCTGGTAGTCAACTCTTTTTGTTTACCGCTCCGGCAACCCCTCTGTTGAGACTGGAGTGGTGGAAGGAGCCACCACCCCCGCAACACCCGCCGTAGAAACCACCGGCCCGTATAGATTATTGCCCTCATTGCTTTCCTGTACATTGCCGTAATTGGTATCATAATTAATAGCATCCACATAAGCATACACCGAAGCCCCCGCCGGAAAACTGCTGCTGCTCTTATCAGCGTGATAATAACCATCACCAACAGTCAAAACCAAAGATTCATCCTGGCCCAGAGACTTCGTAACCCCCCAGGCCGCGCCAGAGGGAGCAATGGTGTCCCACGGTTGATTTATGGTGGGGGTTTGGTTCGGATTAAAATAAACATCTACCCAGAAGTTGTTGTATGCTGTGCTGCCAGCGTTACGGATGGTGACGGTTATCTGACTGCTGGTGGCTACCAGATTATCCACCACCAAATCGGGCAGGGTGGGGGTGCTGGAGGCGGTGAAAGCGTTGAAAATAACGGGCAGGTAGATAGTGCTGCCGCTGGATTTGGAAATGGTGAAGGTGGCCGGGGGGCTGACGTAGCTGCTGGCGTTGCCAACTGCGTCGTAGGCTTTGACAGTCCAGGTGTAGGGACCGGTAATCGGTGGAGGGGGTGAAGTTGGATTGGGTGGTGGTAACGATAATGCTACTGGCGCTGTTGCTGATATGCAGCGTATAGCTGACCACCCCGCTCAGGTCGTCGGTAGCATCTTGCCAATCGAAAGTGGGGCGGCTATCGGTTACGGATATGCCGTTGGTGGGGGTTATCAAGACTGGGCTGGTGATGGTGATGAGGCCTGTTTCACCGGGGGATAGGTCTTCCACCTGCCAGACGTAGCTGAGGCTGCCGGTGGGGGTGATGGTGATAGCTGAAGGCTGATAGCTAATATTTGTCAGGCTGATGGGTATCTTGTCGGTGATGACTATTCCCTGGGCGGTCAGGTTGCCGATATTGGCAAAGGTGAGGCTGTAGGTTATGGTCTCGCCGGGTTGAGCCGTCGTGGGCGTAACCGATTTGCTTATGGTTGGGTCGGCGGCGGTTACCATAAGTCCGGCTTGGGCGGTGTTGTCGCTTGTATCTGTTTCTATATAGCTGGTGGCGATGGTGGCCGTATTGGTAAAGACCCCCACCGAAGGATTGCTGAGAACGCCGCTGATGGTGATGATACCGCCCTCACCCGGCGACAGGTCTTCCACCTGCCAGACGTAGCTAATGCTGCCGCTGGGGGTGATGCTAACACCCGAGGAGTGATAGCTAATATTTGTCAGGCCAGCGGGTATCTCGTCGGTAATAACTACGTTGGTGGCGCTGCTGTTGCCCGCGTTGGAAAAGGTCAGGGTGTAGGTGATGGGGTTATTGGGGGCGGCGGTGGTTGGGTCAACCGACTTGCTAATCTGCACATCGGCTGGCGGCTCATTTAACCAAACTGTAAGGTCACCATCATAATAAGCCGCGCCCAGAACATCCATATCGCCATCGGCATCCATATCTGCCGCGTATACGCTTTCTGCTCCACCAAAATTGCCAGCAACGGTATGCGCGCTCCAGCTTGTACCAATGCTATTGCTGTTTTTCCACCAGATAATGTCATCAGCAAGGCGCGCCGCGCCCAGAACATCCATATCGCCATCGCCATCCACATCTGCCGCGTATACGCTTTCTGCCCCATCAAAATTGGTTGTAGCCGGATGCTCACTCCAGGTTAAGCCGTGGCCGTCGCCAGTGCGGGCATCTACGGTAAATTGCCAGGCGTAGGGTATCAGGGCCATGCCGCTGCTGCTGCTAATTTGCAACGAGGCGTTAACCATCACCACCTCGCCAGCCTTGAAACTATTGGCCGGATTAAAACGGGCCGTATCTTCCGCCGGGAAGCTGTAGCTGCCGCTGTAAATGCCGCTTTGCAAGCCCCGGACTGTCAGGCTGCTGGTGCTGACCGTGCTGCTATCCACAGCGGCATTAAAAATGGTGGTCACATTGGCAGTGGTAGTAACATTAAGACTGTTGTTTAAGGGCTGCTTGTTGCTGACCACAAATTGCATTGTTGCTTCAGCCGCAGAGCTGTTGTTGCTGCTGTCGCCATCGGATGAGGTGGTGGTGGTGATGGTGGCCGTATTGGTAAAAACCCCGGCCTTTACTGTATCGGTACTGCTTACCCGGCTGGTAATGGTGATAACACCCCCCTGGCCGGACGACAAATCTTCCACCTGCCAGACATAGCTAAAGCTGCCAGTGGGAGTAAGGCTAACACTCGAAGCCTGATAACTGATATTTGTCAGGCCGAGGGGTAGTTGGTCGGTGATGACTACGCCAGTAGCCGTGTCGATGCCTGTGTTGGAAAAGGTGAGGGTGTAGGTTATGGTGTCGTTGGGCGCAACGGTATCGGGAGTGACCGATTTGTGCAGAGACAGGTCGGAATGAAGGTTGTTTATGTTGACCGTTATATTGGCCGTACCGGTCAAGGCTCCATCGGTGGCGGCTACGGTCAGGATATATTGGGGGGTTGTTTCGTAATCTAAATTGCTGTTGTTGGCAACGCTAATTTGGCCGGTGGGGCTAAGGGCAAAAATGCCATCATTGTTGCCCCCAATAAGGCTAAAAGTAAAGCTGTCGCCATTGGCATCTGTAGCCGTAATTGTGCCCATGTATGTGCCGTTGGCCGCATTTTCGGTTATGGTAAAGGTGGCCGTGTTCACTACCGGGGCCTCGTTGCTGACTGTTTGGCCCACCTTGGCGGTGTTGTTGCTTGTATCGCTTTCTGCCGAAACAGTGGTAATAAGGGCCGTGTTGGTAAAGCGTGTCCCTGCCGCCAAAGGGCTGCTTAAGATGCTGGTAATGGTAATCACTCCGCCATCGCCAGACGAGACCGCAGAGGTTGCGTTTGCTATAGCAAACGTCAAAACCTCTGCGGTCTTGCTGCTTAAGCTGCGGGTAATTGCCACATCGCCGCTGCTGATGACATTTAAGACCGTAATTTGGGCGGGTATAAAGTCGGTGATGACTACGCCCGTGGCTGTACTGCCGCCAGCGTTGGAAAAGGTGAGGGTGTAAGTTATGGTGTCGCCGGGGGTGACGGTGATTGGGTTAACTGTCTTGGCAATGGTCAGGTCGGCCTCTGTGATTTCAAACGTGCCTTCTGCTGCCCAGGGTGAGCCAGCAAAAGCGGTATCAATGGCCTGTACGCTCCAGTAGTATGTTCCCACCTGCGAAATAGTCAGGGTGGCGGTCAAGCTGTGCTGGGCGTTGCCCAGGGCGGGTAACAGGCGCAAACCTTCACTTATACCAGCGGTAAAGGCCATTGGCGAAAGGGTATCGGATAGGCCGGGGCTGCTGCCCGTGTCCCCGGTCAAAAGGATGTCCAAGTCGCCATCGTTATCATAGTCGCCCCAGGCCACACTGCCAAAGTCTATGTCTGTCAAGCCATCCGAGGCGATGTTATCGAGGCTAAATTGAGGGATGGTTAGCCCCACCGCAGCGCGGTTGTTGCTGGTATCGGTATTTTCCAAGATGGTGTTATTACTGGGAGTAATAGTGGCGGTGTTGGTAAACGACGTAGGCAACGTACTGAATGAGGAACTGATTTGGGCGGTGATGGTGATGAGGCCACCATCGCCGGGGGAGACCGCAGAGGTTTCAAAAACCTCTGCGGTCTGGCTGCTTAAGGTGCGGGTAATTGCCACGCTGCCACTGCTGACAACATTTAAGACCGTGATTTCGGCAGGTAAAAAGTCGGTGATGACCGCTCCAACCGCGCCCACTCCGTTGTTGGTAAAGGCGAGGGTATAGGTGATGGTTTCTCCAGGGGCCGCTTCACCAGAAACGGACAGGGTGGAGGTTACCATTTTGCTGATTGCCAGGTCAGCAAAGTTCCCGCGCAGGGTGAAAGAGTATGGGGGGAAGGTGCTGACATTGATGGCTTGGAGCGATTGGGGGTTGGAGCCACATTGCCGACCCTGCACACCGTAGGCTGTGTTGCGGGTCAGTTGGTTGTTCCAGCTTCCAGCCCACTGGTAGGCTTCCATGCTGTTGCAGGAGTGGCTGGCGGGTAGTTCGCTATCCTGATAGAAAAAGGTCAGGCTGGCATCTCGGTTGCTGGTGTTGGTGGGCGAGATGACGTAGCAATGTTGTATTGCTTCGCCAGCCGTTACCCCGGCGCAGTTGGCCCCGGCGGTAAGGGTGACGGCGGTGCTATCGAGGTCTTGTCCGTTGGCATTGATAATCAATCCGCCTGCTTTGGGGAAGTTGACATCTTGAGTGCTGTTGACGGTTTGGGTTTGGTGGTAGCTGCCAGCGGTGTGTGTTAAGCTGCCGCTAAGGGTGAAGCTGCCGTTGAGGGTGAATTGGTGGGGGGTGTTGGGGGCGTAGAAATTGCCCCCGGCCAGGAGCAGGTCACCATCAAGTTCCAGGTTGTGGTCGCTGGTGGTAAAGCTGACCCCGGCTTGGTAGAGTTCGCCACTAAGGGTGAGGGCGGCCGTGGTGGTGATTGTTCCATTTTGGTTGTAGATGGAAGCACCATTAAGTAATGCGCTGCCTGAGATAGAGGTGGTGTTAAGGATAGCACTGCCAGAGGCGACATACAGCCCGCCACCGTAGTTGGCTGAGGCGGCAGAGATGGAGGTGTTGCTGAGGGCGAGGCTGCCAGAGACGAGGTATAAGCCGCCGCCTTTCCCATTGGCCGAGTTGCTGAGTACGGATGCGCTGGTTAAGGTTGCGCTGCCTGTGTTGATGAACAGTCCGCCGCCGGAGTTAGCGGAGTTGCTGATTATCTGGGTGCTGTTTAAGGTGGCACTGCCAGAGGCGACGTACAACCCGCCGCCCTGGGAAGAAGCGATGTTGTGGCGCAATTGTCCATTATTGAAGGTTAGATCGGAGTTGCCGCTACGAATATATAACCCGCTGCCAGAAGTGGCCGAGTTGCTTATTACCAGGGTATCGTTCAATACGGTGTCGCCCTGATAAGCGTACAAACCACCGCCATTGGAGGTGGCGGTGTTGCTGCGGATTTCTCCGCCAGCCATTGTCAAACGCACATTGCCGCGTCTGAAGTAAAATCCGCCCCCATGGGTGGAGGCCAGGTTATTCGCCACCAGGGTATCGGTCAGTACCGCGTCGCCCTCGTGTAGATATATTCCACCGCCGTTGCCTTGGGCGGTATTGTTTTGGATTTCTCCGCCAATCATATAGAGGGTTAAGCCGGGGTCGTAAACAAAGATGCCGCCGCCATCTTCGGGGGCCAGGTTGCTGAATACCTGGGTATTGCTTAAGACTGCGCTGCCTTGACGGAGGTAGATGCCGCCGCCGCTGGTGATGACCGAGTTGCTGATTATGGTGCTAGATTCCAGGCGTAAGTTCCCCAGGCTGTAGATGCCGCCGCCATTGTTAACCCCGGCCCCATCCCGGATGGTTAGATTGGTCAGGGTGATTGCGGCCCCACTTTCTATTCTAAATACCCGCGAGGCGTTGTTTCCGCTGACGGTGATGGGGACGTTGGCCTTGATGCTGAGGGTTTGGGTGAGCGAAAGGTGGCTGCCATCTAGGGTGATGGTGCCGCCCGAGATGCCGGCATCAAAGGTAATTGTATTGCCCGGGCTGGCGTTGGCAATGGCTTCGCGGAGGGTGTTTTGGCCGGGGCAGTAGTTTCCGTCGTTGCCGTCGGCCAGGCTGTCCACTACAAGGCTGGACTGGCAATCTACCACCACCGTCGCGCTGCTGCTGTTGAAGGTGGTATCGCCGTCATCTTTGTAGAGGTGCATGTTGGCGATGAGGGCGTTGGCTTCGGCTGTGGTCAAGGGGTCATTTCCGGCTACGTCTTCCAGCAGTAGTTCTATTGTTGTCCAGGCGATATCGGTGTCGCCAGACCAGCCCAGGTGGGTTAAGTCGATTTGAAAGATGTCGTCCTGATTTCCGGCGTTTATTGAGGTGGGGCTGGTGTCGGTGGTGGGGAGTTCAAATTGACCGCCTACGTTTTCTTGCCAGAAGATACCGTCGCCATCTCCGCCCTGGAGGTAGTCCAGGTCGCCATCGTTGTCCAGGTCGACTTTGGCGGCTACGTTACTTCCAGGCCAGTGCTGGAGTAGTCCATAGTTGTCTGTTTATGTTGTACATCGGCGGTGGGGCTGGGCCACCACCAGCCGCTACCGGGCGCACTGCCGTAGGGCCATTCATCAGCCCCAGAAGCGCGCCAGCACCGTTTCCAGAAGGCGGCCCGGATGTTGTTGTCTTTGGTACACCGGCCGCCGTTGTCCCAAAAGTTGTATCTGGCGTACACATCTACTTTGCCATCGCGGTTGACATCAGTAGGGAGGGTGTTGAGTATTATACTGGCGTTGAGGTTTCGGTCCAGTTCGTGCCGGATCCAGCGGCAGGTGTGGGGCACATATTCATAGCCCGCCATCCCAGTGCTTCCGTTACAAGGGGCGCTGTTTTCATACCAAAAAGCAATGCCACTGCTAGAGTCATTATGCACCAAATACCCCCCCACCACCAGGTCGGTGTCTCCGTCGTTATCTATATCGGCGGCTTCCAGCGAGGGGATGCCATAGAGCCGATAATCTTCTGCGTCGTATTTGGGAGCAATGATATGAGATTTCCACTCCACCGGGGAGCCATCTATCTCGTGCCAGGTCCAACGCTCAAACCAATGCACAAAACTTTCCGAGCCAACCACAATATCCAGTTGCCCATCATTATTCATATCGGCCAGGGTCATAGATTCGGGGCCGTCATACCAATACTTGCCATCCGACCACTGATCCTTGGGCAAGACATGTTCATTCCAACTGGTGCCGCTGCCATCCAGATTTTCCCAGAATATCACCTCGCCAATGCCACCGGGCGAACCATCGGAAGAACTGTAGCCAACGGCATCCGTGTCGCCGTCGTTATCAATATCGCCCAGTTCCAGGGCCATAAAGTAGCCGTAGGAGGTTGTGATTTCATGCATCACCCAGGCATTTCCCGTGCCGTCGCTATTTTCCCACCAGCGCAGCCACAACTCGGAAAACATACTGCTGGTCAGAAAATCTTGGTCGCCGTCGCCATCAATATCGCCAGCCACTAAATCCCACAATCCGATTTTGGTTGTGGTATAGACCATGTTGTAGGCGGCGGGCAGGCGATTGATGCGGTGGACGGATTTATTCTGCCACCAGGTTACGCTGTTGTTGGTATAAGAGGCCCCTACAAAGTCGTCGTCGTTGTCCAGGTCGGCGGTGCGGACGGCACTGGCGGCGGTGGCATCAATAATCCATTCTGTCCAGGCTGTAGCGTCTCCGGCGGTGTTATCAAACCAGGAGATACCGTCGTCGCCAGCGGCCTGAATATCTTGGTCGCCATCCAGGTCAACATCAGTTGCCACCAGGAATGTGACCCCCGTAAAGTTGCTATCCACCACCGTCAGGCTCCAGCTTGCGCCTGTGCCATCGTTAAGCCAGGAAAGGATGTCGTTGTCTGTGCTGGCGGCGGCAAGAGCATCCTTATCCCCATCGCCATCCAGGTCGGCTACGGCAATATCGGCAATACCGGGCACGCCCCAGGCGGCGGGGTATTGATACCACGTTGTGCCCTGTCCATCGTTACGCAAGCGGATCAGTTGGTTGGCGCTGCCGGAACCAGCCAGAATGTCCAGGTCGCCATCCTTATCAAAGTCGATGCTGGTAGCCAGGCTGGCCCCGGAGAAGTTGTTGACAATGGTGTGGCTGGTCCACAAGGCGGGGGTGTAAACTGTATCTGTAATGTAGGTAACATCATCGCTTTAGGTCATTTCGCGGGTGACGGTGAGGGGGTTTTGATACCAGATTATATCGTTGTCATTTTTGGCGGTCACCAGAAGGTCGGTGGCTCCGTTGCGGTCAATATCGGCGGTGTGAATGCTGGCGGCTCCATTGAGGCTGGTGGACATGGTGTAGACGGTCCAGGCTGTGCCGTCGCTGGCACTGTTTTCCCACCATAGAAGGCTGTCTCCGCTGGAGGATACGGCTGTAACATCTGTATCGCCATCGCGGTCGATATCTGCTGCGGCCAGGTCGGCCAGGTTGTTTATGCCGCTGGCGACGGTGTGGCTGATCCAGCTTGAGCCGTCTGCGTTGGCGTTTTCCCACCACAGGATGTGGCCGGAGGTTTGGGCTATGCCGATTGTGTCAAGGTCGCCGTCAAGGTCGATGTCGGCTATGGCTATAGCTTTTGCGCCCTGGACGTTGGTGGCGATGGTTTGGGTGGAGGAGAGGGGTTGTTCGGTTTTGTTTCCGCTGGGCAGAGGTTTGCCAGTTTGTGTTTGAGGCGGAGCAGCAGCTTGTACACTCGGCGGTTGGTGGCTTATCATTAGCCCCAATAGAGCTATTATCATGCCCATTGCCAGGGTTATGGCGGTTAATAGACGTAATTTTGGTGACATTTTTGTTGCTCCTGTTTGGAAACTGTTCCATCAAGAATCACTACAACGGATTGAGGAAGGAACGGATTTTTGGCTATGGTCTTTGTTTCGGCCATTGAGACTATCGAGAAACACTACAACGGATTGAGAATGGAACGGATTTTTGGTTATGGTTGTTTTAACCATTAAGACCATCAAATATCTACAATTATCGCATATTGGCGGGTTTTTGTCTGTCACCAGGTCGGGACAGTTTTGTCACCAGATCGGGACAATTTTTGGGGGGATTGAAGATTTGGAGATTGGGAGATGAGGAGATGGGGAGATTGGGGTATTAAGGGTTTGTGGGG
>PJEL010001168.1_pt1 | contig 27798 bp, 18 predicted proteins | sample 1853271 | NCBI WGS metagenome assembly PJEL01 (sample SAMN08108733, study PRJNA415343) | Invertebrate metagenome, whole genome shotgun sequencing project. | host: Globobulimina | place: Sweden: Gullmar Fjord | collected 2015-08 | reverse complement strand
AGAACGATCCACCTTTTAGAACAAGCTGATGAAGTAGTCTTAATTGAGCTATAGCTATTTGTTTTTATACACATAGAGTTTATAGGCTAAAAGATATTATCTCATAAGTTTCTATGGTTGTTTGGGGCATAAACCGAAATAATATTTTAGTATATTCTTCAAGTATTTTGTTTTGCTATAAACTATTTTGAATGCTCGATTGTTGAGTAATCAAGCCTCGAAGAGTATAAATCAACGAGGCTTGAATAATTATGCCTTGGTATTAATTACCACAAATATTGCTCACTTTATGTAATTCAGCTTCTGCACCACCAAAGGCGTAGTTAGCACTGTCACTCACGAAGTAGTATACCGCATCATTAGGGAACATTACTACGCCAATGCCACCGTAACCCGACATGTAACTTACCCATGAACCTGTAGGGCATAGTGGGCTAGCACGCTGACCCATATCATAAGTCCAAACACCGTTTAAATAACGCGACTCACTACCATAAGTTTCTAAACCAAGGTCGCCACCTTTAACCAACATGTCGTCCATGATATCGCCATTAAGTACTTGTTGCTGATTAATAACGCCACGGTCATTAATTAACTGACCTAACTTGACCATATCATCGGCATGCCAAGTCATACCATGGCTCCAATAGGGATCAGCAAGGCTGTCTTCTGTGCGAACTGTGGTATAGGTTACCGGGCTAAGGGTCAATGGTTTGTATACTTCATTAACTAACTTATCGAATAAATCACCACTGGTGTAGTTATCCATTGCCACACCTGCAATGTAAGTATCTGAAGAGTGGTAAGAGAAGTGTGTATTGGGCGCAGCTTTACGGATATAGCGCTCACATGAATGGGTAATTTTTTCATCATGGGTAAAGGTTAAGAAAAATTCGTTAACAACAGCAGTACTGCCTTCATCACCTTCATAAGAAGCTAAACGGTAATTACCCGTTGCCATATCTAACGCATTTTCTATTGATACATCACTCCAAATAGATGAAGTACCATTGATACCATCTTGACACTCACCAACACTGGGCGCGACCATAGCATTACGATTAAGACTATTTTGCTCAACGAGTAAAGCAAAGGCCATATTGGCTACAGCCGTTTTTGCCGTTGAATAAGAAGGTAAACTCATTACTTCACAAAAAGGGTAATCGCCGTGACGAGTACTACACGGGGCAGCATAATGAACACCTTTGTACAACACACCATGGGTTGTTGGCGCTGAAGATTGCTCTGCGGCAATATTAGCAACATTAATACCACTTGCTGGGTAGTCAGTCGCTAATTCCGTGATCGCTTTTACCGGTAAACGGCTTAGCACTTCTGCTTCATAGTCTGCAATCAGTGTTGCTGCTCCCGATACGTTGCCTGCCACATATTGTGCTGGTACTAAGCCGGTTAAATCATATTGGAAATATAAACAGGTTTCTCCACCAACTTGCACCGCTGCATTAGTAATTGAGCCGTCGTCTTTAAAGGCAAAGGTTAATACACCATTATGTGTACAGTTAGCTTGATTTTCTTGTAAAGAAAAAGGAATGGCTGCGCGGCTATAACCATTATCATTATTTTCATTCCATACACGCCCTGGCTCTATAATATAGTTCCAATCTTGATAGTCTGGAGCGCCAATGTTACCACTGACAATCAAACCACGAGCTTTAGGAATAATATGTGATCCCACTTGGACAAACTCAAAATCAAAGGCGGGTAAAGTACCGGGGTTATTATAATTACCTGCTTGTCCTCTGCCTGAGGTCACTTCATTAAAGTTCAGTGCAGTAGCATTACCGCTATTAAGGACTAGGCGTCCTTCAAAGGTATTTGTTGGCTCTGCCGCTTTTGAATTATCGGCATCAATTTCAGCAACACCATGACTGTAATGTGAAAAGTCCATCACACTTAAGCTTGTGGCGTTTAATTCACTCAAGGTTAATGCGCTTCGTGCAACATTACCATCGCCAGTAAAAGCATGAAGATCACCACTTGGCGCCGGTGGCTCAGTAGGTGTGCTTGTGCCGTTGCCACTTAACGCAACTGATTGCTCACTATCGTTGTTAGCAATCGTTAAGGTCGCAGTAGAGCTTAATGCCGCGGTAGGGGTAAATAACACATCAAATGAACAGTCATTGCCACTCATAATTGATGTGTTACTACAGTTATCATTCGCAAGCGCAAAGGGAGAACTAGCACCGCTTATTGTGGTCACGTCTAAATTGGCATTACCGCTATTCGCAATGGTAATAGTTTTGCTGGCGCTATTACCTATCAATACATTACCAAAAATACCGCTGCCTGACACATTGATACTCGGTGCTGGCACACCAGCGCCAACAATACTAATACCATCGGCGTAACAGTAATCTGCGGCTGAGCCAGTTTGCTGGTAGCGGATATAAGTCGCGCCACCATTTGTTGTGGTCGAAGCGGTGGTAAATGAGCCATCATCCTGGTTTTTATTTAAATTGATTAACGAGGTGCCCCAATTAACACCATCTTCAGATACATAGACATCACAGAAGTTATTATTTTCTAGACTAGTTGCTGCTAATGCAACGGTTACAGTTCCGTCAGCGGCCAAGCTGCGCTCAGCTGATGCGCCGCCTTTAAGGCGCATGGAATAATTACCAATAGCCTTACTCGTATTAATCGCTACAGTTCCCGAGGTTGTCCAGCCGGCAATATTACCATCTTCAAAATCTTCAATGACATCAGCGATGGCACTGTCAGACACCGTTAATAACGATAACGACATTATTAATGTTAATGAATTCATTTTTATATAGGTCATATCTGATCCTTATTTAGAATTTTTATTATTAAATCAATAACTATTATCAAACTAATGTAGTAGTTATGGTGGCCAATGTGATTAAAGCTCTTACCTCGACATACCCAAAGAAGGTATACCCTCGTTGTCCTTATAGGGACTATAAAAAAAAGGCTCAACTGATATTAAGCTGTTTACTTGTTAAACATAGCGCCAGTTTCGCAGCAGTTATGGTGCCAGTTAGGAGGAGGGGAAGGGTAAAACTCTAGATAAATTATTAAGGTTTACAGGGGGGGGCTGTAATAAAGCTATGAAGTGGTCAAGTAAAATTGGCCACGGATTTGTAGTTTAGCCAGTACCTTTTCTCTGACTCATTTGGACTTATTACTGCGTTGTACCTATGTGACCTAGTCTAATTATAATAATTTATGATGTAGCTAATGATTGATTGTTTAGCTTCATTAAAATTATTATAACCTATCGGTAGGTATCCATTGTGTTTTCAAACTTCTAAAAAATCGTTCCATTGGTGCTTTATCCCAACAATTTACACGACGGCTCATATTTTGTGTAATTTGATAACGCAAAAGTCGTTGTCTGAACTTCCTGTTGGTATAATGCGTCCCTAGATCTGAATGAAAAATAACATCCTTTGGCTTTACCACCCCTTTCGTCACTCTTTAAGGCAACTAAGCCTTACAAGGAAACTGCACTTTACAAGGCAACACTGCCCTGCAAGGGGGGGGCGGTAGTTTTATCAATCAAGTGGTCTACTTCACCGTTATCTTTATCATTAAAGTTAGTTTGAACTTAGAGTTTAGAACCTGCTATTGAATTTTCAGTGCTTTTTCCTCTTGAATAAAGTCGTGAGTAACAAAATTAAATAATGAATTATTTGGCTGGCAGTAACGTTGTTACTCATACGCAGTAACATGGGGAGAACAGAAATTAAAAACAAAATAACTATTGATTGTAAAGACAAGAGGAACGACTAAAACATAGCTATGAAAGGTCGAGAGATACAATCCATAAAAAGCGACAGAGCGCGTATCAATACTCAACCAAAGCACAAGAAAAATTTGTTCAATGTTTAAACAGAATTCACTTTATAAAATTTACGTTATAGTAAACTATGCCTGACTTGGTGAGAAAATAACCAGAATGAATTAGGTCGGATAACTTGATCTTGGAAAGTTACACATAATTCAATGAGATTGGTATCAGTACGTCGTTAACTCAAGCACTGAACAAGTCTTAAAAGAAGCGTTAAATGAAAAATTAAATTAAGGCTTAACAATTGATATCAAGGGTAATCTTTGATAAAAGTTCCTTAGCCAAAGATTAAGCTAACAATAAAGATAATAATATGAACAGCCGCTTAATACATATTGATGCAAGCTTAGATGACAGTTTACAAAGTCAGATACGTCATAAACTGGTAGAAGGTATTCTTATTGGCTCCTTTGCTGCGGGCTCTAAATTACCGTCTTCACGAAAACTGGCAACACAGTTAGGCGTTTCTCGAAATACCGTGGTACTGGTGTATCAATCTTTACTAGATGAAGGCTACATTGAAAGTCGTGAACGCAGCGGTATTTATGTGAGTGAGCAACTTTCACAAGGTAAAGTTAATCTTGCTCAAAACTCTACACCGCAGCCTAGCTTTGCTAACTCATCAACAAATAATTCTCATCATTTTAAAGGTGCACTAGCCACGACGACTGCTACATCATGCCCACAAAATTGGCATAAATATAACTTCCCCTTTATCGATGGAAAATTTGACTCCTCCCTATATCCAGTAAAAGAATGGCGAGAAGCGAACAATAAAGCCAATACGGCCCGAGAAATTTATCAGTGGTCAGAACTGCAGGGTGCAGAAGACGACCCTATGTTACTTGATGAAGTCCGTACTAAAATTTTACCTAGGCGCGGCATACAAGCCAACAGAGATGAAATATTGATCACGGTAGGTAGCCAGCAAGCATTACATTTAATTTGTCAGTTATTTGTTGATAGTACGGTAACGGTTGCTGTTGAAGAGCCCGGTTACCCTGAAGTGCGTGAACTCTTAGTCAAACAAGGATCTAAATTGCATTATCAGGCCATTGATGACAAAGGCTTATTGGTCGATGATAAGCTCAATCAATGCGATATTATTTACACTACCCCTAGCCATCAAACCCCAACTAGTATCACTATGTCTATGGACAGACGCGATGAAGTCTTGCAAAAAGCCCATGAGCAAGATCTTCTAATTATCGAAGATGACTTTGAATTTGAAAGTAATTTTCTTGGTCAGCCACATCCTGCCTTACGTAGTCTAGATAGAAATAATCGTGTGGTGTATATCTCATGTTTATCAAAAGTATTAGCTTCAGGCATTCAGATCGGTTTTATCGTTGCTGATTCCTGCGTAATAGCTGAACTTAAAAAGATCAGAAAAATGGTGATGCGAAATCCGCCACTCAATAACCAACGTGCTGTTGCCTATTTTCTATCGCTTGGCTTTTACGATGCTTTTATGATGCATTTACATAAAGTCTTCTTTGAACGCTGGTTAACCCTAAGAGAAGCGTTAAATACCTATTTACCTAATTGTATTGATACTGGACCTATTCAGGGAGGCACCGCTTATTGGATAACTGGTCCTAAGCAATTAGATGGCGAGCACTTACGTGAAGAAGCGGCCAAATTAGGTATTTTAATCGAACCGGTTAAACGCTATTTTGCTAGCACGGCTCACCCTGAGAATTGTTTTCGTATGGGGGTTACCAGTATACCTAATGAGAAAATTAGAGAGGGCGTACAAAAGCTTGCTGAATTGATCCATCAACTGACTGCTGACTACGAAGAAACATTAACTAATGCTAAGGGTAAGTTACTTAGTGAAAACGCTTTAAATCAGGCGTTGCCGGGCGCACTTTTAGAATGCCAAATGGTTTATGGCGTTCCTTGCTCCATTGAATTATTAGCGGATGGTCGCATGACAGGAAGAACCGGGGGAACTGATAGTGAAGTTGATACCGGCAGATGGTGGATAGACGGTGGTATGTATTATCGTCAATGGAAACTATGGGCATACGGCGAAGTGAAAGGATTTTATGTCATTATGGACGGTGATGAGATGAAATGGTTTGATCAAAACTATTGCTTTGTAAGACAACTGGAACTAAAAGGCTATAAGCAAACTAGTTAACTTTACAGCTTAATCGCTAATAGCCTAAGTTAAAATGCTGCGACAAAAAATAAACTGGTACTACATCATTACCTAAACTGGTACTAACCACGCCAACCTATCCTAGTTACATTAAATCACACCTAATACCAGTACCATTAATTAAGTGACCTATTTTATACGTAGAAAAAATCACAAAATACAAGGCATTTACTTTTATAATTAGTTGTTCTAATTATTAAATAAATAACGAAGTAGTTTGTGATTTTAGCAAGTAGAAATGTTCATATAGTTAGTGGGATTGGTATAAGTATTATAAATAATAATCACATTAATAAAGTGTTCTGAGGGAATCATATGAGCTATTTTTCTATTGCGGGTCTACAGCTCGCTTTACCTTGCGGTGATAACTTATCGACCATTGGCCTTGAAATTGTCAAAACAAAAAAACGTTTTCCTTGGCTTAATATGATTGTACTTAGTGAGCTTGCAACCTATGGCCCTGAAAAAAAATATGCCAGTGCACTGCCTAACAACGCGGAAGAGTTTTATTGCCAATTAGCCAAGGAACATAATATTTGGTTAATCCCAGGTTCGCTTTATGAACAAGTGGGCGATGACATTTTTAATACCACTAGTGTCATAAATAACCAAGGTGAAGTTGTTGAACGCTATCGTAAAATATATACCTTTACCCCTTATGAAAAAGGTGTGAGTGCCGGCAAAGATTTTGTAGTTTTTGATGTACCACAAGGGCGAATTGGTGTCGCTATTTGTTATGACCTTTGGTTTCCAGAAGTGGCTAGGCAAATGGTAAGTATGGGCGCAGAAGTACTTATCTACCCAACACTTACTGGCACCATTGATCGCCCGTTAGAAGTTATTCTCGCGCAATCAACCGCTATTACCAATCAAAGTTATGTGCTGACGATTAATGCCGCCGGCGACTTAGGTATTGGGCAATCTGTAGTCGTAGGGCCAGCAGGAGATATTATTTACCAAGCCGGAAGCGGAGTAGAAATTATTCCAGTAGAAGTGGACTTTGCCTTAGTACAACGAAATCGTGAACGTGGTCTACGTGGATTAGGCCAACCGTTGAAAAGTTTTGCAAATACTCCAATCAACTTCCCCTGTTATCAAACAACAAAGGAGAAAGTATTTCATAAAAGCAACGAGTTAATGAATTTAGGACCATTGGTTATACCCGAATAAAACTGTATAAAATAATAAAAACTGGACCAACAGTATCAGTAGAACTGGTACTAGGATAATAAAAATGACAGGTCTATCCTGCAAACAGTTCAATAAAACAACAATAGAGTTTGGAGCCATAACATGAAACAAGTCACCTTTAACAAGTCAATAATATCGACGGCAGTGAGTAGCGCATTAATGATGTCATTAAGCACTTTTTCTGTAAATGCTGCTGAAGCAGAAGTTGTCAAAGTAGATAAAGCTAAAGTCGAGCATATTGAAGTGACCGCGAATAGACGCTCTCAAAATATTCAAGATGTGCCTTATAATATTTCGGCAGTATCAGGAGATGAATTAGAAGCAGCGGGTATTATCGATTCGGCTGAAATGATGCGTGGTGTTGCGGGTATTACGGTTGTTGATCGAGGCTATCGTAACTCAGGTAATGTTAACGGCGTTATTATTCGTGGTGTCAACGTAGATAATGGTGCTAATGGCGATGTGCCTTTGTCAGCGGTTCCAACCGTGGCAACCTATATTAATGATACGCCGCTTTACGCCAACTTTATCTTGAAAGATATTGAAATGGTTGAAGTGTTACGAGGCCCACAAGGGACTTTATATGGCTCAGGCTCTTTAGCGGGTACGGTTAAATATCGAATGAATAAACCCGATACCGATGAGTTTTATGGCAGCGTCAGTACAAGCTTTAGTCAAACGGATGGCTCAGATGGGCATAATTTAACCACTGACTTATTACTGAATATTCCGCTAACAGACAATTTGGCTTTTAGAGTGAATGTGGGGAAAATTGATAATGACGGTATTGTTGATTATACCAATGTATATGTTTTAGATAATAACAATTATGCTCCTGCTGCAAAGGGCAGTGATTTAGCTGCTGGCGGACCTTCATTTGAGTCAGTAAAAGATGCAGATACCGTTGATATTACCTACGGACGAGCGTCTTTAGCTTTTCAAGCAACGGATGAGTTAAGTTTTTTATTGTCACATCAATATCAAGAAGATGAAATTGGTGGCCGTAGACAAGTGACTCGCGGTACCCATTGGACAAATGGCAGTGAAGAAGCATACGGTGACTACGAAAACGGTGCTGTTATATTAGAGCCTTCAGAGCGCGAAGTATCATTAACGTCTCTTGAAGTAGAATGGGATCTTGGTTTTGCAACATTAACCTCAAGTACTTCAATGTATCAACATGACGGTGAAGCGACCAGCGATAACTCGGGATTTTATGCACAACAAGGCTGGTTCCAAGACCTTTATTATGGTTCTCCACGTCCATTGGCTAAAGCGGTTCGTGGTTATGAAGATGAAGCGATCATTCAAGAAGTGCGTTTAGTGTCAAATGAAACCAAAAATAACATCGATTGGGTGGTAGGTGTTTATTATATGGATCAAGACTCTATTGCTTATCAAGACAGCTATATGCCCGGTTATCAGGAATGGGCCGGAGCCGCCTTTGATTGGTGGGATACTATGGGAAGCTATGGCATGGTTTATACAGACAATGACTTCCATTATATTCGAAATGAAAACTTCACAGACCAAGCATTATTTGGTGAGCTAACCTATCACTTTTCAGATAACTTACGTTCAACGTTTGGTGTACGTACCTTTAAAAATGAAACAATAAACGATACAACACTGGCGTTGCCAATATGGCCTTTTTTAAGTGGCGATCCGAGCTTTGAAACAGATGAAAGTGATACTTTATTTAAGGTAAATGTTTCTTATGATATTTCTGAAGACACTATGGTTTATAGCACTATTTCAGAAGGTTACCGTCGCGGAGGCGCGAATGCCGTGCCACTTGATGGCAGCCTTGAAGAGCGCCCTGAATGGCAACAATATACATCAGACAGTACCGTTAACTATGAGTTAGGGCTTAAAGGTTACCTTGATGGCGGTACACATAGTTATACCTTGTCAGCCTTTTTGATGGATTGGCAAGACCCACAATTAAATACTGCAACGAGCTGGGGGTTCTTCGCTGTTGCCAATGGTGAATCAGCACAAACTTCAGGTATTGAATTAGAGTTACAAGGTTATCTAACAGAAGATCTACATTACCTACTCGGTTATGCTTATGTTAAGGCAGAGCTGACTGATGATTTTTATGCTCCATCAGCGGTTGGTGCTGAAGAAACATATAGTAAAGTAGCTTCTGATGGTGATAAGTTGCCATTAGCGCCAGAAAATACCTTAAGCGTATCGTTAGATCATACTTATACCCTGGATAATGGCATGTATGTAATAACGCAAGCAAACGCCTATTACCAATCAGACTCATTAAATTGGTTAGGAGATGATGCAGCGAGACAAGCAGATATTGATGGTTTTACAATATTTAATGCCAGTGCACGCCTAAGTAGTGAGAACTGGGATGTCACCTTATATGTTAAAAACATAACCAATGAAGAAGGTGTTACAGGTATGATTACCGAAGGACATATGGGCACATCTCCGGAGCAAAACTTTTTAGGAAACAGCTCAAAAGACTATATTAGCTTACCAAGAACGTATGGTTTATCAGCAACATATAGATTCTAAAAAATTGAATGTTAACTGTCTATTGGACATTAACTGATTTAATACCGTTAGCCGTTATTAAGTGAGTTAATGTCCTTTTTTGTTTAATTAATAACAACTGGCTTATAGCAAGTATTGTTAGCCCTCAAATAAAACGTTATGGTGAAAATTTCCATCACGTTAGTAGTTGATTTTAGGAGTGTAACTGTGTCAAATGCAGCCTTAGATAAGAGAAACACCCCATCAAAAAATACATATTCCTTTGCTCAGTCTTCATTAACTATTGAGCAAGCACTTGACAACGTTTGGTCATTAATCAACAAGCAAGCGGCATCACCAGCCAATAAAGCTTGTACTGAACTCAATCAAACATTCCCCGATAGCCCAGATGCTTGGTACGCCTCAAGCTTTCTTGCCTTTCAATTAAAAGACTTTACTAAAGCAATACGGTTGATAAACAAGGCAATTGAGTTAGCTCCACACAATGCTCAATGGCAACTACACAAAGCACAAAGTTTATTACTTATTGGAGATATTAAGTCGGCTCAAGTGATCGCTGAGCAGTTAATTAACAACGCGCACTTTAATCAGAACGATGGTACTAGCGCCGTTGATAGTAACGTGATTGATAGTAATACCATAGATAACTACGCCGAATTAGCGCACATTCTTAATAAAGTAGAAAACTTCGAAATGGCAGGGTTTTATTATCAACAAGCCATTGATTTAATATCAGATACAAGTAAGCAACGTAAAGCACAGCTCTACTTTAACCTCGCCTCTATACAACGTTATTTAGGTAAAGTAGATGAGGCAGGGAAAAGTTTAACGGCTGCAATAGCACTGAATCCTAATGATTATGAAGCGTATTTGCTACGCTCTAGTTTAAAAAAGCAAACCATTGAAGAAAATCATGTTTATGAACTAGAACAAACTGCAAGTCGAGGGATAAAACATCCGATTGCTAAAGCACAAGTTTGTTATGCATTAGCTAAAGAGTTTGAAGACTTACAGCAATATAAGCAAAGTTTTTACTATTTAACTAAGGGGGCACAGAGCAGGCGCAGTAATATTCGTTACGATATAGCGCATGATATTGAAACGATAACTCAAATTATTGAAACATTTAATACTGCATTTTTTGAGCAACAAGCAGAGAAACATTCTCCTGTTTGTGACAATGATGAAGCAATATTTATTTTAGGTTTACCGCGCACGGGCTCTACGTTAGTTGATCGAATTGTCAGTAACCATACCGATGTTCATAGTGCTGGTGAGTTAAATGATTTTGCTCTGCAAATGATGCAGCAAGTAAAGTTATATTGTCATGAAAATGATAAAAGCGCACCTAAAAGCAAAGCTGAATTAGTGTCTTTAACAACAAAAATTAATTTTGCAAAGTTAGGACAGTCTTATATAGAAAGTACACGTGTTAGCAGGAGTACAACAAAACATTTTATTGATAAATTACCCTTAAACTCTTTATATGTAGGGCTCATATCTTTAGCGTTACCCAAAGCAAAAATTATTCATGTTACTCGCCACCCAATGGATACTTGTTATGCAATTTACAAACAATTGTTTACCCAAGGTTATCCATTTTCTTATGACTTAACAGAACTAGGACAATATTATATTGCGCACCACAAAATGATGCAGCACTGGGAAAAAGTCATGCCTGGTGTGATTTATCAAATTGCCTATGAAGATGTAATCGATAATGTTGAAGAGCAAGGCAAAGCCTTAATTCAACACTGTGATCTAAGCTGGCAAAGCCAGTGTATTGATTTTAAAAAAAATCAAGCGCCGTCAACAACCGCGAGCGCCACGCAAGTTCGTCAAAGTATTTATAAAAGTTCGCAAGGTAAATGGCAACAGTTTGCACAGCAACTTGCGCCTTTGAAAGCTCAATTAGAGCATGCAGGGATTTGCTGCGATTAATGAAGGTGATCTGAAACATACAGCAAACCACTTAGATGAGAAATATAATGACAGAAATAACAATAAATAGTGAATTAAATACACTTAATAAAGTCGACCCTAACGGAATTATTGCCCGTATTATGTTAGCGTTTTTAACCACCGCGGGCATATTTTATATCAACATTATGCCAGCCGTCGTGAGTGGCTTGAAAGTTGGATTAGCCTTCACTAATCAACAAGCTGGTTTTGTAAGCTCGGTAAATTTATATGGTGCAGCACTCGGTGCATTATCCGCGGTATTTTTGATTAAGCGCATAAATTGGCGCACTTGGTCTTATGCTTTATTAGTCACCTTAATTGTTATAGACAGTGCTTGTATTTTTATTGAAAACCCGAACATGATGATTGCCATTCGTTTTATCCATGGCTTAACTGGCGGGCTATTGGTGGGTATTGGTTTTGGTATTATATCTAGAACCAGTGAAGCAGATAAAACCTTTGGTTACTTACTTTTTATTCAATGGGGATTAGGTGGTTTAGGTTTAATGTATTTACCTGAGCTTGTACCTGTTTATGGTATTACGGCGCTATTTATTGCCTTGATCACCTTTACCGCAGTCACTTTGGTCATGATGCCCTTTATCCCGCAGTACAAAATTAACCAAAATCCATCACAGCAACTCCAAGCTCCGGCAGTACAAAAAAAACCTTTATACTGTAACCTTGCCGCCATTTTCTTATTTCAGGCGGCTAATATGGGGTTGTTCGCTTATGTGATAGGACTAGGGAAAGCTAGAGGTTTAACGATTGATTTTATGAGCCCAGCATTGGCTTATGCAAGTTGGATTGCTTTAATAGGGGCTTTTTTAGTGATTATTATAGGCACCAAATATGGACGTACATTACCCTTACTTGCTTCGATATTAATTACCGCATTATGCAGTTGGCTATTACATTTTAGTGACAATGAACAAGTTTACTTAGTTGCTAATGTCATTATTGGTGTGACTTGGGCATTTGCTTTACCCTACATGTTTGGTATTTGTTCAGAGTTAGACAAAGCAGGGCAGTTAGCCGCTTTGGGTGGTTTTGCTTCTAAGCTAGGGTTGGCTTCTGGCCCCATGGTTGGCGCACTTATTTTAACCAACGAGCAATATAGTACCGTTATAAATGCAGCGGTATTTGGTTTAATCCTATCCGCTATTTTTATACTGAAACCAGCGAAGTTATTAGATAAGACAAGCACTTAAAGTATGAATGTTTATCGGCAATAAACTGACAGCATCACGATAATTTTTATCTTTATTATGTCAATTTAATGTAGAAAAAGTATATTGTGATGTTATCCATTAAACGTAACTGCTACGACAGCCGTAAATTTATCACGGATTAACTGGAGCAGTGAGTGTGAGCTCTATCCACCTATCTCACTTAGGGGCACAAAACGACTTTGAATATCTTAATTATTTGCTTTTGGTTGCACTTTCTAAGACAGCATTCAATTTGAAATTACCCCCTTAATTTGCTAACAGAATAGTTATTAAACAGACAAGATTTAAACTTCCTAATACTATTTCAGAATAGAGTCCTGACATTATTTCTTTACACGCTTTGCCATCAAATACGAGTGAAACGATTCTACCAAAGGCATACCCCAAAAATGTTAAAGAGGCGATTACAAATGCAGTAAATTTTATCTGAGGAATAAAAATCCCAAGTAGAATTACGATGCCTATAAAGAAAAGTTGTGCTCCTGCCGATCTCATTTCATTAAATATGTCTGATTTATGCTCAAGTTTTAAATCAGGGTTCTTTGAATACCCTGTAAGGCACAGTGATGAAATAGGTTTAATCATTCTATTCAATCCTGCAAAAGTGAGCAGAAGTCCAGATAGTGTTAATACAACAATATTAAAAATTTCCATACATTTATCCTTTTATGTTTTTGTCATTTATTAAGAATCCTTTAAGCAATATCTCTATCGAGGTTGCCAAGTCTTCTTTAAAATTTGGTTTCATGAACTTGAAATCATCTTGTTCATATATTCTATTTATGAATTCATTTTGAAAGTTAGATGCCCAAAAGCTGGAAGTCATTGCAAAGCAAGAGTTAATTAACAGGAAAAATCTATCTGTATTTAGAATAGGGTAAATTCTTCTAACCTCCATAACTACCTGAAATAATAGTTCTTTAGACATTGTTTTAAACTTATAAAGTTGATTATATGAGCTATTCTTTTCAAGTGATGTAAAAAGCAGAGGAATAAGATCTAAAAAATCTGGAAACTTTAAAAATGAGTTTATCCACGTATCTGCAAATTCTCTATGAGATGTATTCTCATTAAGTTTCTTTAACTCAATAATATAATTCACCTGCCAGGTTTTGAACATATCTCCAAATATGTTTAAAAAGATATCATCTTTAGATTCATAATAACGATACATATTCGATTTAGTAAAACCTGCCTCTGCTGCAATTCCATTAAAACTTACACTTTCATATCCTTTCTTTTTAAAAAGAGTAACAGCAGCATCACAAATAGCCGTTCTCCTTTCGTTCTTCTTCTCATCAGTTCTTGCTCTTTGCCAACTCATATTACCATCTTCCGTTAAGAGACCGCTGACCTCTAATTGCAGCATAAGAGACTCATGGTCTCTTGTCAAGAAAGATTAGAGCAGCAAGTACTACTTAGTGCTTATTGATAATAACCTATTGTATTTATCATTAGCGTTGCCATTTAGGTAGCCAATATTTATTAAAAATTAGCAAAAACAAAGCACTTATTATCCCAATCGAGCTAAACATCAACCACATTAAGCTTGGGTTGTTCATGCCCCTAGCAATTTCACCATAGCCCCAGCCAGATAAAATACCGGCAAATAAATTACCAAGTGCCATCGAAACAAAATAATACCCCATATACATCGCTGTATTTTCTTTTGGCGCAATCGCTGCAACATATTCTTGGCTTTTAGGCGATGCGATCATTTCGCCAAAGGCAAAAATGATTATTGAGGTCAGCACGATTGTTCCGCCTAATAAAACACCATGAGCCCATCCGCCAAGCAATAAACCAAAAGCAATAACAAGTGTGCCAACAATAATAACGGGCAGGGCGCGTAGCTTATTACAATATTTACTGATAAATATTTGGCAAAGAACAATTACGCCAAAATCCAAATTAATGAGATATTCAGGGTTAACTTGACGATAACGCTCTGCCCACTGTAATGCTAACTCTGGCGCATTTACTGTACCTGAATTTATTGCGCTAAAGCCCGCTGCAATTTGGTCTATAGGAACCATCACTTTATAGTTAACCAGTGAGAAATAAAGCTCTTTAGCTACAGTGATATCAATTAGTGTTGAGCTTTGTGATTGGCTTTGAATAAAGCTAGTTAATTGTTCAATGTTGACAGCAGCAAGGAAAGAGAGCCAGCTGGGTATATTGGAGCGAATAAAACTAACTAGATCTTGTGTATTTACAAAGTCTCGAATGTACAGTGGCGTGGTGATAAAAAGCTGCAAGTACATTGTCCAAAACCCCGTTAAGATCAGCAAATAGACCATGAATGGTTTATTTCCTAACGTAATAGGTTGTTGGTACCAAAGCTTATTTTTGTTTTCAGTTAAAGCAATTGACAGGTGTTCACCATGATTTTGGTTCGTAAGACTAGACTGTATTATTTTATCCCAGAGTAGATTGATAGCTAGCCAAATACAGATGCCTAAACCAAGTTGAGGATAACTGAATACTCCTTTTGCACTAAGCATGAAGGCAACTAGTATCGGTACAACAGCAAACGCCAACCGCCCGTTTCCTAATACTTTTTGTGCGTCAGCTAATACTTGTGTAAGGGATTTTTTTTCTGCTGAGGTTTTTGGTTCTTTATAAAAGAAAATGGCAGGAATAAAGTTAATAGCAATCCATAAAGAAGACATAATAAAAACCATGTCCCAACCTATTACTCTTACATAACCTGCCACTAAAGGACCAAGGAATCCGCCGACATTTACCATGGTATAAAAAATGCCAAAGCCAAGCCCTCGGTTTGAATCATTAGTTACACGTGCGACCGTGCCAACGACGACAGGTTTAAAACAAGCTGCACCTATAGCGACAGCAAGAAATACGGCACAAAATGACCAAAAAGAGGTTACCTGTCCTAGCATAAAATAAGCGGGTGTCATTATGGTAAGAGAAATAAGGAACATTCTTCGATAACCATATCTATCAGCTAAAGCCCCGGTAATAACGGGAAAGATATATAGCAGAAAGGGGATCATTCCTTGTAGAAACCCTCGCTCCTGATCAGAAAACCCCAAACCACCTTGGGCTAAAGGGCTGGTCATATATAAAGAGGAGAGGGTGAAAAACCCGTACCATGCTAACCGTTCAAAGATTTCCATGGTATTAGCAACATAGAATGTTGAGTTAAAGCCGTTATTTGTTTTTGATTCAGACATATTATTATTATTTTTATCATTTTGAATTAAGGGTATATTGTATGCAATTTAAATCAAATTAAAAAAATAAGCAATTGTCGATGAACAAATTGCTTATTTAGTTGGAAATGCTGTTGATCAATTTAGCGCTTAGAACATTTTTTTATCTACCAATCGAGACAATAAAATAGTGACAAATAAAGCCGAATAAACGCCGTAAACAACAATCATCCATTCGGGCATGCTATAACCTAAAAATTGCCACGCAATTTCGCCACAATCGCCACTTGCCTCAAAGAGGGCTGGTAGCCATTCATGAAGCGGTGCCCAGCTAGGAAAATTTGTCACTATGTCACAACTGAAAATAAAAGACATCGGGGAAGATGAGGCATCTTGAATATCAACATGTTCAATGGCAATAATTAAACCCCAAATTGCGCCGGTGCCCCAAAGCACATAAGCAATTATTCTCGTTAAGATAAATTGACAACCAATACTACCAATAATGCCCGCTAAAAATATTCCCCAAATAGCAACACGTTGATAAATACACATAATACAAGGAGCTAAGCCAAGGCCATATTGAAAAAACAATGCGGCGAGTTCCATTGCTAATGCGCTAACGGTAAGTAACTGCCAAGCTCTAGGATGAGTTGATAAGGCACTTAAAAACTTCATTAATAATTTCCTGTGGGATCAATTGGTTCAGTTGTATTTTACATAAAAAAAAGCTTCTAAGTACACTTAGAAGCTTTTTATTTGTCTTGAAATCTAGTTTTCAGAACAATTATTGTAAGTAATAATTAACCGTTGATTAATAAATGGGCATAGATACTTGCACCGTAACCTAAAGCAATTACTGGCATCCATTTTAAATGACCAAAGAAGGTGTAATAACCACGAGCTTGCCCCATTAGAGCAACACCAGCTGCTGAACCGATAGATAGTAAGCTACCACCAGTACCTGCTGTTAATGTTACCAATAACCATTGCATGTGTGACATGTCAGGTTGCATTGTTAATACTGCAAACATAACCGGGATGTTATCTACAATAGCCGATAGAATCCCGACTAAGATATTGGCATTAGTTGCACCAAGCTCACCATACATAAACTCAGAAGCCATACCTAAATAGCCCATAAAGCCTAAACCGCCAACGGCTAATATTACACCGTAGAAGAAGAATAGAGTGTCCCACTCCGCTTTTGCGATTTTGTCGAAAATATCAAAATCGTTATCAACAATTTGATGGCCTGTTGGTATATCAGAAGTATCAATTTCACCTTGGCCAGATTTGCGAATGTAATAACCAAAGAATTTAAGATAGGCAAGACCTAACATCATGCCAAATACTGGTGGAAGGTGTAAGAAGTTGTGGAACGAGACAGCAGTAATAATGGTTAAAATAAATAAACCAACAATAATTAAACCACCTTTTTTAATCATTGTGATTTCAGTTGTTGAAGCTGTTGGGTTTCCTTTTGGAATAGCAAACTGCATGATAAAGGCTGGAATAATGAAGTTAATAACTGAAGGTATGAATAAAGAGAAGAATTCAGTAAATTGTACGATGCCTTTTTGCCATACCATTAGCGTTGTAATATCGCCAAATGGGCTGAATGCGCCACCAGCGTTTGCGCCAACAACAATGTTAATACAGCTTAAGCCAATAAACTCAGGTTTGTCTTTGCCCACGGCCATAACAACCGCACACATGATTAAAGCAGTGGTAAGGTTATCTGCAATTGGCGAGATAAAGAACGCAAGAATACCCGTTAACCAAAATAACGATTTATAACTAAACCCTTTTGCTACTAACCAATCACGCAGTGAATCAAATACATTACGCTCTAACATGGCGTTAATGTAAGTCATCGCAACAAGTAAGAAGAAGAATAATTCAGTATACTCTAAAAAGTTATGGCGTATTGCTACTTCTGCCGCATGTGGCATACCTTGAGAGTTATAATATGCAGCGATTAAAATCCAAATTAGACCCGCAGCAAGTAAAACCGGTTTTGATTTTCTTAAATGCAGTTTTTCTTCCAAGATAACCAAGCTATAAGCTAAAACGAATATAGCGATAGCGGTATAACCGATCCAATGACCTGTTAGGTCAATACTTTGGTGTGCTGCGTCTGATGCAAAGGCGATAGTTGGAGCAAATATCGACATAAGCATAATGAGAAGTTTTATCATGTTAGTCTCTAAAGTAAGGAGTTGAATTATAGATTTTTAGTGGCGGCAATTTTAGCAGAATTTATCTAAAATGGTATAGCTATAGGGAAGTTGTTACCAATTTTTTATTGATTTGAGTTAGAAAGTACGTTATTCGCCAGTGTATTGTAATTCATTTAACATTTTTCAATGCGCTTGTACCAAACAAATCTTCTGGTACAATCAGTTTAAATCAGTACAGATCTCTAGGAAGTAATATATCCATGGTAATTAAAGCACAAAGTCCAGCGGGCTTTGCTGAACAATATATTGTTGAATCAATTTGGAATGGTGGCTTTCCTCCAGGATCAATTTTACCAGCAGAGCGAGAGCTTTCAGAGCTTATTGGCGTTACTCGTACTACCTTGCGCGAAGTGCTACAGCGCTTAGCTCGTGACGGTTGGTTAACTATAAAGCATGGTAAGCCAACAAAAGTGAATAACTTTTGGGAAACCTCTAGCTTAAATATTCTAGAAACATTAGCACAGCTTGATCAAGAGGGTATTCCTGATTTAGTAGACAACCTAATGTCGGCCAGAACGAATATTAGTGCGATATATGTACGCGGTGCGATAAAAAATAATGCTGAAAAAACCATTGAGCTGTTGAGTGAGTACTTGACCGTTGAAGATAACGGCGAAGCTTTTGCCGAATTTGACTATCGGTTAAATAAAGAATTAGTTGTAGCTTCAGGTAATTCTATTTACTTACTTATTTTAAATGGCTTTAGAGGTTTATATTCACGTATAGGTAGCTTGTATTTTAGCCACCCAAGAGGTCGAGAGATATCACGTGCCTTCTATCAAAATATAATTGACTTAGCGAAAGAAAATAAGTTTGACGAAGCTGTTTATGCCGTTAGAAAATATGGCATAGAGTCAGGTAAATTGTGGCAAGAACTAAAAGAAGAAGTACTAAAAGAACTTGCCGAGTAATTAGTAATTTATCTTATAGTTTATATACGTAACTTATTTAAATAAATATGAAATGGCTGTTTATTCAGCCATTTCTGTTTTTGACAAACACTGAGCAATAACTTCTTCTTCTCCTTTTTTATTGTCTTGCACTAACTTCACGTCAAACTTCCATAGATAAAATAAATGTTTAAGCACTTCATCTTTTGAGTCAGCCAATGGTACATCTTTATGCGGAGTAAATTTTAATGTTAACGCTCTATCGCCAGCAACATTTGCATTTACAATTTGAATATTAGCTTCTAAGTTACTCAAATTATACTGATTTGAAAGTGCAGTTCTTACCTTTTGATAGCCTTTTTCATTGTGAATATTGCTAATTTCAATATAGTTATTTTCTTCGTTATCATGAATATGAAATAGTTTAAAATCTCGCATTAACTTAGGAGATAAAAACTGACTAATGAAGCTTTCGTCTTTAAAGTTTTCCATAGCAAAATGTACTGTGTCTAACCAATTGCTTCCCGCAATTTCTGGAAACCATTGTTTGTCTTCTTCCGTTGGGTTTTCGCAAATTCGACGAATATCAATAAACATATTAAAACCCAATGCGTAAGGGTTGATGCCGGAATAATATTGGCTGTTATAATCGGGTTGCGCCACGACATTGGTATGACTTTGCAAAAACTCCATCATAAACTTATCGGTTATTAAACCTTCGTCATAGAGGTGATTTATGATGGTATAGTGCCAAAAACATGCCCAGCCTTCATTCATAACCTGTGTCTGTTTTTGGGGATAAAAATACTGTGATATTTTTCGAACTATCCTTACGATCTCCCGTTGCCAAGGCTTTAATAAAGGCGCATTTTTTTCGATAAAATATAAAATATTTTCTTGTGGCTCAGAGGGAAAAGAACGCTTTTTGTTATTTAGCTCTTCTTTTACATGTGGCACAGTTCGCCATAAATCATTTACTTGGGATTGTAAGTATTCTTCACGATCTTTTTGACGTCGTAACTCTTCATCTAATGATATTTTTTGCGGGCGCTTGTAGCGGTCGACACCGTGGTTCATTAGTGCGTGACAAGCGTCTAAACATTCTTCAACTTCACTTATACCGTGTTTATGCTCGCACTCTGCTATGTACTTTTTAGCAAAAAGTAAATAATCAATAATAGAGCCCGCATCGGTCCACGATTTAAATAGATAGTTGCCTTTGAAAAATGAATTATGCCCATAACAAGCGTGTGCCATCACCAATGCTTGCATGGTCATGGTATTTTCTTCCATCAAGTATGATATACACGGATCTGAATTTATAACTATTTCATAGGCAAGACCCATTTGGCCTCGCTTATAGGTTTGTTCAGTTTGAATAAATTTTTTACCAAAAGTCCAGTGATTGTAACCAATAGGCATGCCGACACTGGCATAAGCATCCATCATTTGTTCAGCCGTAATTACTTCAATTTGGTTTGTATAAGTATCGAGGCGATAGTGCTCTGCAACACGTGCGATCTCGTCTTGGTATTGTTGCAATCGTCCAAACGTCCAATCTGCACTGTCATCTAATGGTTTACGCTTTGTCATTAAAGGCTCCTACAGAAAATTTTATTAGGCAACTTGCTCAGCATTTTTTTTGAATATATCTCTGAAAACGGGGTAGATGTCATCAGCGCTTTTAATATGTTGCATGCTAAAGTGACTACTTTGAGCTTCAACTTCACTATATTGCTGCCATAATGTTTGATGCGCGCGTTGTGTTATTTCTATGTAGCTAAAATATCTAACTTTGGGTAATAGTTTTTCAGTTAATAATTCACGGCAATGTGGTGAGTCATCGGCCCAATTATCACCGTCAGAAGCTTGTGCACCATATATGTTCCAACTACTTTGGCTGTAGCGCTCGTTAATAATTTCATCCATTAGTTCAAGCGCACTTGAGGCGATAGTGCCACCAGTTTCTTGAGAATAGAAAAACTCGTGTTCATCTACCTCTTTAGCTTGTGTATGGTGGCGAATGTAGACAACATCAATAGATTTATAAGTTCTTGTTAAGAATAGGTAAAGTAATATATAGAAACGTTTTGCGATATCTTTTGTTGCTTGATCCATTGAGCCAGAGACATCCATTAAACAAAACATTACCGCGCGCGAGGTTGGCACTGGCTGTTTTGTATAATTTCTAAAGCGTAAGTCAAAAGTATCAATAAACGGCACTTTTTTGATCTTATCTTTTATAGCTTGGATCTGTTGTTTGATTGCAGAAATTTCTTGCACATTATCTAGTTTGTCGTTAAGTAAGGCTGCTAATTCTTCCTCAAGTGCTTTTAAGTTTTTTCGTTTACCAGAGGTCATTGCTATTTTTCGGGCAATTGATCCTTGCAGTGACTTAACAATATCAATATTAGAAGCTACGCCTTCAGCACAAAAACCTGAACGTACGGTTTTATATTCAACCAATTTGTCGAACTGCGTTTTTTCCAAATTGGGTAATTCAAGATCTTCAAAAAGTAAATTAAGGTATTCATCTTTTGATATTGAAAAGACAAAGTCGTCTTCGCCTTCGCCGCTGTCACTAGCTTCACCTTGACCACCGCCTTGTCCTTGTTGCTGAGGTGGACGAGCAACACGGTCGCCCGCAGAGTATTGATCGTTTCCGGGATGAACACGGTCTTTTATGCCACCAGTACCTTGATGAAAAATGGGCTCACTTAAGTCTTTACGCGTAATCGTAATATTTTCGCCACTATCAATATCTGTTACTCCGCGTTTATTAATTGCTTCAGCAACTGATTTTTTAATTTGATTTTTGTAGCGACGAATAAAGCGTTGCCGATTTATCGTACTTTTATTTTTACTGTTAAGTCGTCTATCTATAAAATTTGCCATAGAATACTCCACATCAATTACGATGACTTTCTAACGCGCAAATACCATTCTGAAAGTAGTCTGACTTGTTTTTGTGTATAACCTTTGCTCATCATACGTTCAACAAAGTCATCATGTTTTTGTTGGTCATCTGTTGATGTTTTTGCATTAAAAGAAATAACAGGTAATAGATCTTCAGTATTAGAAAACATTTTCTTTTCAATCACTGTTCTTAGTTTTTCATAGCTTGTCCAGCTTGGGTTTTTACCATTGTTATTTGCTTTAGCACGTAAGACAAAATTGACTATTTCATTTCTAAAATCCTTTGGATTACTTATGCCAGCGGGTTTTTCAATTTTTTCGAGTTCATTATTTAATGCTTCTCGGTCAAATAATTGGCCAGTTTCAGCATCGCGGTATTCTTGATCTTGTATCCAAAAATCAGCATAAGTTACATAACGGTCAAAAATATTTTGGCCATATTCAGAATATGACTCAAGATATGCGGTTTGTATCTCTTTGCCGATAAACTCAATATATTGCGGAGATAAATAACCTTTAATAAATTCTAAGTAGCGCTCTGCAATTTCTTTAGGCAGTTGCTCACGCTCTATTTGTTGTTCTAATACATAGAATAAGTGTACGGGATTTGCGGCAACCTCCATGTGATCAAAATTAAATACACGAGAAAGTATTTTAAAAGCAAAGCGTGTAGATAAACCAGACATGCCCTCATCTATACCTGCATAGTCTTTATACTCTTGATACGATTTTGCTTTAGGATCTGTGTCTTTAAGGCTTTCGCCGTCATAAACGCGCATTTTGGAGTAAATGCTAGAATTCTCTGGGCTTTTAAGTCGAGATAATACCGAGAATTGTGCCAGAGTCTCTAAAGTATCTGGTGCACATTGTGCCGTGTTAAGCTCACTGTTTTCCAATAGCTTTTTATAAATCTTAACTTCTTCACATACCCGCATACAGTAGGGTACTTTGACAATATAAACTCTATCTAAAAAAGCCTCATTATTTTTGTTATTTCTAAATGTTTGCCACTCTGATTCATTTGAATGGGCCAGTAGAATGCCGCTAAAGGGGAGGGCTGATAATCCTTCAGTTGGATTATAGTTTCCTTCCTGTGTTGCTGTAAGAAGTGGGTGCAGCACTTTAATTGGTGCTTTGAACATTTCGACAAATTCCATTAACCCTTGGTTGGCACGACAAAGGGCGCCAGAATAACTATAAGCATCAGGATCATTTTGAGCATAGTGCTCTAATTGTCGAATATCGACTTTGCCAACAAGTGCTGAGATATCTTGATTATTATCGTCACCAGGTTCGGTTTTGGCGATTGCTATTTGGTCTAAAATTGAAGGGTTAATTTTTACCACTTCAAACTTAGCAATATCACCTTTAAATTCATGCAAACGCTTCGCAGCCCATGGCGACAATATTGTCGATAGATAACGCGATGGAATATTGTATTCATCTTGCAGAATTTTTCCGTCGCTATGTTTATCAAATAAACAAAAAGGGTGATCATTTACAGGACTTCGCACACCATCAGCACTGAGTACGTAAATAGGCTCTTGTTGCATTAGCGCTTTTAATTTCTCTGCTAATGACGATTTTCCTCCACCAACGGGTCCCAATAAATAGAGTATTTGTTTTTGCTCTTCAAGGCCTTGAGAGGCGTGTGTGAGGTAAGCAACTATTTGCTCAATGGCTTCCTCCATTCCATAAAAATCAGAAAAAGCAGGATATCTGGCAATAACACGATTTGAAAAGATACGACTTAACGTTGGCTCGGCAGAAGTATCAATCATTTCAGGTTCGCCAATGGCTAACAGCAGCCGCTCAGCTGCGCTGGCATAGGCAGATTTGTTCTTGCGGCATAAGTCCAAAAACTCTTGGATACTATAACGCTCTTCCTGCGCCTGGTCGTAGCGTGATTGATAATGTTCGAAAATACTCATAACAACCTCCGATTAATAGCAAATGCACTTTTAAATCAATGTACTTCATCAAGTTCCTACTTTTAAGGTTAGCTGCTTTCATAAAAAGTGCGCTAAAAAAATGTTGTTCAATTGTAATTTAGAATGATCTTGACCAGTAGTAACTATAGGCACTATGACTATTCAGTATTGTTAATAGTCATATGACTTTGAGTTTAGCTACTGTTACTTATATGTTGATCTAGCACACAATAAGCGATGTAAAATTGCTGTTTTATACAAAAATTGATCAGATAGAGTAAAAGAAGACTAAGGTTTTAGTATTATGTTTTAAAAAGAAAACTTATATTAGGTAACTAGGTTGCATGAAAAGGAATTCTTTCCTAAACTTCGCGTAAATCACGCCTTAACTATAATAACATCGAGATAATTCATTTATGGATGCTATAAAATCACTTTCTGTGCAGTTTAAAATCCTTTTAATTCCCGTTGTAGGGGCCTTAGGTTTCTGTATTTATTTGGGAATTAGTATTTTGGCAATGTCGACCATTGTTGAACAATTAGATAGAGCTTATCGTGTCGATTATCAATTATTACAAACTTCAGAGTTTAGCTTAGTTCACCTTGATAAAATCAAGGAAAATTTGGGTAATGCTGCAACTCTAGGAGAAGAAGAATTACTTGATGATGCAACAGCTTTTGCTGAAGATATTCGTAAGCATTTAAATCAAACAATGCAAATAGATCAAGATGCTGCACCTGTTTTACGAAAGTTACTTAATAACTTTAATAGCTACTTTGCCGAAGCTTATAGCTTGTCTAAAGAAATGGTAGATGGTACGGCTGATTTTGCAACGATAGGCCAACGCAGTAAAGCTATGTCTGAGCAGCTTGAAAACTTGCAGGGCGATCTTGATAAATTTCAAACCGAGCGATATGCCTCATTTACTGCCTCTTTTGAGTCAGTTTCAGAACAAGCTGAATCAACTTCTATGACTGGTATAATTGTTGGCGCAGTTACTATTGTTTTACTTTTTGTCGTTGCTGTTCCAATTGCGCGCGCTATTACACGAAGCCTTAGAGATATTATTGACTCAATGCAAGATATCGCACAAGAGAATGGTGATTTAACGGTAAGACTAACTACTGATAGTAAAGATGAGTTTGGTGATTTAGTTTATTGGTTTAATAGCTTTATCGAAAAACTACAAGGTGTAATAAAAAATGTTGTTGATACAGCGCTGCCTTTAGCAGAAACATCTAATACCATCCAAAAATTATCTGAACAGACCATTTCTTCTTTTCAACGTCAATCAGACAGTGTTATTCAGTCACGCCAATCAGTTGAAGAAATGAGTCAAAGTGTGGCTGAGATTACTTCAAATGCCGCAGAAGCTGCGGATTCTGCTAGAAATGCAAGTATTGAAGCAGATAAAGGTAAAGAAGTGGTAGAAAGTACCGTGAGTGGTATACGTGAACTAGCTGAAAACGTTACACATTCTGCGGAAGCTATTAACCAGTTACAAGAAGATACTAATCGCGTAAATGTTGTTTTGGAAGTGATAAGAGGCATCGCAGAGCAAACAAACTTGCTAGCGCTAAATGCTGCTATTGAAGCTGCACGAGCAGGCGAACAAGGTCGTGGTTTTGCTGTTGTTGCTGATGAAGTAAGAAACCTAGCATCAAGAACACAAGAATCAACACAAGAAATAAACCAAATGCTTGAGCAATTAAAAAGTGCGGCAACACAAGCCGTTACTATGATGGAAAGTTCTCGTAATAGCGTAAAAGCAAGTGTTGAAAGTGCAAATGCTGCTGGTGAAAGCTTAATTGCGATTACTGAAACAGTAAATACCATCACAGATATGAATGGTGCTATAGCGGTTGCTACAGAAGAACAACATCAAGTTTCAGGTTTAATGGTTGGCCATGTAGAAGATATTCAATCATGTGCTGATGAAGCGTCAACTGCATCCACTGAAATTGCTGACGTGAGTGTTCATTTGGCAGAATTAGCCTCTGAACTGGAAAAGGTCGCTTTACAGTTTAAAGTCTAATAATAAAATTTAAAATCTAATAATAGCTCAAAGAGCACATATATAATTAAAACTTAATGGTGGGTAATAACATGAAAAACAAAGTAAAAGTTCTCGCACTATCGAGCGCGCTTATTGCAAGTGGCGCTTATGCGGATATTGCTTTTAACGGTTTCGCAAGCATAGTGGCAGGGCAAACTACGTCTAGTGAAGATTCTCTCTATGGCTATAATAATGATATTGATTTTAATCAAGGTTCATTATTTGCGCTGCAAGCTTCAAGTGATTTGGGTAGTGGCTTATCTGTTACTGCACAAATTATTGCTCGAGGAGAAAATGATTGGGATCCTGATTTTGAGTGGGCTTATGTAAGCTATGAAGCAAATGACAATTTAAGATTATTAGCAGGGCGCCAACGTGTTCCTTTCTATATGTATTCAGACTTTTTAGATGTATCGTATGCCTATAGCTGGATCACACCACCAGGTGGTGTTTACAACGTTGTATTTGATACCTTTGATGGTCTAGCTGGGGTTTATAGCTGGCAAATGGGCGAGTTTGATAGCAATATACATGTGATTTACGGTCGTAATCAAAATGAACAATCGTTATTTGGTGAAACGATTAAACCTGATTTTCAGAACTTGGCTGGTGCAGCATTAACCGTAACGAAAGATTGGCTAACCCTTCGTGCTGGCTATTTTCAAGCTGATATTAATATGCCATTTTCTGATATAGAAACTTTAGCTGCTGGCTGGGAACAAGCTGGTTTTAGTAATATTTCAAATAACGTACTGGTTGAAGATGACAGAGCAAGTTTTGTTGAATTAGGCTTTCAAGCTGATTTTGAACAGTTTATTGTTATAGGTGAATATACCAAGCTTACCGTCGATAACACTGTTTTCCCTGACGAAGAGTCGTACTATGTAATGGGCGGTTATCGCTATAATGACTTTTTGTTTCATGCCACCTACGGTAAAGATGATGATGTTGCGGAAGATTTTGTTACCGGTAATGTGCCTATTGGCGTAGACCCAGGTCTTGACTTTTTAGCAGCTGCTACGGTTGGCCTTACTGATTCACAGGAACATGACAGCACATACTATACGTTAGGTCTACGCTGGAACTTTCATGATTCGGCCTCTTTTAAATTTGAATTTACTGATTACACAGATAATATCAATGATACTGATGCTAATTTAATTCGCACCGCAATTGTTACTGTATTTTAGGAGCAAGATATGAAATTTTTAACAAAAAGTATGCTCTTAATCGCTATGAGCATAAGTACGATGAGTTACGCTGAAGTTGCCGTTGTCGTTAATTCAGCAAACGGTAGCTCTGTATCAGACGCTGAGATTTCTCGTATCTTCTTGGGGAAACTTAAGAAGTTTGGCGGTGGTGAGTCTGTAGCACCCGTGAATGGAAAAATGGGTAGCGAAACCCGCAATGATTTTGAGAAAAAAGTATTGAAGAAAAGTGGTAGCCAAGTAAAAGCTTATTGGTCGAAACTAGTTTTCTCTGGTAAGGGTAAGCCGCCGAAAGAGCTCGACTCTGACGCTGACGTACTTAAATTTATTGCAGCTAATCCTAATGCTATTGGCTATGTTGATGCAGCTAGTGTTAATGACACAGTAAAGGTTTTAAAAACGTTTTAGAGACTAAGTATTATTTTTAAGTCACTATAAAAAAACCTGAAACATTTTGCAGGTTTTTTTTATTTAGT
>PJEL010001167.1_pt1 | contig 27822 bp, 18 predicted proteins | sample 1853271 | NCBI WGS metagenome assembly PJEL01 (sample SAMN08108733, study PRJNA415343) | Invertebrate metagenome, whole genome shotgun sequencing project. | host: Globobulimina | place: Sweden: Gullmar Fjord | collected 2015-08 | reverse complement strand
TGGGACAGATGAAGATAAAGCTGCTGTTGAGAAATTACGTGAGGAATTTCGGAGGAATCGGCATGAACAGAAGCATAGCAGTGATGAGTTGTTGAGGTAAGGCTCGATCCACCGGACACGTCGTGGTTTTTTTGATTTTTTTTTAGCTTTTTTGGAAACAATCCTGTCTAGCTCTTTCACCCGAGAGACGCAAACAGTGCTTTAGAGAGCACTGTTGTTTTCATCTCTGAGAGAGAGAATGGAAGCAGAGTGATCATATATTCATGTGTCTGTGCAGATATCAAAACAAGGATGCAAGGCGTGTGGGTCCATTCAAGGTTGATACGACTGGGTTGAAGCAGAAGAAGAGTCCCTCGGCTTCTGTTGTTACGGATGCTCTTAGGAATGGAATATCCTTCTATGAGACGCTGCAAGATGAAGATGGTCATTGGCCTGGTGACTATGGAGGTCCCATGTTTTTGATGCCTGGACTGATCATTGCTTGTTATGTGACAGGGACCTTGTCAACTGTACTGGGGGAGGAGCATCAGAAAGAAATGAGGCGGTATCTTTGCAATCATCAAAATAAAGATGGTGGATATGGATTGCACATTGAAGGTCAGTCGACAATGTTTGGGACGGCATTGTCGTATGTTTCACTCAGGTTGCTGGGAGTGTCTCCAGACGATGAGGTCTGTGTTGCCGCAAGGGCGTGGATTCATGCGCGTGGTGGAGCTCACTCTATTACGAGCTGGGGTAAATTCTGGCTGGCGGTTCTTGGAGTATATGAATGGGAAGGATTGAACCCCATGCCTCCAGAGATGTGGCTTCTTCCATACAGTGGTTGGACTGGGATTGGATGGCTGCATCCAGGGAGATTTTGGTGTCATTGCAGGATGGTATATCTTCCGATGAGTTATGTCTATGGTATACGAGGGACATGCAAGGTGACAGAATTGACCAAGAGTATCAAGGAAGAATTGTATCCATTGCCATATGAGTCTATTGACTGGGACGCAGCAAGGAACTTGGTGGCCAAGGAAGATTTATACTATCCACATCCAATGATTCAGGATATCTTGTGGTGGAGTTTGAGCAAGGCAGAGCCATTCTTGATGGGATCATGGTTGAGAAAGAAGGCGTTGAAGGAGACAATGGTTCATATTCATTATGAAGATGAGAATACTCGCTATGTTGATATTGGTCCGGTGAACAAAGTGCTCAATATGCTTAGTTGTTGGTTTGAGGATCCTTCGTCCGAAGCGTTCCGCAAACATATCCCAAGAATTCATGACTATCTTTGGCTCGCAGAAGATGGGATGAAGATGCAAGGGTATAACGGATCACAGTTGTGGGATACAGCCTTTGCAGTGCAGGCTATTGCATCGACTGGTTTGACACCAGAATTTATAGAATGTATGAAAAAAGCCGGAAACTATATCGAATCCACTCAGGTGATAGAAGAAGCTCAAGCTCCTTTAAGTAAATATTACAGGCATATCAGTAAAGGAGCGTGGCCTTTCAGTACCAGAGATCACGGATGGCCAATCTCTGACTGCACATCAGAAGGTCTCAAGGCTGCAATGGCATTGAAGGAGCTTCATGCTGTCGTTGGATGGGACCCAATCTCATTGGATAGACTCAATGATTGTCTTGATGTGATTTTATCATACCAGAACAAGGACGGTGGTTGGGCGACGTATGAAAATACCAGATCTTTTGCATTTTTGGAGCTCATTAATCCATCTGAAACCTTTGGTGACATTGTCATTGATTATTGCTATGTGGAGTGTACCTCTGCTTGCATTACGGCAATGACTGCGTTTTCAAAGAATTATACGGGACATCGGTCACAAGAAATACAAAAGTCGATTCAGCGTGGTATTTCGTATATCAAGAGAATTCAGAAACCAGATGGGTCGTGGTATGGAAACTGGGGAGTCTGCTTTACCTATGCCACGTGGTTTGGCCTCGAGGCATTGGCTGCAGTCGGAGAGACGGCTCTCAACAAAGGAAGTAGTGCGTTAAAAGCGTGCGAGTTTTTACTCTCAAAGCAGGAGGAAAACGGTGGATGGGGTGAGAGCTACCTGTCATGTCAAGACAAGGTATACTCCCATCTTCCTGGGGGAGAATCCCATGTTGTCAACACAGGATGGGCCCTTCTAGGACTTATTGCAGGTAAATACTACGAAATAGATAGAAAGCCTTTGGATAAGGCGGCATCTTTCCTCATTACAATGCAAAATGACAATGGTGACTGGCCACAGCAGCATATAAGCGGTGTTTTCAACAGAAATTGCTCCATCACGTATGCCAATTACCGAAATATTTTCCCAATATGGGCATTGGGTGAGTATAAAAAATGTGTTTTGAAGAAATAAATATGCAATATATACGTGCGTTTTGATGTAATTTGATTTTGAATCACACATTACAAATCCTTGAGACTCTTTCTTGCAATGACATACTTCATTGCCTCTTGCAGTTTCTCATGGCAGTGTTTCAAACGTGTATCAGTGCTCTCTATGAAGAGTAGATCCTGTAGTTCTGCCTCACTGAATTCTAGGGTTCGAGCCAAAGCAAATGAAAAATGCTCCCGTCTCCATTGTTCTTGCTCTTCCTGGGATGCTTTAGCCTCTGAACAGATGAATTCGACACATTCATCGTATTCCGACGTCTCATCATATGATCCCATCAGTCCAGCTCTTTTCGAAGCGTCAATCATATCCGGATGACTCCCTGCAGGACTTTTGACAGAATCCCTCGTAGCCTTGTCTAGACAATATCGGCGAACCTCTAGACTGAAAGCATCATCTGACAGTCGAGTCTCAGTCAAACTATCTACCATGTTTCTCACAAGCACCATATCATTCCAAACATTTTCTTCCGTCTCCTGAGCGTCGCATGGACCATCGAGATCATACTGACGCCTCACACGCACGGCCACAAAGGGCTTCCAGTGAACCACCTGATCTATTTTGAATCGCCCGATAACTCTGGCGCTAACAAACAACGCCTTCTTTTCTGGAACTGGAATACAATGTGTCATCTCACAAAGAGCACCTACCGTAGCCATGCCCATTTTGTTTGTTTTCAAACATACACCAAACACTCGACTCTTTGCACGTTTGACCAAGCGGAACATCAGCCGATATCGGGGCTCAAATATATTCAATTGCACAGTATCTGAAGGTATTTTCACTCGTTTTAAAGGCATCACAGGAATCACCATACCATCCTCTTCACCCATTGCTTGGAGGTGGGCAGAGAGATATTCATCCGTCCACACAAACGGAGAGCTACTACTTTGCATCTGAGCTGTGCTATTCTCGACGATGGACACATCAACCTCGTCTGGTTGAATATAGAGTTCATCCCTGCTGACAGAACGAGTCGACTGTCCATCACGTGGCATGCGCTGCTGCTGTTGCTTCTTCTTCAGGAAGAGAACATGTGTATGTAGGCAATATGGCTGTACCACACCCATAGGGCCCCTGCAATGACTACTCAACATCGCTCCCCCTCCCCGTACTCTATGCAGTACTATGTACAATATATGTCACCTTTCTTTTATATATATATACCAGTACTACTTGTAGTATAGATACCATCCACTCTTGTATGCTTTTTTCATGAAAAAATCTGATCAGATGACTTTTTTCAAAAAAAAATCTAATCGAGATAACTCGAAGATTTTCCCCCCATGAGTATTTCTTCATGACATCATACCGTGATTAGACATCCAAATGAATTATTTTCCAAATTTGTACAATATTGACCAACGAATAGAAAGAATGAGGGCTACCACGTTGACTGTACAGCAAAGATCTTTTGCAAATGTGCTTCCCACCTCTCGGGTGAGCAGAGCTCGCTTTGGACCCAACAAAAGCAGCATGGTCGTTCGATCTGTATCTCAAGAACAACAAAATGAAGAATACATCCTGAAATATCCTGCTTGGGAAGGAATTCAGAGGGAACTCACTCAAAAGTACAACATCTCTTCAATCTCTCCTCAACAGGCCAAGGACATGGTGGAGTCTGGGAAAGCACTGTTGGTCGATGTTCGGCCACCACAGTCTTTTGAAGAAAAAAGAGCCAAGGGATCTGTGAATGTACCTGCATTCAGAGTGATTGATGTGCAGGCTGACCAGGGAGGAGGTTTGACCAGTATGCTTAGATTTGCAGTGATGAAGTTCAATGGTGTGACACCAACAGAAGCGAATCCAGAATTCCCTGATATGATGCGTTCTGTCATCTCTTCTCATGAGACTGCATCTGTTGTCATTCTCATGTGCAAGCAGGGTGGATCATTAACTCCAACAACAACCTTCCCATCAGGAAAGGTCTCCAGATCCCTCAAGGCATGCTGGCGTCTCTTGTACAACAACGCCATGACTGCTGACAATGTATTACACATTGATGGAGGTCTCCAAGCATGGGAGGAGGCCGGATTTGACATGGAATGATGATGATATAGCATATTTCTTTGTATAATGCTCTCAAAATGTGTTACATGTTGTAGTAGTTTCATTCCCTATCAATAGGATTGCTGATATCCGCCATCAACTTGACAGCACCAAGATATGTGCTACTCATAAACTCCCTCACCACATTCAAAGGAACCCAATCATCCTGCTCCTCATCACACAAATCCATCATCTTTTGTTCTTCAGCAACCCTCTGAAGTACATCTATAAACGCCTGAAACCCAATCCCAAGCACCTCTTGCAGCTTGAGCACTTTATGTAGTATTTCCAACGTAAACACGTGAATATATTGATGCGATCCATACCGCCAAAACCGACGACGTTCACTGCTATTTTCTATCAACAAGTTTGAAATCCAATGCACAAAAGCCTCTTTTCCCTCTGGCCCTGCCCCCACATCTTCCCACAGCTTTATTGTACACAATGCTCTCAGATTATTCTCAAGTTCATACGTTGGAAATTTCATCCCTTCTTCTCTACAAAAATCCAATAATCCGTACAATTCATCCAGAGTTATTTTCCCATCATGATTCCGATCGAGTATCCAAAGCACACCGAGATGAGAGATATCTACAGGCAGGGAAAACCCAGTCGTCTGAAACGACAACACATGCTGCAGGGTCAGGTGATGTTTATTTGAATTTTTCTTCAACACTCTACGAAACTCCTCTGCAATATATTCTCGAGACGTTTTCCGTGGATTCGGCATAGTTGTTGTTGTTGTTGTTGTTGTATTCCTCTGGCTTTTCATCCCTTGGACATCATCATCACCAGCAGCAGAAGAAGAAAAAGTACCTCGAGCTCCTTCCCTCTTGCCCTCCCGCGTGAATCCACCAGTCGGAGACATATCCACACACACACACACACACACGCTCGCACTGGTATCCACCAATCAATCTAGTAAGTATATCCGTAGACTATCATGAATCGATACATCAATGACGCGTGCAGCTTGTGTCACAAACATTCATGAACAACGACTCATCGTAGTCATCATCATGTACGTGTATTTTAAACATCAATATATAAAATATATACAGTACAGTGTAGTATTTATTTTTATTTTCATTCAAGTCTGGGGTTCCCTCTGCAGCTATTGTTGTTCATGTGGCTGTTCACGTCCTCTCTTCTTCTTCTTCTTCTTCTTCTTCTTCTTCTTCTTCTTCTTCCATCTGCACTTGAGCACATGCCAGTCGATCATCAGGTAGTATAACCAAGACATGCGTCTGTGGTGTATCCCTTGCAAGAATCTCTTCTTCCTTCCCTGCCATCCTCCTTCTCCGTGCCCATCACAGGACAAGACCAAACCCTAGAATCACCAAAACCACAATAACCACAAATGTAGCAATAGCAACAGGAGCACTAGCAGACGTAGAACCATTTTCTGATGATGTCATATTCTTTTGTACATCGCTCCAAGGGTTTGCCCCCCAGAGAATCTTGCGAGTACCACCTCGCGTGTGGACCGTTCGTTCGAGTGTTAGTGTAGGAGACATTTCAGAATGATGACTACGACGACTACGACGACTACGACGACTACTTCATGGTTGGAGTGGTTTTACTTTATGTATATGTACTGATATAATACTAGATGGGTGCGTATTCATTCTCTATGTAGTAGAAAAAGATGGGTACCCTTGAACGTCTTGTTGTAGACACACACACACACACACAGAGAAAACCCTTGCTGTATCCTGTCCGATCTGATTGTTGAACAGTATCTACAGGTAGATGTTCAAAAGAAATATATACACATAGTTGGTTGGTAGAGTATACAACATCTTAGTAGCAGTAGTAGTAGAGGTCGTACTACGTACGATTCTCTGGTTTTTGGAGAGAATCTTACATGGCGACGTTCACCTGCCACGTCACCTGCCTGAATCTTCACGAACCTGAATCTTCAAAAAAGAGAATCTTGCAGAATATTCGAATATTGGTATACTCTCCATCACTATCAGATAGAGTAGTAGCATTGATTCTCATCACATGCATGTGAACAATCAAACCCAAATACGAGTATGAATGGAGATGGAATGAAGATTGATACACATGGATACAGGCAACACTGGTACCCTGTCATCATCAAGCTATTACTCTGGTGACTCTCGGAAGAGTGCGGTTTTGGAACACGTGCGGTTTCAAAGTTTACAATCTCTTCTTTCAGAGATATCCCAGATAGATACGGATGATATAGAAGAGGAAGAAAAATCACATCATCATCATGATGATGATGAGCACGACTGCTCGAGGATCAGGAAGGAGACAACAACGACGACGACGACGACGAGTACGCGCCATGAGAGTCAAGAACGTATACGTGATGGTGTGAAGAACCCCAAGGTCCTGAAGAAACTACAAAAGATGGAGAAGAAGGCTATTGCATTGCTGGATACTCTCGAGTCTCCACCAACATCCAAATCTGTGCATCACCAAGGTCCAACCATGCCAATATCTGCCATTCGGTTTTCAAAGTATCTTGTCTTTCTATGGCAACGAAAGGTGGGATGTATAGTATCATACGAATGGAGATATGGCTTTATTCTGTATCAGGGTGCTCCTGGGGTGTGGTCAGAGCCAGTCTTTGTAAAGCACAGGTACATCTCTGTTGGAGCAACGTGTGGATGGTCCTGTGGGGAATCTGTCTTTGCCATCTCTGATGATGCTTCTATGGTTGAATTTATAAAGCAATCGTCTCTCGATATACTACCCAACACGGCATCCTTAGATTGTAGATATTCGACTGATTCTGTGAATGCCACAATCACATGCAAGAGGCTAGGGACACATGTCACACGATATCACATTGATTCTGCAGCCTCGTATATTGTGGATCTCTCGTTCAAGATTGGTCGAGAATCAATAGATACAGGTATGCATGAAGCATTGCATGGATCCCCAAGAGTGTCTGCCAGGGATATCCTGGATAGACATGTATCCTGCTGTACAAATCTCATGCATGATTTGCATGCATACCTTGAAGCAAAGTGCATGAGGTCTGGATCTATGGCAAGGGAAACAAAGAAATTGTTCCATGAAGAACGTACATCTATTTATAATTCCATGAGTTTGGTTCAGAGAAGATCGTCGTCATGTCTTACGACACATACAGGAACTCTCTCATCAACGTCATCTCTCAATGGTACTGTGGTGCCACAGCCGGCTGATACGACGTGTTTGTTTGAAGATTCTCAGCTCTTGGATCTTGATCTTGGAGACCCATAAGACAAACAACGTATTGAATGCGTCTTGTAATAGGAGATGTATCTTGTCAATCTTTTGTCTAGAGACGTGTCGTCGTATGACGTTGTAATACTGCTACCAGCTGGTTGGAAGGGTCCGGACCCTCTCTCGGATCCGAGACTCTCGAGTCCGCGTTGACGAATGTCCTTCATGTCCTTCCTTCACATGAAAAGCATGGTTGACAGATATCCTATGTCGTACTTGAATATATCCATCATCATCATCATCTAATTCCATGTTGAACGTGCCATGTCGAGTACCCGTGTTGTCTCGACTGATTGATTCAAGGCCTACCATCTCGGCTGATTGATTGGTTCTTCAGGAACGAAATCTTGATAGTCTAGAAACTAACAATAGAATATACAAACAAGAGTCTTGGGTGATGTTTGGTTGGAAAACAACAACCAAGGGAGAAGAAAATACAAAACAGGCAGTCCACCACCAGCTTGAACCCCAACACCACCACCAACAACAACAACAACACCATGGTGGAGAGATATGTCAGGTTCCTTTGACTCATAAAACAAAGGACAAGTCAATCGTGACAAAGACGATGCATCACATTCGTGATTATAAAACTGCTGTGAAACATGGTAGAATGCTCAAGCCATACTCATATACTGAAAGAAAGGTGAGAGAGGCTACGAGGAATACATCGTGGGGTCCGCATGGTGGGCAGTTGGTGGAAATAGCGCAGTTATCGTATAGACATCAGGAATGTGGTACGATGTTCAACGTGCTGGAGGAAAGGTTTCAGTGTCCTCCAGAAAAGTGGAGGAATGTGAGCAAAGCATTGTGTGTTTTGGAATATTTGGTGCAGAGGGGTTCTGAAGAAGCTCTCACGTGGGCATCATCGGAACCTATACAGAATACGCTTGGACGCTTGGAAGGGTTCTCGTACGTCACTGCAGATACGGAGCAGAGAGATGTGGGGGCTGTTGTACGGCAGAGAGCAAGGTCGGTTCATGAATTGCTTTTGAACGAGGAAAAGTTGCGGGATGTGAGGAAAAAGGGTGCGATTCAGTCTATGAGAATGGCTGGTATTTGTATAGATACGACAGCAGAAACTGCTACGGAGATGGAACAGAGACATAGTGTGTCCAGTGATACTGATGCAGGGGAGACTGTGGTGGGAGCACATGCGTGTGTTCAGCATGAAAGGACGCTGTCGCGTGAATCAACCAAAGGGGTGAGTGAGGAGGATAATGCTCGTCATATTGAAGCATTGAAATATCTTCTAGATAGGCCAGAGAATGCCGTATGTGCAGACTGTGGGATGAAGGGTACAGGATGCAGGCCGACATGGGCTTCCATAAGTCTTGGAGTTTTCATGTGCCTTCGATGTGCTGGCATTCATAGATCTCTTGGAGTTCATATTAGTCAGGTTCGCTCGTGCTCGTTGGATGTCTGGGCATATAGTCAGGTTGAGTTTATGGCTCGGTGTGGTGGAAATAGTCATGCAAATGGATACTGGGAGCATGGTTTGGAGACAAAGCCTAGGATACTTACTATTGGAAATCTGGAGAATTTCATTCGAGATAAATATGTTGAAAAAAAATATTGCAATGACGCCGAGGTGTGGCCTCCAGTGGATGACACATACATTGAGGAGGAGGTGTGGTGTGTTCTCAAGGGTGCTATGAATGAGCAACAGCTCGCTGATTTTGAGTGTCGTCAGGAGGTACAGGATGGAGATGATAGTTCAAAAGAAGAGGTATCGTTGATTGACCTCCTAGATGGAGACGAACACGGATCCTACTTGATTGGAGACCAGACTGGTGTGGCAATTCATGATGATCCATTTGGATGTATTGACGTGCATGGGATTGCTCAACACGACACACGTCCAGATACTAGTGCTCGTGATATGCTGGCAGGATTGCAGTGGGATGCCTCTTTTGCAGGTGGCACGGTGAATGCATCTGTAGACAAGGGTACAGAGAAAAGTAGTTTGTCTGGTGCTTTTAGGAATGAGGCATTTGCTGATGTAGAAACTGACATGGCACAACAAAACTTGAATGATACATTGGAATACTTGGGGTTGGGGAGAGAAAAAGAAAAAGGAGAGGCTACCATGGGACACATACCGCCCAGCCTTGCAATGCAAAGGGGAGAACAGGAGGCACCTGTTCTCAAGCCTCAGGAAAAGAAAGCACAGGATTTACTTGTTGGCGCATTACAAGACTTTGACTTGGCGGCTGGTATCGCATCCGTGTCTCCCAAAGCATTGTATTCTGGGACATTGTCATCAAAAGATAGAGGCTGCCCCATGGTTAAAAAATAAATGTGTTTTTTACACAAAATTTAGTTCTTCTTTGATCGCGTTTGATAAAATAATTGCTGCATTTTGTACATCGCTTTGTGTTGTAAAATGACCGACACTGACTCGAAAGGTTCCAGTTTGAAGGTCTTCTGGACACCCAATGCTTTGCAGTACGGATCCTCCAGCATGAGCACTGCTGTGACATGCAGATCCTGCAGATATTGCCAGGACATTGCCCAATTTTGATATGATGCGTTTTGAGTCTACTCCACGTACACTAAACGATAATGTGTTTGGCAATTGTCTCTTGGGATCTCTGGTCTCGTGTATTTGATACACCACGTGAGCATTATCAAACAGGTACTGTTGCATCAGGTTCCTCAACAAATCCCTCTTCTCTCGCATTCCTTCAATATCAGTATCTATATCCTTGCATGCACAATATATCGCCTCTCCCATGCCTGCAATGAGAAGAACACATTCTGTGCCTGAACGCATGGATTTCTCTTGGCCTCCACCATGCAAGAATGGGAATGCTTGCACACCAGGCCTGATGTACAAGGCAGCTACACCTTTCGGCCCCCCAAACTTGTGGGCAACAATAGTTCCCATATCTATCATCATATCATCACTCTGAACATCAATATGACATCTACCTACGCTTTGTGCCATATCAGAGTGCAACAATAGTGCAGGCTGTGACTCCCCTCTACGAATATTCTCATTCTTAACAACCTCTGATATCATAGAAAAGTCCTGTATTGTCCCAATCTCGTTGTTGCTGTGCATTACCGTCACAAGACAGGTATTATCCTGAATACTGCTTTCGAGAACATGCCGTTCAAGGAATCCCTCTGGTGTTGACACATCCATGAGTGTGTACTGGCACATTCCCATGTCTGAAAGATGTTCCAGAAATTTGATCACCGCAGGGTGCTCAATCACAGTTGAGACTATATGAGGCTTCTTTCCAGTATTTAAAGAAGAATAAGAACACACAGCGGACCAAATAGCCCAATTATCAGCCTCAGTTCCACATGAACAAAAATAAATTGCATCTGGAGTCGAGTTGATAGCTTGTGCTACCCTCATACGAGCTTCATCGAGAGCCGCTCTCGGAGCCTCTCCATATGCATGGTTTGATGATGGATTACCAAAGCATTCAAGGTACGGTTTCATCTTTTGGATCACCTCCTTGCGAAGAGGAGTTGTCGCATTGTAGTCCAGGTAGATTGGTTGAGCACTGCTTGCACGGGACAGAGCATGACCCATGTTACATTGGCATTAAATGTATTATTGAAACAATGTAAAATACATTTCAACTGCGTATTCCTCCTCGTCGAGGGTTGCTTTGAAGATTTCAGAAATGGTGCATGTGCCGTTTGAAATCTGCTTCATCCGATCAGGTGCCTACTCGATGATAGAGAGAATGACATTGCCACGCACCTCATATACATATATAATCTACCTAGTTGTTATACATACTAACGTATACCATGAAGGAATCATGCTGGACGTTGTTTTGGTTGTGGAACCTTTGTTGGCATGTCCAAAACGTATGTTCACTCGAGATGCTGTCACGTTGATCCATCCTGATTCAATTAATGTTTTTATGTAGAAGTTATAGATATATCTGATGCGCTATATTCCTTCTGTCAGAAGAACCTCGGTGTCAGCAGCTGCCGTATCTTGGGTTTGCCTGGTCAAGGAGAGGGGAAGGATGAATTTTCCATTTGGACAGCTAGAAACAAGAGCCATGGGTATGGTACCAACCTTAAAATTGTCACGATGAGCTCCTGCACCGCAGTACTACGGTAGGTATATGCCCCTTACAAACATCCTGACATTGTGAACCTTGACTCACGACACTGCTTGATCATGCAGAGCAACGTGTTCATTTGTGTCGGATAAGAATCAATCGCTTACAAACTGGAGTGGATGTGTCATTTCTTTTGTTGAGGATGGAATCCTTTGTGAAATAATGTCAGATATCGCAACATCATTTGGGTTTCACTGTCTTCACTATTGTCAAGACATTTGGTCACATCATACATCTGCTGAGGCTTCATGTAGTATAGACACGACTCTTGTCAGAATACTAATGCAAATAGGGTATGAAATCAAGAAAAAACATAAAGGTTTGCATCCAATTGGCGTCATAGCTTCTCCAAAGAGACTGATAAAGATGAATGCATTCTTTCCTCTCATGCCACCAGAAAATAGCAACTACAGCAAATATTTTATGCCCATTGATGTTTCTGCAACAGATGACAGATGCATCCAACAAATTGATGTCGAGTCGCTCCTTGTTAAATATAGTGACTTCATCCGGCAGGTTGTATGGCATGAAGTACACCCCTTCATAATGTCACGGGCATTGGGGAAGTTTGTAGACCAGAGTGCCAAAGACACCCCGCTGTGTGATACATTTGAAGCGATGAAAGTTTTATTTGACAGGACGTTGATGTATACCTTGATTGATGACATTGCAAAGGTGACCAGAAGGAAGTATGCTCTTCCTGTGAGATCGGCCAACTGGGAGCTGGTCTCTCAGAGAACATCACATACACTGGCATGTCCGTATATTCTGAAATCAAGACTTGCGTGTGGAATGCCAGAGTCTCATTATATGGCTTTGGTATTCAAGCCAGAGGGATTGAGTGAATGTGAGCTTGCTGACCCACTTGTTGCCCAGGAGTATATCAATCATACAGGAACAATGTATAAAGTATACGTCGCTGGTAAACACGTCATGATAGAGAAACGTCCTTCCTTACCTGATATACATCTTCGTGGGCTGGAGAAGGATGCATTGAATGACCTTCCTTCATGCATTGAATTTGATAGTCTTCACAGCCTTCCCACGAGGCTACCATGGCTACAGAATGGATTGCCCATTCACAGAAGAACGTCGAGTTCTAGTATTTTGACGGATCATTTCTTGGATCAATTGAGTATGATTGTTCGAGAACACCTTCCCCTTTCAGCCTTTGGGTTTGATGTAGTCTTTGACCATCAGGCTGGAGAGGTGCTCTTGTTGGATATAAATTATTTCCCATCATTTGGGAGTGTTCCTGAGGCACCATCACATTTCATCGATACTTTTTTGAGTTAAATTTATTTATTAAACATATACCGATAACTCTGCTGATGTTGCATACTGCTGCGTCGTAAATCGTTTGATACATTCCTTGGCCTCTTGGCTTAGGCCATTCTGACCAAGCTCAGACATAATGACTTCTCCGAGGTTGCATGCCAAGTCATACCGAGGACATTGAGACAGTTCAATAGCAATGATAGCAGACCCTTTGACATTCTCAAGCTCGCAGTACAACATGGACGCAGCTTCAATGCCACTTAAAAGGTTACCAAGAGGAAGAGGCTTGCAGGCATGTTTGCTGTGCTTTGGATGAGTGTGCAAACAGAAAATCTGATCCTGCTCAGATCCATCAATTGTGCCTGTATACCTATAACCTGGAAAAGATCCTACTATAATCACAGAGGTAGCGCTACACGCATCCAACACCGTGTCAACCCATGCAGTTGCCTGCTCTTGTGCAGGGACATCATCAACACATATCACCATGGTGCTGTACAAACCTTTATGTATACTAGATGTAACATTTCCCTTACCACCTAAAGAGTCTTGATCAGATGACACTTGGCGCAACCTAGGCATGGATATTCTCCCAATGCAAGGTCCATCTACAAGAGCAGTTTGTAAACAACAACCGACGTTGCCACAGAGTAGCACAACTGATCGTGCACTGGGTAGACTCTCAAGGAAGATTGAGTCCCATTCAATACTGGGCTTGGCCATGTACTGTCGCTCCATATCTAATTCATAGGCTACTTCATCCTCTTCAGGAAGAATATTCCTGCTCGGAAAGTCAGCTGTAAGTGGGTCCAGAAAGTCCATCTCGTACAGTCACTCGTTAATGTAGTATGATATAAAACTGATGTACCATAAACAAGAAAATCCCTGGTTAGTCTTGTCTTGCGTGCGGTTGTGTCAGACTTGGCAGATTTCAAAGAGACCAGAATTGAAACGGCATTCGTTGACCGATACCCTGATATTGGTTGTTGAAACTCTCTGTATTATATTACAATCTACTAAAGAAAGATTTTTAAATGGTAAAGTAGTGTTGAAGGCCATTACTTAGACAACTTTTGCACTGGGCTTTGCTTCTTAAACAGTCTAGTGACATTCAACCTCTCCCTCTCTCTGTTTTCTCTCCTTGCCACATTAGGTCGTCTGAGCGATGGATATCAGACCAATAAGCCTTCCTGTACCATCACTTTTCGCAAAGAATACTCAGAGGGAGCATTTGAGTGATGAGACAAAGGCACACATGTATGGTCAAAGTTCTGCAGAGTCAAGCTCTCCTCTGCCCCAACCACTGCGCTTCCTTGCAAACTCTGTATCCATCTCAGTAAATGGTACCTCGAAACAAGAACAAAAGTCTTCAGAGGTAAAGGCTGGGACAGATGGAGAGAAAAAAGCTGAGACTGCTGTGGACACCTGCTCACAACGAACAATGGTAGCCTCATGCGCTTGTGGTACAGAGATTCATCTAAAACTCGAAAGACTATTCAGCTTATCGATTCAGCGTCGATGTTTCTCTGAATGGAGACGTCAGAAAAGTAAGAGGCATTGGAAGAAAATTGCTTGGGCAAAAGATGAGCAAATTGTCCATTTGCTGGATAAATTAGAGGAATCCGTGGGCAGAATGGTCATGTATTGCAGGAAACAAAAAAAACGACGACTTTTGAGGTTTTGGAGGGGTTATGTAGGGTTCAAAAGGCATCAATATGCAATTGAAGCGAAAGCAGATGCTTTCTCTTCCCTAAAAGTAAAATCCCATGTGTATAGACGGTGGAGAATGATGGCCACACAAGGTGCCTGGTATCGTGACATGGAATCACATGCACAGGATCAATATCACACGACATTACGGTTCCAATGCTTCCGTATGTGGTATGGAGAGATTCAACTAACACACACGAAGAATCTTGAGGCTTCTAGAATGGAATGCTCGAAGAAGAAAGATTTCCTTTTACTTTTCCTTGCTGCATGGAAACATGCTCAGAGAGTTGAGTCGGTGGGGCGTAGGGTGAAACAAAAAGTTGATCTTTCAGTGAAGCAATCTGTCTTTGGATTCTGGAATCAGAGAACAAAAAGGAGAAAGAAGTGCTATGAGCTGGAAGTAAAGATAGATGAGGAGAAGAATAGTGCAGTACTTGCCCGGGCCTATAGAGTGTGGCATTCCAGTATGGAGAAGAGCGTGATGTCTCGCTTGTTACGTCAATGCATTTTCTCAATCCACATGATACAGAGCCTGTATGTAGATAACAGAAGACTTGCTTCCATCGTTGATTCGGGTAGATGGGGAGAGGAGCAGATTGAACTTCTTCATGCAGCAGCAGATATGCTCCGGGAGGAAAAACAAAACTTGCAGAACATTCTGAATCAATTCCCTTGGTCAAGAGATCGTAGGCTGTGTCAACCAAGGAGTGTACAGTCACGCAAGAATTCCACAAAGAACATAGATGATACGTCATGTCCAGAGGTATTCCTACGACTGTCGGGAAAACTACCTCCAAAGACGATACCCAAGGCCGAGGAACAAATAGACAAAAGGACTAGCATTGAACTCTCGGGAGACGCCGACGCGCCCTCCAAGGCAGTCTTTGAGAGACTATCAATGCTATCTGGTATACTGCAAAATTCGTCGAGTGGGTCAATCGTGACGTCCGTCACCACGGAGCATCTCTCAAAGGTTGGTGATATGTTCAAGCTGATCAAGACGGTAAATGCATCATTTGAAACCATAGGATTCTCTCCATCATCAGTCAGTTGAATTCTCTGTTGATTCAGTACTTACAAGAACAAAACATACAATAGTAATGATGTAAAACAGCAAAGTATCTATACGCAGTAAGATGCTGTCTTTTATTCAATGGTAATTCTATTCCCATGTTCTTCCGGAGCCTTCTTTGGCACCTTGAGTTCAAGAACACCGTTATCAGCATATTTCGCCTTCACGTGAGCGAGATCAGCCTCATCAGGCATTCTCAAAGATCTCTGGACAAACCCATATGACCTCTCATATCTATGCCACTTTTCGCCGTCGGTGTCTTTCTTTTCCTCCTCCTTCTTCTCACTCTCCACCGAGAGTCTGAGCACATTTCCCTTGTCGACATGAATGTGGATATCTTTCTTTTCCACGCCAGGGATATCTGCCTTGATCTCATAGTGGTCTTCTTTTTCGACAACATCCAAGGGCATTGGTCTCATTTCCTGGAGCTTGCCAGCACCTCCAAGTGCAAAGCTTGGCCACAACATCTCCTCGTTTGGGGAGAAAATATCACGGCTGAATGGCATCAACAATGACATTGTAGTGTATCTGTGTTGAAAATGTACGAGCGCAACAAACGTATAACAATCTCAAATGTATTTAATTCTGCCGAGGTGTCGCTGACGTGTCGTGATTTATAGATTTTCATTGGGTTTCGAATCTTCTAGATGCTGACGTCAGGATGTGCATCCAATTTGCTGACGTCGACGTCGACGTGCGAATCTAAATACCATTTTATCAATCCCTTTGAAAATACGAAAGACAAGATTATGCGGCAATCGCATGCATGCTACCATATTAAAATAACCAATAGTTTTATTCATCGATTTCTGATTGATGATCAATGCATAGCGGGGGGTAACAACCGGGAGTGTTTGTTTTGAATGAAAGGAATAGACTTGTCTTGACATTTTCCTGGGTATCATGCGTCAAACACGATATGTACGTTCTGTTTTTAATCTTGTTGAAAGTATTCCGATTGTTCTGATGCCACGCTGTGACGAAATCGAGGCATGATTCTGTAGAGGAAGAGTGTTGAAGAGGACGAGGAGCTTGATAGCAACCATGAGGAAGATTTTGAGGAATCATCATCTAGTGCAATCGACTCGAATGATGACGACGATAGTGAAGATGTGGGATCTTCCCCTTCTTCTGGTAGACGAAGGAGTAGAAAGAGGAAAAAGTTTGTGATTCCTCCTCCCAGGGCACTTCCTCAGAGGACAACACGAGGAAAACGTATGGGGGCATTGTCGATACCTGAGGACGATGATGCCGATGAAGATTTTTGGAATCAAGAGTTTTTTGCAGAAGAAGAGCGCGATGATAGATATGAAACCGAGTCAGAACCAGAGGATCGGTTTGATGAAGATTTTATGGATTCTGAAGAAGAGGAAGAGGAGGAAGGAGAGGAGGAGGATAGAGTACTGGCAATGGAACAGAAAAAAAAGGTCCTGAAGCCTCCTGGATACAAAAAGAAACCAGTTACTGGATCCAATAAGGCTGCAAAGCCTGTTAAGCAGGAACAGCAGATCCATGTGATTCCAGAGAGAACCATGAGTGTGAGGAAGACAACTCGTCAAAAAGTAGAAGAGGCTGAAGAGCAACGTAAGTTCCAAGAAGAGATAAAGCCGAAGAAAGTCACCAAATCTGTGGTGCATAGGCAACTGACACAGGCAGAACTCTTGGCTGAGGCAGCCAGGACAGAAGTTGAAAACATCAGATCCTTACAGTATATGGAGGCTATAGAAGAAGAAAATAAGCGCAAAGCAACTAGCACTGGGGGAAGATATAGTGGTCCGATGATTAGTGTAAAGTCTGTGAAGAATTCAGATGGATTAGAGCAGACTGCTGTTGTGGTGAAAAATATGGCAATGCCAGAATATTTGCAGCCACAAAAGGCGCCTCCTGTTCCTCAGAAAGAGATGTGTGTCGTGACAAATACTGTGGCGAAATATAGAGATCCGTTGACAGGAAAGCCATACGCTACACTAGAGGCATTCAAAATCTTGCGGGGGATGCACAAGTCATGATAGGTTTACATGAATATTTTTTATTTATCTCGTCGTTTTATAAGCTTTCACTTGCTTTAATAATGCTTTTGCATCCGGATCATTGTCAAAGTGGTCTCTGACGGGCTGTAGAATGGCATTTAATGCCTTGGCCAATGCAGGCTTCAAGTCACCAGGGTGAAGGGCTCCGCTGGTATAGTCTTGGCTCAGTTCATCAATGTCTGTATATGTTTTATTTCCACCATTATCTTCTGACCTCTCGACTTCAAATGTTTTGTTCCAAGGCAACACAATATGTTTCAGGTATGCAATGCAAGGATTGCCTTCAATTTCTCCTGGAGGGCAATACGCCTTTTTAATCTTCGTCCTAACTTCTATTTCCGAATCTTCCATAAAAATTGCAGAATTTGGATCACTCTTGCTCATCTTCTCTTGTCCCTGCAAAAGCCCTGGAAGCATGGGGTGCGACAGGATGATTGGCTTTCTGCGTTTGGGCTTGCAATCATCGGCATACTCCCTTGCAAGCACATTCACCTTCCTCTGATCCATACCCAGCTGGCAAATATCAGCCTTCAAATAAAAAATATCGGCACATTGCATGCAAGGATAAAATATCTGAGCAGCGGAGAGTTCATCTGTGTCAGTCCTTCCCATAATCTGGGAGCAACGGATAATTCTCTTCAAATTGTTTTTCCTGGACACGTCTATCACAAGAGGCCAGTACTCTTCGGGGTTTTTATGAATTTCGTCTGACGCATTCAAGAACTCGACTTTGTCGAGATTCATTCCCAACGCCTTCCAGATTTCAATCAAATATTTACCAACAGTTCTAATCTTTTTCATGTCTCCCCCCATCTTGTTATTCATTTGGGCAAACCAATCCGCAACCCAAAATCTGAATGTCACCCCACATTTTGTCAATTTGTTGACATTCAGAGCCTTCATGACACCCTGCGCAATATGCATTCGACCAGAAGGTTCAAATCCATCATATGCAATAGGGTTAGGCTTCTTTGCGAGTAAATTCCTGAGTTCATCCTCCTTCAAGCACTCCTCTCCAATACTCCGACAAATAACATACTTTTCCTCTGCTGTAAGACTGCAAAACACGCCCCAGAGTTTAGTCGCAACAGCAAAGACATGCAGGAGATGCAGCAGTCTCTCCTTGTATCTTCCTGATACGTATCACGAACATGATTGAACGCACCTTGCTTCATCTTTGATCATTAATTCTTCCAGAGACGCAGTTATCTCAGCAACAGGCTCCTCCTCTGTTGACTTTGTTGCTATCTCAGCTGACATGTCAAACGTTTCAAGTTGCAAATATGATTCGATCCGTCAAAGTAGTCACGTATTACTACAGATTATCGTTGAAAATCAGATAAAAATAGATTGATGAGCAGATCAGCTAAAGAATCCGGAGCATTTGTGCCAGGCGCCTGGCGCCAAAAAGATATATCTTTTTTTAATTTATTAGATGGCTTTTTTTCCTGTTTTCAAACAAAATTTGGCAGAACAATACGTTTTATCTGGTCCTTCGTCTTTCTATCCCATTCATATCTATCATCATATAGGTCAATGTGGATTGCATCCTTCTAGGGCCATGATATAATAGCGTGAGTAACTTTAGTAGTTGGTTGGGGTGGTGATCCTCTTCCTCCAACCTTTTTTAACGCGTTGGCGATCCCTCGTCTGCTAGATATTATATATGATGGAGAGACAGCAAAATAGTCCATCGTATGGACCTCAAAAACGAAAAATGGCTGACCTGGTTGGTCGAATTGCTCAAATTCTGGAAAATAACTCGACAGAGTCTGGACGAGGTGAGGTTCCCCGGGATGTTGGGGTCACAGTGCGAGGATTATTGATTGAGTTGATGGAAATGGTTCTGGATAGCAATAGGTCAGCGAAGAATGGACTCTCGATCGTTCTGCAGCTTTTGAGCATTGCAACCTCCCAGTTTGAATGGGTGGTTGGCGATTCTATTGCTGTTTTGCTGCATTTCGTCGATCGATTTGGGTTGATTTTATTGCGTTGTGGTGGTAAAAATGTTGTTGAAGAAGCTGCTGGATTTATGGCAAAGATTCTCCAGACCATGAACGGTATTGATAGTTGGAACTTTGAGCGCTGTGTCTCAATGATCACTGGTCCTCTTCTAATTAATACATGTGATCTGGCCGTGTCAGTGCATGAAAAAGGCATCACTGTCGGCAATCTGAGCTTAGAAAAGTGTATCGTGGCAATCGATGAGACTAGTCCCGCAGGAAAGTCACCAGGTTCTTTGCAAGTGGATTATAGGGGTTGTGAGAACATCATCACTGGAATCGTTTTGGCTTGTGGCAGGCTGGCAAAGACAATTCCAACATCTATATACATGATATGTCGTCATCGAAGCTTTCTCTCATCGATCTTTGATCTCATGCTCTCGCAGAGCATTCCAATTCAGGAGGCATGTTTGGATTTTGTGGAGATTTATTTGAGGTCATCATTGGTCTCCCAGGAGGATTGCCGTACAATACTTATTCAATGCAGTACTCTGACGCAAACGCTATATTCTATTGATTCAATAGACAGTGCTCAGATGCATAAGAAGGTTGCTCAAGTCTTGTGGATTATGTGGGATACACTTGAACATGTTTCAGATGACTTTAGTGGGATTGGGGTGTTGAATAATATTGAGCAGTCACTTCTCTCATGCCCCGTTGATAAAAAGGAGGTCCAAAGTGTCTGGGTCGAACTATATTGCAAATGCGTATGTAACGCACCCGATGTTGGAATCCAATTCTCAACTGTCTTCCGAAACTTGCATGGCTTTGCATTGGGCATGCAAAATCAGCTGCTGGAAGCAGCCTTTGTGCTACTATCACAGTATCCAAAGGAGGACATTCGCTTTTACATCTCATCTTTGAAGCATTTGGTCTTCGACTCAATTATGGATCCCTTCCAAACAGAAGGCTCCCACAAAAGGAGGAAGATTTCTGACAGTCCAAGGAAGAGGGAGTCACTCCATTCTCAAAATGCTGGGAGCCAAATATCGTCACCTTCTCTTGGACGCTTAATCAAAGGCATCTTGATTTCATATTATAGTCAGTTGAAGCAGGACATTGTTGATGGGGAAGAAACTCTTGGATCCCTGCTTCTCCTTGTTGCGTTTCTAGGTTGTTTTGATAAGGATAGCGCTTCAGATATTGCTTCAGATCTAGTTGAACAAGTTTCATCATCCAAATTGAGCACAAATACATGTGCAGAATTCTTTGTACAGTTGAATGCAGCCTTATTTGATGCGTCCCTTCCTCAAAAAATCCCAATGATGTCCAAATACTTGGAGGTAAGGAGCAAGGCAATCCATCAATCTACTCTTGATTCTTTCCTTGATTTTCTTCTGCTTGAGAGTGACTCGTCGATGAACTTCAACACGGTGAGTGAAAATTTAGGACAGAATGGCATAGAACTTGGGCATTTTGTACCAATTCTGACGTTACTCAGAGAATCTAAGAGGCCAAAAGAGGTGGGGAGAAAGGGAAAAGGGAAACCTCATAAATCAGTGCATAATAGCGCCCGTGATTTGATCATTGCAGGGGCAAGTATATCGGAGGATTTTTGTAGAAACGTTTTATTAGGAATCATCATGTTCCTGGCAAAATGGCCTGATGTGGATGGCGTATTTGATTTAGCTAGAGAGGCATTAGTATCAGGAAAAACAAAGTTAGTTGATAATGTAGGTGTTGAAGGACTTGGAAATCTACAACCGAAAGACTCGAGGATTATATCAGAGGTTTTAGATGCTATGTGGGATAAGTATCGAGACACAGATGATATGGGAGAAATTCTAGTTCAAGCAACAGCAATGGGTTTCCATAGAGCGTCCACGACTGATTCAACAGAATGGCGAAACTTGGCAAAATACCTGATTCACTCTGTGCAGTCTGATGGAAGAAAAGCGAGAGCATTCATATCAAATATTTCTGTGCTCAATTCCCAAAATTTCATATTGGCCGTCTCCCTGCATAAAGAACACCCAATTAATTCCAAAGATAGATCATCTGCCAGCATTCTTGGGGAGAATGACGTGGTTAGAGCTTTGCAGTCGGAGCTTCCAAAATCGGTTGAGAAGGCATATATATTTCAAAATGTGCTTTTGGCTTTAGCATACTGCTCTTCCTCGATGAGTAATATAAATGCAGTAAATCTCTCCCTGGTAGTCCTAATTGCACATCTCGAGTCAAAGGATCTTGTCATAAATGCCCTGGCTGCACAGTGTTTGGTTGCCATTTCAGACCTAAAGGGTGTCTTACTGAAAGAGATGATTCTTCAGAATCAATCTCTCTTGGAGATTTTGGGTCCTCGCTTGCCATCGAGAACAGATATGCTCGTTGAGCTGGCCGATCTACTTGCAATTAGCACAAAAGCATTGCTCTCAGCATCCATGTCAACAATCCTTCCAACTATTTTTGACAAGGGTGGAGTGAATGAAATTAAAGCTCTATCAAATCAGCTTGATATCACACCAGAGGAACTGCTTTATCGATGTGGAGAATATCCTTTGACTGCTGCATTCATGAAGCAAAGGCCATCACTGGAAAAATTTTTGGAACTTGTACAGGCAACATTAGTCGAAGAATTTGAAAGTTTTGTCACGTCCATCACTCCAAGAACTTTAAGTGAATTAATTCTACAGACAGGTGCAGATAAGGCGTGGAATGCTTGTCAGGGCTCCTTGCCAGATGCTTTAGTAGACTCAACTTCCAGAAGCATTAGTGTGTTGATGGGTAAGCTTGGCAATATCGACACAGAGGTTTTTGAAGATGTGTCGTCAATTCTAGCAGAGGGTGATAATGTGACCAGATTACTAAAGCATTTGGGTGATAAATTTGATGAAAAGACTTCTCAGGATTATCTCGTTCAATCTGATAGTTCGTATGCACCGCTAAAAATCATTCGAGGTGTCATCTTTCTAATACATATCACAGGACAGTATGTTGGGCGACATTTGCCGCAATTTTTGGTACTTCTTTCAGCTTCAATACGTAGAACAGCCCCTTCAGAGGTGAAAGTCCAGGGTTTAATTGGTTTGACCTACCTGATCAGAGCATTAGCATCCTATGCTCCTTTACAGCTTGGTAGTTCATCAAATCAAATTGCCGTCTTTCTTCTAGATAGTCTGCAAGCGGAGGGTTCTGTCGGTACCGCGGCGTTCAAGGCATTAGAGACATTGGTTGATGCATGCAAAAAATTGTTCCCGGATAAGCTCCATGCATTGCCCCCTATACCACAATGCTCAGAAGATCTAAAGAGACTGAGTGAGAGTCTCATGGCTGAAGGGACACATAGTACAGTCACGGACAAGGTCAGATCACTTCTTGAAGGATTACAGGGAGAATCTCTTGACGTTAGAGCTGTTACATTGATAGAGCTGAGAAATATACTACGCTCACAGCGACAGTGGGTTGGCGATTTGACAAAGCCTTCCAGGACCTCTGATGACGATTTGTTGTTGAGACATCTGATATCCGCTCTGATAAAGAGTTGCAGTCCTGAAATAACTTCATTGAGTAGTATAACAGCACAACAGGTTTGTGCTGAATGCTTGGGCATCTTGGGAGCGCTAGACCCCGCTCGTGTGAGGCTCAACAACAGTTTCGAGCCCAGCAGATGCCAAGGACTCTTAGATCTGGCACATGACGTCATCGTAAATCACCTGATAAAACTCCTAATGACTGCAAATAGCATGAGTGTTCTTGATCGCATAACATTATCAATTCAAGATGTGCTAAAATGTCATCTGGGTGTATTCAAAGAGAGCAAAGGATCGAGAAGAAAGTCTCGAGGTAAACACGACAAGACATTGTTTGATTCTCTTCCTGAAGATGCCCAGGCCATAGTAAAGCCATATCTAGATTCCAGGTACAGCTTTGGACCATTTGAGATGGAATCTGGTGGAGTCATCTACACTTCCAAAATGCGATTCAGGGTTTGGCTTGGACGCTGGTTGGTGAAAATGATCAACAACAGTGGAGATGGACCAGAAGTGTCTCTATTTAGAGCACTTGTGCCAGTCATTCTCTTTGACGTTCCAACTGCAATGAAGATCGCACCTCATGTCATTCTGACATACTTGCATGCAAAATTAGGAGCTAGTGAAGATATTGTCGCAGAAATATTGCACGTCATTGATGAAAATGCCATGCCGTCTAGTGATGGGCTTTCATGCATGCAAGCAATATTCTCTCTGCTTGATGTTCTCAACCTTTGGCAGGAAGAAAGCGATGCATATTCATCTAGTTCATTTGATTGGAAACTTCTGGATACCATGTTTGCAGGTATACCTAGGATAAAGCTTGCAAATGCTGCATCAAAATGTGGAGCACATGCAAGGGCATTGTTATATTATGAGACGCATTTGAGATTAACGAGAGGAAATGGGGCAAATATTGCTGCTTCATCCACATCGAAACTCTCTGATGAAGAGGTTAGTAATTTACTCGAGATTTATAGCAAGCTGGAAGAGCCTGATGGCTTGGATGGAATCATGAAACTCCGCCAAGGCACAAGCAAGCTGGAAGATCAAAGGCTGGCAGCTGAGAAGAACGGATCTTGGACCGAGGCATGCTCGCTATACGAGCTGGATATTTCTCGAGCTGGTGGCAAGAAAGAATCTAAAATGGAGCTGATGGATGGATATTTAAATTGTCTCCTGCAAATGGGACACTGGGAAGGATTGGCAAATCAAGTCAAGGGACTTCTCTCCCTCCAAGATGATGGCTTACAACATGCAAAGATATCTTCAAAGGGAGCTGGGGCATTGTGGAGGCTCGGGAAGTTTGATCATGAGATGGAAGACTATGTCAATTTTACAGACAGTAAGCTGGAAGCTATTAGTCTTGATGAGATCTGGGAGCTCAAACTTGCAAGAGTTCTTTTCAACCTCTCAAAAATCAGCAATGGGAGTGTATCTGGTGATTTGCACAATCTCATATCCAAGGAACTGAGCTCTATGAGGCATGATATTGTACCACACTTTTCTGCTGCTGCAAAAGAATCATATGGTAGAGCGTATCCATACTTGGTGAAACTTCATATGATTCAAGAGATTTCCGATGCTGTAGAGGCCATTGAGAACCAGTCGATTGGTCCAAAGGAGAGACAAAGGCTGCTGAAATGGAATGAGAGGTTTTCTCTAACAAGACCCACGCTGAGCGCACGAGGCCCAATACTTGATCTTAGGAGGCAACTTGGATCCCTGATGAAAGCTCAGGAGGAAGTAGGTATATGCTGGATAGAACATGCAAGACTTTGCAGAGAGACCGGTAACATAGATGCTGCCATCCCATCTGCAGTGGAAGCACAAACGCTGTCTGTGCCTGGGGCAAGCTTGGAGCAGTTGGAAATATTGCATGCAAAAGGCAATACGCACAGGGCCTTACAAGAGCTCAAGGGTATGCTTCCGCTGATTAAAAATAATAGTGTTGATTTCGAGTCGTTCAAATCGGAAAGGGAAAGGGAAAATATCTTGTCCCAGATGCTCTTAAAGGAGGCCCAGTGGACTGCCGAAATGGGACAAGGGACCAGGGAAGAGGTTATGAATCTCTTCGACCAAACGCTCTCTATCCGCAACTGGGAGTCTGGATTCTTCCGATATGCACTATATTTGGATCAATTCATGCTTGACGCGAAAGCAAGACAAGAAAACCTGGAAAAAAGGGGAGACAAAGTATTTGATAGGTTGGGTGGAAAGTCAAGGGTCAAACTGAACCAAGATCGCCCATTCTATTCATATTATCCCGAGGTTGTAGAGACGTATGGTAAATGTGTTCTCAGTGGAACAGAGAATATCTACCAAACGCTTCCACGATTGTTGACATTATGGTTTGAGTTGGGCTCTATTGTTTACAAGAGCCCTCAAGACTCTGCCCTCAGTCAAGTTCACGAAAAGGTCATGGCATTGATGAAGCATTTGTCAAAGAAAATCTCAATGCCGTGCTGGATGACTGCACTACCTCAATTGATATCAAGAATTTGTCACGACAATCTGGATGTTGCAGAGCTCGTGAGGAAAATAATCACAGATGCTGCAATCATATATCCTCAGCAAGTGCTGTGGGCTCTGACTGGAGTATCCAAGTCTGGAAGAGCCAATCGGAGAAATGCCGCCACATCAATCATCAATGGCGCGAAACGCAAGTCAAACGAGGTTAACAAGAGAATCTTTGCAGAGAATAACGTTCTATGTGAACAGTTGTACAAACTCTGCCATTTTTCACCTGCAGATGGAGCAAAAGTCATCTCTGCCAAAAAATGCTTCTCCCACTTGTTCAGGATAATGCCTCTAGGAGTCATCATGCCCACATTAGAATCTTTGAATATATTCCAAATGATGGATCTTCACAAGGTGGGAGATATTGGGTCTATAAACGATAATCTTGTCACCATTGCAGGTATCAAGGATGAAATACATATCATGACATCACTCATGAAGCCAAAAAAGATTGTCTTTATTGGGAGCGATGGAAAAGACTATCCATTCCTTGCCAAGCCCAAGGACGACTTGCGTAAAGATAATAGAATGATGGAAGCAGCAGGAGTAATCAATAAACTTTTCAAGGATGACCCAGATGCTCGTCAACGAGATCTATATCTCAGGCGATTTGCAGTCATTGCCATCACTGAAGATTGTGGTCTCGTGGAATGGGTCACAAGTACACGTCCAGTCCGTAGTTGTATATCCCAAGTCTTTGTCGATAGTCCTAATCAGTTGAAGCACATCAACCATGAGATCAAAAAACTATATGAAAATGCTACAAACAGCAATCACGGCCATTCAAAAGTGGGCAATCTGGTCAAGTGGCTTACTGCTGTCTTATCAACATACCCGCCATGCTTCCACAGATGGTTTTTGAAGCATTATCCCGAACCCGCATCGTGGTTGAATGCAAGATTATCATTTACCAGAACGTATAGTGCGTGGTGTGTCGTTGGTCATGTTGTTGGCTTGGGTGACAGACACTTGGAGAATGTGCTTATCGACATGTCAAATGGGGATGCGGTACAGATTGACTTTGGTTGTCTCTTTGACAAGGGTTTGACGTTACAGATGCCTGAAGTTGTACCTTTCCGTCTTACCCAGAACATTATTGACGCATTTGGTGTCTCTGGAGTCGAGGGTGTATACAGGCATACATTTGAAAATACATTGAGTATCCTACGAAAGCATCAAGGCAACATAGTATCCATCATGGATACGTTTGTCCACGATCCACTCGTTGACTGGGCAAAATCAGAAGAAAAACGAGGCAGTTCAAGAGCTGACAGAGAAGCCGACAACCCTCAGGCCAGAGATTGGCTTGATACCATTAGTGGAAGGCTTCAGGGAACCCTCTTGGGTGTTACTTCAGAACCTTGCATGCCATTATCCATCCAAGGCCAAACCCAACGGTTGATTCAGGAGGCAACATCCATGGAAAACCTCTCTAGAATGTATATTTGGTGGCAAGCATGGTACTGATTGATGTACCAAAATATATTTTATGTACTGTCTATAAATACAGCTACTGAGTACCATTATTTGTAGTAGTATTCTCGTATACATTCGCGATTGTCTCTTCTTCCGTATCCTGACATCCATCATTCACCTTCATAATGATTCCAAACCGAACAAGCTCGAGGAATTCATCCAACTCCAACACCCTAATATGCTCCATTGCTCTAGCTTTCTCCAGATCCTCCTCTGTACAATACCCCCACGACGCTAAATACATTGTATACCGATCCAACACATCTTGACTCGCAACACGACAAATATATTCTAGAGTCTCAAACCTATCATCAATAAAGTGCAATTGTGTCCTCTCATGCGTAGAGGCCTGACTGCAAGGGACTCCTCGGCATGACGGGGAGTTTCCGACGGGGTCCCCCGGAATCGGGCCCTTTTCAGACCCTCCTGTCTGCGCCTCCTCGCCACACCGAGGAGTCCCTCATTCCTACCATTG
>PJEL010001166.1_pt1 | contig 27822 bp, 30 predicted proteins | sample 1853271 | NCBI WGS metagenome assembly PJEL01 (sample SAMN08108733, study PRJNA415343) | Invertebrate metagenome, whole genome shotgun sequencing project. | host: Globobulimina | place: Sweden: Gullmar Fjord | collected 2015-08 | reverse complement strand
TGTTTATTTTTAAATTTAATTAACATAATGTAATGCAATTACAAAAGTAAATACTTTTACACTATAATTCAAAATATAAAACAATACTGTAGGAATTATAATGGCCAAAAAGAAATCATCAATATTTGAATGTCAACACTGTGGAGAACAAAGTGTAAAATGGCTTGGAAAATGTCCTAGTTGTGGAGGCTGGGATAGTTTTGTTGAGTTATCAAGTGAACAAATAGAAGTAGTAAAAAAAGTAGCAAAAGCATCAACAGAAATTTCAAAAGCAACTCCTATTACTCAGATAGAGCAAGATAATATTACTCGCTTTTCAACACATAATGAAGAGTTTGATTTAGTTTTAGGGGGAGGAATTGTTCCTGGGGGATTAACATTAATAGGTGGAAGCCCAGGTGTTGGGAAATCAACATTGTTACTAAAGATCGCAGGTAACTTAGCAAAAAGCGGTAAAAAAGTATTATATGTATCAGGGGAAGAGAGTGCTGGGCAGATAAAAATGAGAGCAACTAGACTTGATGCAAACGAAGATAACCTCTATTTGTTATCTGAAATCTCATTAGAAGCGATTCAAGATGAATTATTAAGACAAGATTATGAGATAGCTATTATTGATTCTATTCAAACTATTTATAGTGATAAACTAACATCAGCACCTGGAAGTGTCTCTCAGGTGAGAGAAATTACTTTTGAACTTATGCGTAAAGCTAAAGAATCAGATATCGCTATGTTTATTATTGGTCACATTACAAAAGATGGTAGTATTGCAGGTCCTAGAGTATTAGAACATATGGTTGATACTGTTTTATATTTTGAAGGTGAGAGTAGTAAAGAGATACGAATGCTTCGTGGGTTTAAAAATAGATTTGGAAGTACGAGTGAGATTGGTATTTTTGAGATGACAAAAAATGGACTTGAAAGTGCAAAAGATATTAATAGAAGATTTTTTGATTCTACGAAAGCTCAAAGTGGGAGTTGTTTAACTGTTGCAGTTGAAGGAAGTAGGGCGTTAATTCTTGAAGTTCAAGCATTAGTTACAGAATCAACTTACCCAAATCCAAAAAGAAGTGCAACTGGATTTGATACAAATAGACTCAATATGCTTTTAGCGTTATTAGAAAAAAAGCTAGATTTACCTTTAAACTCTTATGATGTATTTATTAATATTAGTGGTGGGATAAAAGTAAAAGAGAGCTCTTGTGACCTTGCCGTAGTTGCTGCAATTATTAGTAGTTTTCGTAATCGCCCAATATCTAAAGAATCAGTATTTATTGGTGAGGTGAGTTTAACTGGTGAGATAAAAGATGTATATAGTATGGAAACAAGATTACGAGAGGCTGGATCTCAAGGTATTACAAAAGCAATTATTGCTCAAAAACCTTCTGTTAAAACAGATATGAAGTGTTTTGAAGTAGATGAAGTAGTTAAAATGTTAGAGCTATTTTAGGTGAAGAAATAGACTATCATTTAAGGTTCGTTTTATTGACAAAAAAAGAAAAATCATATACAATTCTAGCACTTAAAATAATTGAGTGCTAAACAAGAGAATAAACTTGAGTAGTATAAACTCAGAATAATAAAAGGAACTTATAAATGAATTTTCAACCATTAGGTGATAGAGTACTATTAAAAGTACAAGAAGTAGAAACAAAAACTGCAAGTGGGATTTATATTCCAGAAAATGCATCACAAGAACAACCAACAACAGCTGAAGTTGTTGCAATTGGATCAGAAGTAAAAGATATTGTAGTTGGTGATCAAGTTATTTATGCAAAATATGCAAAAAGTGCAATAGTAAAAATAGATGATACTGAATATTTAGTAATGGAAACAAGTGAAGTTTTAGGTAAATTTGGAGAAACAAAATAATGGCAAAAGAAATATTTTATAGTGATGACGCAAGAAATAAATTATATAGTGGTGTAAAACAATTAGCTGATGCAGTTAAAGTAACAATGGGTCCAAGAGGAAGAAATGTATTATTACAAAAATCTTTCGGATCTCCTACTATTACTAAAGATGGTGTTTCTGTAGCTCGTGAAATTGAACTATCTGATAGCTTAGAAAATATGGGTGCTCAACTTGTAAAAGAAGTTGCATCTAAAACAAATGACGAAGCTGGTGACGGTACTACAACTGCTACAGTTTTAGCTGAATCTATTTTTAGAGAAGGTTTAAGAAATGTAACTGCTGGAGCAAATCCAGTACAACTTAAAAGAGGTATGGACAAAGCAAGTACTTCAATTTTAGAAGAACTTAAAGCTATGTCAAGAGTAGTTGATACTAAAGACCAAATTGCTCAAGTTGCTACAATTTCTGCAAACTCTGATACTCAAATAGGTGATATGATTGCTGAAGCGATGGATAAAGTTGGTAAAGATGGTGTTATTACTGTTGAAGAAGCTAAAGGTATCGAAGATGAATTAGATGTTGTTGAAGGTATGCAATTTGATAGAGGTTACCTTTCTCCATACTTTGTAACAAATGTAGAGAAAATGACAACAGAGATGGAAGCACCTTTTATTTTATTATCAGATAAAAAAATATCTTCTTTAAAAGAGATATTACCTATTTTAGAAGCTGTAAATCAAACACAAAGACCACTTTTAATTATTGCTGAAGATGTAGATGGAGAAGCTTTATCTACATTAGTTGTTAATAGATTAAGAGGAAGTTTAAATATCTCAGCTGTTAAAGCTCCCGGTTTTGGAGATAGAAGAAAAGCTATGCTTCAAGATATTGCAACATTAACAGGTGGAACAGTTATCTCTGAAGAGATGGGTATGTCTTTAGAAACTGCAACTATGGATTTCTTAGGAACTGCTGCTAAAGTTGTTATTGATAAAGATAATACAACTATCGTTGATGGTTCTGGTGTTAAAGAATTAGTAGATGCTAGAATTGGTCAAATTAGAAGTGAAATTGAAAATACTTCAAGTGAATATGACAAAGAAAAAGCACAAGAAAGACTTGCGAAACTTTCTGGTGGTGTTGCTGTAATTAAAGTTGGAGCTCCAACAGAAACAGAAATGAAAGAGAAAAAAGATAGAGTTGATGATGCTTTATCTGCTACACGTGCTGCTGTTGAAGAAGGTATCGTAATTGGTGGAGGAGCTGCATTAATCAAAGCTGCTTTAAAAGTAAGTCACGATCTTATTGGTGATGAACAAATCGGTGCTGATATTATTATCAGAGCTGTAACAGCTCCTATGAAACAAATTGCTTCAAATGCCGGTTTTGATGCTGGTGTTGTTGTAAATGAAATTGCTAAAAATACAGATGCAAATATTGGTTTTGACGCAGCAACTGGTGAATATGTAAATATGTTCGAAGCGGGTATTGTTGATCCTACAAAAGTTGAAAGAGTTGCAATGCAAAATGCTGTTTCAGTTGCTTCATTATTATTAACAACAGAAGCTACTGTTTCTGATGTACCTGCAGATAGTGTAACTGCTGCACCTATGCCAGATATGGGTGGAATGGGCGGTATGCCTGGTGGTATGATGTAGCCTAAGGGCTACCTACCTCAAAAGAAAAGGCTTTATTGTCTTTTCTTTTATTATTCAATCCTTAACGTACTTCTATCTTATTTACTTATTTTCAAACAATATCTTACCTATAATCTTTATCTATAAAATTTAACAATACTAAACTAAGCTTATTTATATTAAAATATAAAAACTGACTACTGGTCAATAAAGGGTTTTGAGTGTTAAGTATTGAAAAGAAATATGAAAAAAGAAGAAAAATTGCTAAATCATCTTGCAACTTATTTTTAGAAAAAGGGTATGCAAATATCACAATAAGCCAGATAGCAAAAGTTGCGGGTATTGGAAAAGGGACTATCTATGAATATTTCTCTAATAAAGAGGATATTATTTTTGAATTAATGGCATGTCTGCAAGATGAATATGATCCAAAACTTAGAAAAAAGCTTGAAGAAAATTCTAATACAAAAGAAAAGGTGATTTGTCTTTTTGATATCTTCCTTAGTGATAATAAAATTGTACAAACACAAAGGAAAATATATAAAGAATTTTTATCTATATATATTCACAATAAAACAGATGCGATGGATACTTATAATAAAAAAATGATGGATAAATATAAAAATATCTTAGAAAATATTTTTATAGAAGCAATAGAAAAAAAAGAATTATCTGAAATTTCATTGGACTTTGTCACCAGTATATTTGCTACCTTACAAGGTTTTTTTATCACACATGAAGAAAAAAGTGTAATATATGGATACATAGATAGTTTATTTAAATTATTTGAAATAAAAAAGCATGAGGAAAAACAATAAAATGAAAAAAGTATTATTTCTTTTATCTCCATTACTACTGTTTGGATATACCGTAGATTTTGAAAAATCATTGGAAAAAACAGTGGAGATGAATAAAGGTTTAAAAGCAAAAAAATTAACTATCGAACAATCCAAAGAAGATTTAAATATAGCTCAAGGATATGATTATGGTAGTTTGGTATTTAATGAAAATATATCTAGAACAAATCATGCAGGATATGTATTTGGGATGAAAACTGGATCAAGAGAAGCACAAATGAAAGATTTTGGATTTACTGCTATACCACCTTCAGGAACGCTAGTTGGTGATATAGCACCTGATGCATTAAACAATCCAGAATCAAGAACTAATTATGAGACAAAAGTTACATATAGTATCCCTTTATTTACTGGTTTTAAATTACAAAATGCAAAAAAAATGGCTAAGCTTCAAATATTAGCGCAAACTGCTAAATATAATTTTGATGAAAAAGCTTTAGGTTTAGAAGTATTAAAAGCATACAACGGAGCAGTTGCTGCAAAAGAGTTTATAAAAGCTACATCTAAAGCAAAAGAAGCAACATCTTCATTTGTCGAATTTGCTCATGAATTATTTAATGAAGGGTTAGTGACCTCTATAGATGTAAAACAAGCTAAGGTCTATGATATGGGTGTTGATGCTTCAATGATAGAATCTAAAAATAGGTATGATTTGGCAATCTCATACTTGAGATTTTTAACATCCGATAAAGATATAAGTGATGTAGCAGAGTTTAAAAATATTGAAAATAAAATTACAAATATAAAACAACTACAACAAAAAGCACAGGAAAATAGAGAAGACTTTTCTTGGATGAAATATAATACAGAAACTTTGAAAGCAAAAATAGATCTTGAAAAATCGGAAAATTATCCGAAAATTGGTGCACAAATGGAATATGGTTACAATGATAATCAAATGAATAATATAGATTCTGAACATGATTATTATATGGGTGCAATTGCATTAACTTATAATATTTTTGATGGCTTTGTTAATTCCTCAAAAAAAGAGAAAGCGAAAATTGAGTATAAAAAAACAAAATATTATTATGAGTATATGAAAGATGGAATAAAACTTGAAGTAGAAAAAAACATTTTGACACTTGATGCAAAACAAAAAATACTCAATCAAAAAATAAAGGCAAATAATTTATCAGATGAAGTATTAGAGCAATCACAAGAACTCTATAAAAATCATTTGATAAATATGAGTAATTTACTTTTACAACAAGCAAATCAACAAAAAGCAAACGCAGAAATGATTTTGGCTAAATATGAAAAATCATTAGCAGCAGGAACATTAAAAGTATCATTAGGGGAGAGTTTAAAATGAAAATATTTATAAAAGTAATAGTAGTTGGTATTTTATTGATTACCAATTCACTCTATGCAAAAACAATAGAGTTAAGTGGAACAGTTATTTCTGATAATGAAAAATATATTACAAGTAGATTTATGGGATATATTAAAACTGTAAATGTAGCAGAAGGTGATATTGTAAAAAAAGGAACACTTCTTTACTCAATAGACTCAACGGAAATTGATAGTAAAAAAAGACAAGCGATGTTGAGTATTCAGATGTATGAAAATCAATACACAACAATGAAACGAAACTATGAAAGATATCTCCGTCTATATGAAAAAGGGTTAGTTTCAAAGTTTGAAGTTGAACAACTAGAACTTGGTAGTAAAAATTTAAAAGATATGGTAGAAATTAGTAAACTTCAAGTAAAAGAAGTGGAAAATCAGTATCGTTATTTAACTATAAAAGCACCAAATGATGGGGTAATAGTGAAAAAAAATATCAAATCTGGAGAGATGGCGATACCTGGTATGCCTGCACTTGTTTTATCTGATTTAAGTAATCTTAAAATTAAAACTGAAGTAAGTGAAAATGATTTGAAAAATATTTATATAGGACAAAAAGCTAAAATAATAATCCCCTCCATGAATTTGACAACACAAGGAAAAATAACAGCTATTATTCCAAGTTCAAATGCAATGACACATACTTTTACTATCAAATTATCTTTTGAAACAAAGTTAAATATTTATCCGGGAATGTACTCTACGGTAATTATTCAGACAACTAAGAAATAAATATGAAACAAGATCAAAATATCGCAGGTAAGTTAGCTTCAACATTTATAGAACATCCGCTGACCATTGTTCTAGCCGTATTTATTTTACTAGTTGGGTATATGGCATTAAATTTAACACCAAGAGAAGAAAATCCACAAATCAAAGTTGCAGGTGGTGCAGTAATTGTTCCCATGCCAGGCGCCAGTGCTTCAGAGATACAAAAAGTAATCATAGAACCATTAGAGCGAAAAATTAGAGGTATTAAAGGGGTAGAAAATATATTTTCTATTGCAAAAGAATCTGTTGGTATTATACAAATTCAATATTTAGTTGGTCAAGATAAGGCTGACTCAGATTTAAAATTATATGACCAAATTATGAGAAACATGGATTATATGCCAAAAGGCGCAATGCAACCTATTATTAAAACTATGGATATAGATACAGATATACCCGTAGCTACCATAGCCTTTTACGTGAAGGGCAAATCATTAACTCAAACAGAACTCTATACAAAAATAAGTAAACTAGGACATGAGATAAATAAGATTAAAAATGTTGCTGTAGTTGATCTTAAAGGTGAAAAAAAAGAACAATATAATGTAGAAGTAGATTTGGGTAAATTATCAGGTTACCATTTATCATTAGGACAACTAATGGAATCTATACAGGGGCTTTCTTTTGAGTTACCAGATGCTCAGGGTGAAACTAAGTCTCAACAGATAGTTATGTTTGGAATACAAAGTGCAATTGAGAGTGAAAAAGATTTAAAAAATATTTTAGTTGCTTCATACATGGGAAGTGCGATTTATTTAAAGGATATTGCTACCGTTTCTAAGGGTTATGATATACAAAATAAAAAAAGCGCATTGTTATACACTTCAGATTCTAATGAGATAGAACAAGTAACTTTAACAATTTCAAAACTACAAGGTGCAAATACAGTTGTAATAAATAATAAAATATTTGAATACCTAGAGAGCATAAAAGATGACCTTATCAACAATGACATAGGATATGTTATAACTAGAGATGATGGATATACTGCTAATCATGCTGTAAATGAACTAGTATTTCACCTTGTAATTTCAATTGTGATTATTGCAATATTACTTGTGTTTACATTGGGCTTTCGTGAGGCATTGATTGTGTCATTAACAGTACCAATGATTTTAGCACTTACTTTGTTTATAGGTTTTTTAATAGGCGAAACAATCAATCGTATTACACTTTTTGCATTACTTCTTTCTCTTGGCTTATTAGTAGATGCAGCAATCATAGTTATAGAAAATATACATAGGCATTTACATGATGGTAATAGTAAAGATAAAACAATAAAAGAGATTGCGATAGAAGCAACAAATGAGATAGGAAATCCAACAAATATTGCAACTTTAGCAATTGTGATGACATTTATTCCTATGTTTTTTGTAGGAGGAATGATGGGTCAATTTATGCATCCATTACCAGTTTTTGTTCCTATTTCATTGTTGATGTCATTATTTGTGGCGTATATCTTTACCCCTTATTTAGTGAATAAATTGTTAAAGAAGGAGCCTTAATATGAATGAAAAAAAACAATCAAAACTAGAAACACTCATTTATGATATTTTGGAGAATAAAGTAAAAAGATTTATGGTTTTATTTATTACGTTTCTTTTATTTGTTATCTCAATTTATTTGATACCACTAGAGATAGTAAAAGCTAAAATGTTACCAGGAAAAGATAGTGATACCTTTTCTATATATGTTGACTTACCCGAGGGTTCATCTATAATACAAACAAAAGAGGTGACCTCTTGTATTGCAAAAGAGTTACAAAAAGAAGATATGGTGACTTCTATTTCTGTATTTTTAGCAGAAGGTTTACCTTTAGATTTTGCAGGAATGGTAAAAGGAAGTGCTTTAAAAGAGGGTGAAAACATATCTGAAATAATGGTCAATATAAAACGAGCAAACATGAGAGAGGAACAAAGTTATAATTTAGTGCATAGAATAAGACCGATTATTCAAAGTGGCTGTAGTATCAATAATGCAAATATAAAATTTATTGAGTTACCAGCTGGACCTCCAGTTTTAGCTGATGTTGTTGCTGAAGTATATGGAGGTGAGAGTTTTGAAAGTAGATTAAATTTCTCTAAAAAAATTGCAGATGTGTTTAAAAAACAAAAAACTTTAGTTGATATTGATGTATTAGCAGATGTTCCTTATACTAAATATAGTCTGAAATTAAATAACAATAAAGTTCTTAGAAGTGAAGTGAGTTTAGAGCAAGTTAAAAAGATATTATACTTAGCATTTGAGGGAATGAATGTAGGTGTAATTAACGAATCTAATGCTCAAAATCAAATACCTATTTTTTTAAGACTTGATGACAGTAGATTATTTGATAAATTTACACAAGAAGATGTGATGAGTAAATTGTCAAATTTAAAACTGATGAATAAAAGAGGCATGATGATACCTTTAAGTGAATTTGTTACAATACAAGAAGTATTTCAAGAACCTACCCTTACATCTAAAAATCTAAATCCTATGATTAACGTAATTGCACAAACTGATATGGATAGTCAGATATATCCTCTTTTGGATTCAAGAAATTATATTTTAGATAATTTTATTAAAGAATATGATGTACGGAAAACTGATTTATTAAACTTATCATTAAGTGATAAAAAAACAAATGAAGTTTTTAACATTAAATTTGATGGTGAATTAAAAGTAACCATAGATACATTTATAGAATTAGGTGGAGCTTTTATTGGAGCCTTGGTACTCATATTTTTATTAATGGTTATTTATTATAAAAACTTTGCATTGGCAGGCGCTATTGTGTTGGCTAGTTTTATATCTATTATTGGAGTAATATTTGGTCATTTAGTTATGGATATGATTACACAAAATACTTTTTATTTAACAGCTACATCGTTAATTGGATTTATTGCTTTAATTGGTATAAATTCTAGAAACTCTTTATTGATTATTGATTTTGCAAAACAGTTAATGAATGAGAAAAACTTAAAAGCTTCTAGAGCAATTGCAATTGCCACGGCTACACGAGCAAAACCAATATTATTAACAGTATTAGCAATAGTCTTTGCTAGTAGCTTATTGGCTTCTGATGCTGTATTTGGAGGACTTGGTGTTGCTTTAATTGGAGGTACTTTAATAGCATATTTTGTTTCATTATTTTTTGTGCCAGTTACAATATTAAAAAGTTTACAAAAACTGGAAAAATAAAACTATGAGATGTATAAGTTGTCAGTCATTTTCTTTTAAAATAATCTGTAAAGATTGTCAAGAAACATTGCTTATCCCTTCTTTTTATAAAAGAGAATTAACAAAAGATTTTTTTGTTTACAGTTTTTATAAATTTGAAGAGGTAAAAGAGTTAATAAATACAAAATATGAGTTTTATGGGGATAAGGTATTTACAGTATTATCTTCACTATCTTTAGAAAAATTTGCACAGAATTTTACTTTTGCAAATAAAGTTGTTGCAATTGGTATTGATGATCATACAAGACATGAATTTTCACATACTGCAATCTTAGCAAAAAGTCTTAAATCAAAATATATTAACCCTCAGTACAATTTACTCAAGGCTCAAAATAAAGTAAAATATGCAGGAAAAGATTTAGATTTTCGAAAAAAGAATAAAAGAAATTTTATTTATAATGGGAAACAAAATATTCAAGTGATTTTAGTAGATGATTTAATCACCACAGGTAGTACTATCCTAGAAGCAAAAGAAGTTTTGGAAAAAAACAATTGTGAAGTTTTGTTTGCTTTAAGTATAAGTGATGCAAATATATAAATTGTAATATTTTTTAGAAATGAGAATAAAAGGGATACTTTTATTCTCATGGTTTAACCGATCACTGTTTACGAACAGTGACCGCCACCACAGCATCCACTTGATTGTGCTGGAGCAGGAGCTTCCATTGAAATTTGGAAAGTATTTCCATCTTCTTTTAATGAAAATTCGTGCTTACCACAAAATTTATCATTCATATGAATTACCATTGAGTTTGCTTTCATTAACGCGTTATCATTTGAGTCAAAAGTTTCATTATTTTCAAAGCCACTTCTTCTGAAACAACCACACTCTTTATCTACATTTACTGTATACATTTAAAATCCTTTATTTATTAAAACGAAATATATCTAGTTAACTTTATACTACATTAATAAATTTAACTTAATTTATTAAATTTACTTTTAAACATATGTAATGAAGAGTATGTTAAAATCACTCAAAATGTTTGTAAGAATAGAAAGGGCAATTGTGGTAGCAATAGTTGATTATAATATGGGGAACTTAGCAAGTGTATATAATGCTTGTAAACTTATTGGTATAGAAGCTGATATAGTTAATGATCCAAACAAAATAAAAGAATATGATAGAGTTATATTACCAGGTGTTGGAGCATTTAAAGACGCAATGGAAAACTTGAACACTACAGGTATGTACGATGCTATAATAGAATTTTCTAAAACAGGTAAACCAATGATTGGTATTTGTTTAGGTATGCAACTTTTATTTGAATCATCAGAAGAGTTTGGTTTCACAAATGGTTTAGGACTAATTCCAGGGAAAGTTGTAGCTTTTGATAAATCTAAAATGGATATGGATGATCACAAAGTCCCACATATGGGATGGAATAAAGTATTTCACAAAGAGTGTACATTATTTGATGGTTTAGAAAATCCATATCTTTATTTTGTACACTCTTTTCATGTTGTAACAGAAGAAAAGTATTCTCTAGCAACGACACATTATGGATACGATTTCACAAGTGCAGTGCAAAAAGATAATATCTATGGATTTCAGCCTCACCCAGAAAAATCTCATGACAATGGTATACAAATACTAAAAAATTTTATGAAAGTATAATTATGGAAAATCACTTATTAGAATACATAGAGATAAAAGATTTTAAATGTTTCAAAGATTTTAAAGCAGAAGGTTTTAAGAGAGTAAATCTAATAGGTGGAAAAAATAATGTAGGTAAAACGGCTTTTATGGAAGCGATATTTTTAATAGATAATATTAAAAATGGAACTGATAAATTTTTTAGTGCTTTAATGACTACGGAGAGTTTAAGAAAAGAAATTCCTAACCCATTAACAAATGAAATATTTTTAAAAACACTTCTTAGTCATTGTCCGTTGCAATTAGCACATCAATGTGGAAATAAAATAGAATTAAGATATGAAGATAATGAAATAAAATATGATATAGTAGGTGAGGAAAAAAAGTTAAAATCTTTAAATGATAAAGTCAATCCATCCCTTTTTATTCATTACCTAGCAAACTTCATTTCAAATAATGTGAATAATAAAATTTTACAAGAATTATATAATGGCGTTAAATTGAAAAGGAAAAGAGAAGAGTTAAATAAACTTTTAAATGTATTTGATTCTGATTTAATTGAAGTAGATATTATAAATGATGAAGTAAAAGTATTTTCAGAATCAATGAATACTTGGGATAGTATATTCGATTATGGTGATGGTCTTAAATATTATTTAGCATTTGTATCTGCCTTATGGTCATATGATAATTCTATAATATTTATTGATGAAATAGAAAATGGAATTCATTACAGTAAACTTGATGATTTATGGAATATTATTTTAACTATTTCAAAAGAACTAAATGTGCAAGTATTTATTACTACGCATTCAAAAGAGTGTATTGAATCTTATGCTAGAGTTTCTAAAAAGCTTGAAGATGAAGATATTACGTATATAAAAATGTCAAAATTAAAAGATGGTTCACTTTATGCAGGTGTTCGTCAATATGATGTATTAGAAAATACATTAGATCAAGACCATGAGATAAGATAATGGTTGCAATTTTACATGAGGGTAAAAGTATAGATAAAAGTTTTTTTCAACTTTTATTAGATCACTTAGAACTAGAAAAAAAAAGTGTTAAATTTTATGGTATGGGAACAAAAAGTAACTTTTTTAAGAAAGACTTTATTCAATATGAAACATTAAATGGTGATATTATTGATACCCCTATATCTAAGGTATTATTTGTAATTGATGCTGATAAAAGTTTTGAAGATACGGTTGTTAAATTAGAAAATATAATTGCAGAATTAGATTTAGATGAGATGAGTGATACTTACATTGCTTGTAATCCAAGTACTAATAAAGGGTATTTAGAATCCTTGATTTTATCTTCGATACCTCAAAAACAAAAAGAATGTATTGAAAACTTTTTAGAATGTTCTGAATTTAAATCAAAAACACATGATAAAAGTATATTAAATGAGATATATAAAAAAGCATACCCAAGCCCAGATTATGACTTTAGTCATGAAAACTTCAATGAATTAAAACAAAAACTACAAAATTTATTTAAAAAAGAGGAATAGAAAAATGGAAATATTACCAGCGATTGATTTAAAAGATGGAAAAGCTGTAAGACTTAGTAAAGGTCTAATGGAAAGTGCAAAAATATATAGTGATGAGCCATGGCAAGTTGCTAAAAGATTTGAAGAATTAGGTTCTAAATGGTTACATATAGTTGATTTAAATGGCGCATTTGCAGGTGAACCAGCAAATTTAGAACAAATCAAAAAAATTAGAGAAAACTGTAATTTAAAAATCGAACTTGGTGGTGGTATCAGAGATGAAAAAACTATCAAAATGTATATTGAACTTGGTGTTGATAGACTTATTTTAGGAAGTATCGCTGTTAAAGACCCACAGTTTGTAAAAGATATGGCTGCAAAATATCCTATTGCTGTTGGAATTGATGCCATGAATGGAATGGTTGCCGTTGAGGGTTGGGCTGAAGTTTCAACAATGAAAGCAACAGATTTAGCTAAAGAGTTTGCTGATGCAGGAGTGGATGCTATTATTTGTACAGATATTTCTAAAGATGGAATGTTATGTGGAGTAAATGTTGAATGGACTGAAGAGATAGCATTAGCTTCAGGAGTGGATACTATTGCATCTGGTGGAGTAAAAGATATCAATGATATTATAAACTGTAAAAACAATGGAAACATTGCTGGTTGTATTGTAGGTAAAGCATTTTATGAAGGTACATTAGATTTAGAAGAAGCTTTCAAAGTTCTTTAAAGTATAAATTAAAGAATAATTGGATAAAATCGCAATCCTTTAACTTAGATTATAGTTTACTATTATTTAGTTAATGTGAAATTCACATGTGGCAATTCTATAAGAGTTGTATCAATTTGATTGATATGAATGGCTACAGAGGTAAAAACTCGAAAATTAATCTGGCAAAAATGCCAAAAAGAAGGAATTATTATGGTTACAATGAAAGACTTATTAGAATGTGGTGTACACTTCGGTCACCAAACAAGAAGATGGAATCCGAAAATGAAAAAATTTATTTTTGGTGTAAGAAAAAACATCTATATTATAGATTTACAAAAAACACTTAGATACTTCAGATACACATATACTTTAGTTAGAGATGCTGCTGCTGAAGGTCAAACAATGATCTTTGTTGGTACAAAAAAACAAGCTACAGATGCTATTAAAAAAGCTGCTAATGATTGTGGTATGCCTTATGTAAACCACAGATGGTTAGGTGGAATGTTAACAAACTACCCAACAATGAAAAAATCAATTAGAAAATTAGAAATCATTAAAAAAATGAGAGAAGAAGGTCAATTAGATTTAATGACTAAAAAAGAAGCATTAATGCTTACTAGAAAAGAAACTAAGTTAGAAAACTACCTTGGTGGAATTAAAGATATGAAAAATCTTCCTGACATGATGTTCGTTATTGATGCAGTTAAAGAAAAAATCGCTATTCTTGAAGCTAGAAGACTTGGAATCAAAGTTTATGCTCCATTAGATACAAACTGTGATCCTGATTTAGTAGATTTCCCAATTCCAGGAAATGATGATGCAATTAGATCAGTACAATTATTTTGTAATGAAATGGCAGCAGCTATGAACGAAGGTAAAGCAGCTAGAGCTGAAGCTAACGCTGAAGTAACTGAAGAAGTAACTGAAGCTGATATGGCAGAAGTAGCTGAAGAAGTAGCTGCAGAAGCTGAAGTAGCAGTTGTAGCTGAAGAGGCAAAATAATTATGGCTGGTGCAACTCCAAAATTAATTAAAGAGCTAAGAGAAAAATCTGGTGCAGGTATGCTTGATTGTAAAAAAGCACTTAATGCAACAGATGGTAATCTTGACGAAGCTATTAAACATTTAAGAGAAGCTGGTTTATCTAAAGCAGCTAAAAAATCTTCAAATGTTGCAGCTGAAGGTCTTATTTCTATTTTAGTAAATGAAGACCAAACAAAAGTAACAATGGTTGAATTAAATTCTCAAACAGACTTTGTTGCTAAAAATGAAAACTTTTTAGCATTAAAAGACGAAATTACTGCACATGTTCAAGCAACAGCAGTAACTTGTACTGAAGAATTAAATAAAACAGAACTTAACGGTGTTAACTTTGAAGAATATTTAAATTCTAGAATTGCTATTATTGGTGAAAACATTGTTGCTAGAAAAATGACAACTGTTTCTTCTGAAAATGCTGTTGTTAATGGATATGTTCATTTAGGTAAAGTTGGAGTTGTTTTAGCAGCTACTTGTGCACCTGAAGCAAAAGAAAAAACTACTGATTTATTGAAAAAAATTGCTATGCATGCAGCTTCAATGAAACCAACAGTTATTTCTTATAAAGACTTATCTGCTGAATTTATTGAATCAGAAAATAAAGGTATCATCGCTGATATTGAAAAATTAAATATTGAGTTACATAGACTTGGTAAACCAGAGAAAAAAATACCTTTATTTGTAAGTAGATCTCAACTTACAGCAGAAGCATTAGCTGAAGCTGAAGATAAAATGAAATCTGATTTAAAAGAACAAGGTAAACCAGAAAAAATCTGGGACAAAATTATCCCTGGACAAATCGAAAGATTTATCACTGATAATACTCAATTAGATACTGCACATGCACTTTTAAGTCAACCATATGTAATGGATGATTCAAAAACTGTAGAGCAAGCAATTGCTGAGTGTGATGCTTCTATTGAACTAGTTGAATATGTTAGATATGAACTAGGTGATGGAATTGAGAAAAAAGAAGAAGATTTCGCGGCAGAAGTTGCTGCACAAATGGCTAAATAGAAATTCTATTTAGTTAATATTTGAATTATGACTGAAATTAATACAATTGAAGCTGATTCAAATTTGCCCTTACTTGAAGTAAGGGCAGTCTCTCATGATTTTGATTACCCACTTTTCAAAGATATAAATCTTTCCCTTTTAAAAGGTGAAACTATAGCAATTATAGGTATCAGTGGTAGTGGGAAATCAACTTTACTAAACATATTCTCAACTTTATTGATTCCAAATAAAGGTGAAGTGTACTACAATAATAAAAATATATTAAATTTATCAAAAACTGAATTGTTAAAAGTAAGACGAAATGATTTTGGGATAATATTTCAAGCACATTACCTATTTAGAGGTTTTAATGCTGATGAAAACCTAAAAATATCTGAATTACTAAGTGGAAATAATGTTGATGACAATTTATTAGATTCGTTAAATATAGATCATGTAATGAAACAAGGTATTGGTGAATTAAGTGGTGGGCAACAACAACGACTCTCTTGCGCGAGGGTTTTAGTAAAAAAACCAAAAGTTATTTTTGCTGATGAACCTACAGGGAACTTAGATACCCAAACTGCAAATGAGATGATAAATGTTTTGTTTGATTACGTAAAAGAAAATGATGCTGGTCTTATTATGGTTACTCATGAAAATGAGATAGCTAATAAATGTGATAAAGTGTATAAACTAAATGAGTATAGATTGGAGCAGGTAAAATAATGAATAAAAGCTTAATCTTAGTATCTAAAAAGCCTATTATAATACAAATTTTTACTTTGGTTTGTAAAAAGCTAAATATAAAATTAGAAGTTTTAGACGAGGTTCAAATAGATCATAAAGTAGATATTATAATCATTGATAGTGATTTTATTGACGATAGATTTGATATTATTAAATCATATGCAAAAATTATGGGAGCTATTTCAAAAGAACAGTTACCATTTGGTAGTGCAAATGATTTTATTATTCCACTACCTTTTTTACCATCTTCTTTAGAACAAATTTTAGAAACTCAATTAGATGTGCTTAAAAAAAGAACAAATTCAAAAACATATATTACTAATGTTGAAGTTGATGATGAGCGAATTGAAGAACCTTATGCTGAAGTTGAACCTGCTGTAGAATATTTAGAGAGTTTGGCTGATGATATTGCTTTTGATATGGAAGAAGAGAATGATGATAGTATTGTTCCTTTGGCTGCTTTAAATAATGGTGGAATTTTAGATACAAAAGAATTATCAAATATACAAAATATCATGACCTCTTCAAATGATGTTAAAAGAGAAGATTTTGATAGCAATAAAATAGAAGATGAATGGATGGATCTGTCTTCTATAATTGATCAGGCTATTGATGAAGTAAATACAGTGAGTGAAATTTATAGTAAATTTGATAATAAACCTATAAAAGTACTTTTAAATAATTACGAATTAGATGAATTAACACCTTTATTAAATAAACTAGATCAAGATATAATCGATTCATTAACAGATGGATATGAAATTAATCTTCAAATTAAATTAGGACAGACAGACAGTGAATAACATATATTCTAAGGGTGCAATATTATTACTCTCAGGACCTAGCGGTTGTGGTAAAAGCTCTTTATTAAAAGAGGTATACGCTAGTTTAGATAATTACTACTTTTCAATCTCTACTACTACTAGAGCTCCTAGGGTAGGTGAACAAGATGGTGTTGATTATTATTTTGTTTCAAAAGAAGAATTTCAAAAAGATATTAAAGATGATAACTTTTTAGAATGGGCAGAAGTTCATGGAAACTATTATGGTACGTCATTAAAACCTATTAACAAAGCTTTATCTGAGTCTAAACTTGTGATTTTTGATATTGATGTTCAAGGGTTTGAACAAGTAATTAAAAAAATGAAAAAAATTACTACGACTGTATTTATCACAACACCTACTATTGACGAATTAGAAAAAAGACTTTATTCTAGAGATACAGATTCAAAAGAAGTAATTGAAAAAAGAATAAAAAATGCAAAAATAGAGATTGATTATATTGATAAGTATGATTATTTTATTGTAAACGATGATTTAAAGATAGCGTCAGATCAGCTTGTATCTGTTGCAAAATCATCTTTGATTAAAGCTTCTTTATATAATAAAGAAGAGATAGTTTCTAACTGGAATTAATTAGAAACTATTTTTAATCTTTAAAAGCTATAAGAATTCTTTACTTATAGCTTTTCCAAAATGCCAACCTTGCATATATTCGATACCTAAACTTTTAGTTTTTTGATAAACCTCTTCACTACTTACAAATTCAGCAACAGTTTTAATTCCTAGTTTAGTACAGAAGTCAGAAATTGTTTCAACGATAAGTGCATGTTTTGGTAATGTATCAATCTCTTTGATTAAAGAACCATCGATTTTTACAAAGTCAACATTTAATGCTTCTAGCATATTAAAGTTTGAATATCCTGCTCCAAAATCATCTACACCTATATGACAGCCATATGATCTTATCTTTTCAATGAAGTTTTTAACAATTTCAAAATCTTCAATCTCTTCACTTTCTAAAATTTCAAAATCTAATAATTTTGCTTCATCTTTATATTGGTCTAATGTATCAAAAATAAATTGGTATGTATCATTATTAATCATATCTTCAAAAGATAAATTAACAGCAACTCTAATTTGTTTTTCTTTAATGATAGCTAATACACTAGATAGCATAACTTTTATGATAATAGGAAATAGTCTAGCCTTTTTTGCAATAGTTAAAAACTTGTAAGGGGCAACTTCATTCCCTTTATCATCGATGTATCTTATAAGGGCTTCATATTTATAAATTTCTTTTGTTTGAGCATCTATGATTGGCTGAAAATATGGTTGAAATCTACCATCAGTAAGGCCTGATTTTAATCTTTTAATCCAAGCTACATTTTCTTGAATATCTTTTTTTTGTTCAAACTGTTCTTTATCATATTCTAAAATATCAAGATATTTTTTTCTGGCTTTGGGTATAGCTCTTTGTGCATATTCAAAAGCATGTTTATCATTTGATTGTGCAATACCAATAGTGATACTAATATCAATATCTTCATCACCAATTTGTATTCCATTGTCATTTGTTTTTTTGATAAATTCTTTACAAATAGCTTTAAATTCTTTAGTATCAGTATCCCAATTTTTACATAAGATTACAAAATTATCAGAACCAACTCGATAAATATTATAAGAGTCACTTTTGAATGTTTCTTTTGTACTTGCAACAAAAGATAAAAGTATCTTATCTCCAAAATCTTCACCATAAAGGTCATTTAAAATTGAAAATTTATCAATATTAATTAGTGCAAGTGTAGACTTTTCAATAACTTTTGTATCTTTGATAAGTGCATTTCTATTTTGTAGTTTTGTTAACTGATCTAAATAAAGATCTCTTAGTTCATGATATAATAATGATTTTGACATGATATCAAGTAGTTTTTTTACGTTAATAGGTTTTAATACATATTTATCAACACCTAAATCAATTGCTTCAAGTAAATATTCAGAGTTTGAGAATGCTGTAGCAACTACTATAGGCATATTTGGATTAATTCTTTTAATCTCTTTTGCCATCTCTAAACCGTTCATATTTGGCATATTTACATCTGTTATAATTAAATCAATAAGATGTTGGTTTTCTTTAAATACTTCGAGACCTTCAGCCCCATCTTTACAAATAAATTGTTTTTTTGTAAAAGATTCTAGAATCCCTTTTGTTATATCTCGTAGGTATTCTTCATCTTCACAATATAAAACTGTAATCTCTTTTAGCCTAGATATATCTGCTTCCATTATTACTCTTTTTACTATTATTTTAGATATAATAACATAAATTAGGTAAAAGAGAATATATAATAGTGAGTAAAAATAAAAAGATTTTAATTTTAAATACAGGTGGAACTTTCAGTAAAACTTATGATGAAATTAATGGAAACTTGGTAGTTCCTATTCATAATAAAGCTATTGAAGAAATCCTTGGAAAGTCTAAAATAAGTAATTGTATTGTTTCTGGATTGATATATAAAGATAGTTTAAATATTACTCAGAGAGATAGAATCTTATTGAAAAATCAAATCAAAAAATCAAATCATAAAAAGATTATTATTATACATGGTACAGATACTATGGATAAAACTGCTAAATACTTAGCTAAACATATTAAAAATAAAACAATAATACTAACAGGTGCTATGGTACCTTTTTCTTTGGATGAAATAGAAGCTACATCAAATCTTATGTTAGCATTTGGGTATATCTCTTCAAAGAATAAAAAGAACATATATATTGCTATGCATGGAAATATCAAAAAATATAATAAAATTTTAAAGAATAGAACTTTAGGAGTATTTGAATGTCAAAAATAGTTCCTTGTACACATTGTCATCTCGAGTTTGATGAGGCAGTGATGATAAAAGAGCCTCTTAAACCTGAATTAAATTTCTGTTGTAACGGCTGTCAGGGTGTTTATCATCTATTAAAAGATGATGGCTTAGATAGTTTTTATGATAAGTTAGGAAATAATAAACTATCAAAACCTCTTGCTGTTGGTGATGACAGCAGTAACTTTGATATGGAGAGTTTTGTTACTCGATATATTAAAAAAACAGAAGAGGGCTTTAATAGGGTTGATCTTATTATTGAAGGTATTCATTGTGCAGCTTGTATTTGGTTAAATGAAAAAGTGCTCAATGAAACGCCTGGTATTGTTGATATAAATATTAACTTTACAAATAACAAAGCGAAAATTATCTGGGATGAGGATATTATAAAACTCTCACAAATCATTGATAAAATACGAAGTATTGGATATAACGCTTATCCATACAATAGAACTGATAGTGAAATTAAAGCTACAAAAAATAAAAAAGATTTTTTCTTAAGAATGTCAATCGCTATTTTTGCTTCTATGAATATCATGATGATTGATGTTGCAAAATATACTGGATATTTTACTGGTATTGATCCTGAAATGCTTCGTATGATTCATATGGCTGAATTTATATTTGCATCTCCTGTGTTATTTTATAGTGGATGGATATTTTTTAGAGGTGCGTATTATGGTTTAAAAAATAAAATCATCAATATGGACTTTTTAGTATCTTCAGGTGCAACGCTAACGTATATATATTCTTTATATGTATTATTCGGAGGAGCTGGAGATAGTTATTTTGATAGTGTTGCTATGATTATTACATTTGTTCTTGTTGGAAAATACCTTGAAGTATTAGGTAAAAAAAGTGCCGTTGATACGATGGATAAAATCAAATCTCAAATTCCATTGGAAGCCACAATAATCATTGATGAGGGTAAAAAAGTTGTCTCCTTAGATGAGATAAATATTGATGATATTATAGAAGTTAAAACTGGTGAAAAAGCTTGTGTAGATGGTCTTGTGATTTCTGGATATAGTAGTTTTGATGAAAGCAGTATTAGTGGGGAATCCTTACCTGTAGATAAAAAAATAGGTGATAAAATATTTTCTGGTACGATTAACACAGAAGCAGTAGTAAGATATAAAGCAACAAAAAATTATGCAAATTCAACGCTAAATCATATCGTTGAATTATTAGAAGATTCTTTAAACTCTAAACCAAAAATAGAAGATACAACTCAATCGATGTCAAAATATTTTTCTATTATGATACTCTCTTTAGCAATTGGAACATTTATAGGATGGTTTTTTTATGAGGGTAGTTTTGAAAACTCATTAATTATTGGTATCTCTGTTATTATTATTGCATGTCCTTGTGCGTTAGCTTTAGCTACACCAATTGCTAGTTTGATAGGTATTAGTTGGTTAACTAAAGAGGGATTACTTTTTAAAGAAGCAAAATTTATAGAAACATTTGCAAAAATAGATGCTATTGTTTTTGATAAAACAGGTACTTTAACAACAGGTAAATTATCAGTAAAAGCTGTTCCTCTTTCGTTAACTAAAGATGAATTGAATATTTTATATTCCCTAGCTGACAGTTCGACTCATCCCGTAAGTATTGCTATTAAACAATATCTGGAAAAATCTTATGATAATTTAAAACATTTAGAATTAAACAATATTGAACAAGTACCAGCTTTTGGTATTCAAGCAGAGTATAATAATGATATTATTTATGGTGGAAGACTAGAAAATAATATTGAATATAAAACAACAATTTATCATTTTACTATAAACGATAAGTTATTAGCTACTTTTGAATTAGAAGATCAACTCCGTGTTGATGCAATTGAAACGATAGAGTATTTTAAAAATGAAAATATTAAAACAGTTCTTTGTAGTGGTGATAATGAATTAACTGTATCAAGAATAGCTCAAGAAGTTGGAGTTGACCACCATCTTGCTAAAATGTCTCCAATAGCTAAAGCTGATTATATTAGAAGTTTAAGAGATAGTGGACAAATAGTTGTTATGGTTGGAGATGGTATAAATGACTCTTTAGCATTAAGTAGGGCTGATATATCTATTGCTATGGGTAATGGAGCAGATATTGCTATAGCTATTAGTGATATTGTTATTTTAAATGATCAACTTTTGGGAATAACAAAAAGTTTTTATATCTCGAAAAGAACATTTAGATTTATTAAACAAAATTTGATGATCTCTTTAATTTATAATATTGTTACAATACCAATTGCAATGGCTGGATTTATCATACCCTTGGTTGCTGCATTATCAATGAGTTTAAGTTCTTTACTTGTTGTAGGTAATAGTTTAAGAATCAATAATAAAAAATAGGAATATAAATGAATAGTATTTTATGGATAGAATTGGTTGTAGGGATAATTGTTAGTTTTACTCTTTTAGGTATATTTATTTGGGGTGCTAAACAAGGTCAATTTGATGATAGTAAAAAAATGATGAATGGGCTACTGAATGATAGTACAGAAGATCTACAAGCTGCATTTAAAAAAGATGAAAAAGTGAAAGAATTAAAAGCAAATAAAAAAGAGAAGTTAAAAAATAGTTAAAAAAAAAGCCAACTACAAATGTAGTTGGCTTTTTAGTAATTTAGTAAAAACTAGAATTATTTACCAAGTCCTGTTGCTTTTAAATCAGCTTCGCTGTATTTAGCTACTTGACCTTTCATAACACCTTTCATTGGACCACCGTATGTACCCATTTTATATCCTACTAATGCAGCAGATACTTCAGCTTTTGTCATGTCAGATACTACTTTAGATTTTCCTAAAGCTTTCTTTTCAAAGTTTTGTCCATGACAACCCTTACATGCTCCAAGATTTACAGCTGCGAATGCTGCTACAGATAATACTAATGTTCCTAATACGATTTTTTTCATATTGTTCTCCTAAAATTGATTTTGCTAAATAATACTAACTTCTTACTTCAACTTATCTTATAAAATTTTGGATAAAATACAATATGAATGAAAACTGCGTATTACAATTACATAATGTTACCTTTGGATATACAAAAGATAAATTAATTTATAATAACTTTAGTTTAAATCTAAATAAGAATGAAATTATATCAATTGTTGGAGTTAGTGGTAGTGGAAAATCAACTTTATTTGAGTTAATAACAAAAAATATTAAACCTCTCGATGGAACAATACGAACAAAAAAAATAGCATCTATATATCAAGATCCTTATAGTTCTTTTCATCCTACATATAGTATTTTAGACCAAATAGATGATGTTGTTGATGAGTATACAGTAGAGGAGTTAGAAACTTTATTAGATAAGTTAGATTTATCTGATGAAGTGATTATTCAAAAACCACATAAGTTAAGTGGTGGACAACTTCAAAGATGTAGTATATTAAGAGCAGTATTAATGAAACCTGACTTATTACTAGCAGATGAGCCTACAAGTGCTTTAGATAATGTTGTTGCCTTAGAAACTATGAAAATGTTAGTAGGTTTTATAGATAAGTTTGGTATTCTTTTAATTACACATGATAAAGATCTTGCATCTTGGTGCAGTGATAAAATTATAAATATTGAGATTTAGGATAAGAATGAGTAAAAAAGCATTGGTTTTACTAAATATGGGAGCAGCCCGAAGTAAGGATGAATTAGAGGTGTTTTTAACAAATATGTTTAATGATAAAAACATCTTAACTTTCAAAAATGAGACAGTAAGATCAATGATTGCTTCACTAATAGTTACTTTGAGACTAAATAAAGTATGGGATAATTATCAAGAAATAGGTGGGAAATCACCTTTACATGAATTAACAGATTTATTAGTAGAAAAGTTAAATGTAATTTTTCCTGAATATTTTATAACTACAGCTATGCGATATACCTCTCCTTTTGCACAAACGGCAATTGCTAGAATTCAAAAAGAAAATATCAAAGAAGTAATTTTACTACCTCTTTATCCTCAATACTCAACAACAACTTCAAAATCAAGTATAGAAGACTTTATTGAAAAAAGTGATGGAGCATTTAATATAACTACAATTGAACCATTTTATAAAAATGAAACATATAATAAAGCTATATGTGATGAAATTATAAATGTACAATCAAAATATAATGACTTTCATGTAATATTTTCTGCACATGGTTTGCCTCAAAAGATTGTTGATAAAGGTGATCCTTATCAACAACATGTAGAAGAACATTTTGAATTATTAAAAGAAAAATTATCTCATTATGCAACAAACATAAAATCTATCAATTTGGCATATCAGTCTAAGGTAGGTCTTTCGAAATGGCTTACTCCTAGTTTAGATAATATGTTGAGAAATTTTAAAAATAAAAAAGTAATTATTTATCCGATCTCGTTTATTATAGATAATAGTGAAACAGTATTTGAATTAGATATTGAATACCGAAAATTAGCTGAGAAATTAAAAATTAAAGAATATAGAGTTTGTCCATGTGTAAATGAAAGTGAAACTTTTGTAGAAGCACTTAAAGAGATTATTTCTCTTTAAGTTGTAGGTATATTTCTATTTAGAAGTGATTCTAATTGTTCTTGCTCTTGGACAGTTATTTAATAGGTTACAATCTGTTGTTTCATAGTAAGTTTTAGCTGAAGCTACAATTCTTCCTGTTTGGTTATCCATAATTCTAGCATTGATGATAACTTTATTATCAATAGTTGAAAATGTTCCAACTAATACATAACTGTTTGCAACTTTTTTGTTAATTCTTTTAATATCTCTTGTGATAAAGAATTCACCAGTAGGATTAACAGATAATGCACTTTGCCCTCTAAAATCTGCAACATTAAATCCTCTTACGAATAGTTCATTAAAAAATGTTTCTCCTAATGTTCTACCAAATGAACTTGTTCTTGATAGGTTGTGTAAGTTAACAAATGAAGTAATCGCAATATTCCCCATATCAGCTTGAGCAATTCTGCTACTTGCTAATAAACTATCAGCTAATTCTATAATTTTATCATCAGCCATACCATTTGATCCAACAGGAGCCATATATTCAGATGACATATTCCCACCATTAATTTCAATAGTATTCTCACCTTGAGCATTACCAACAGTTGCGAAACATATAAGTGAAGCTATTAGTCCACTTTTAATTAATCCTTTTAACATATTACACCTCTTTTTTATTTATAGAGAAAGTATATCTTCACATTTCTTAAAATTAGATTAAACAATTAAATAAAAATATTCTTTATTTAAGTCATAATATAAAATACAGCTTAAATTTTACCATTAATCTTAAATTATTAACAAACAATTAACTAATTCAGATGTGTTTAAATGGATCTAGGATAGAATTCGACTAATAAGTGACATTATTTGTCACTTTATTTTAAATTTTAGGAGGAGATTGATGCAGAACGGTGCAACAATTGAGTACGATTACTCGATAGCAAAAGCCTTTACTTTTGCAACAATTCTGTTTGGAATCATAGGTATGACGGTTGGTGTTATTTTAGCATTTCAATTGGCATTTCCAGAGCTAAGTAATTTAGCTGGAGAATATGGTACATTCAGTAGGTTAAGACCTTTACACACTAATGGTGTTGCTTTTGGTTTTACAATGAGTGGTATCTTTGCTACATGGTATTATGTAGGTCAAAGAGTATTAAAAGTTTCGTTAAAAGAATCACCTTTTTTAATGGGAGTAGCAAAATTACATTTTGCTTTATATTTCATTACAATTCTTTTAGCGGTAGTTACGTTAATTTCTGGTATTACAACTTCAAAAGAGTATGCTGAATTAGAATGGCCATTAGATATACTTGTTACAGTATGGTGGGTTCTATGGGGTGTATCAATTTTTGGATTAATTGGTATTAGAAGAGAGAGAACATTATATATTTCATTATGGTACTATATTGCATGTTTCGTTGCTGTTGCAATGTTACATTTATTTAACAATATGGAAGTTCCTACAATGTTATTTGCAAACGGTGCTCCAAGTTCTTGGATTCACTCAATTTCAATGTATGCTGGTACAAATGATGCCTTAGTACAATGGTGGTATGGACATAATGCTGTTGCATTCGTATTTACTGCTGGTATTATTGCTCAAATTTACTATTTTTTACCAAAAGAATCAGGACAAAATGTTTATTCTTATAAACTTTCTATCTTAGCTTTCTGGGGATTAATGTTTGTATACTTATGGGCTGGTGGACATCACCTTATTTATAGTACTGTTCCTGATTGGATGCAAACTATGGGTTCTGTTATGTCAGTTGTACTTATTTTACCATCATGGGGATCTGCTATTAATATGCTTCTTACTATGAAAGGTGAGTGGGGTCAATTACAATCATCTCCTTTAATTAAATTTATGGTTATGGCTTCAACTTTCTATATGTTATCTACTATAGAGGGACCAATTCAAGCTATTAAATCAGTTAATGCTATTGCTCACTTTACTGATTGGATTCCAGGTCACGTTCACGATGGTGTTCTTGGTTGGGTTGTATTCATGATTATGGCAGCATTATTTCATATGGCACCAAGAATGTACAAAAGAGAGATTTATTCTAAATCTTTAATGGAAACACAATTCTGGTTACAAACAACTGCTATTGTTTTATACTTTACATCTATGTGGATTGCTGGTATTACTCAAGGTATGATGTGGAGAGCATATGATGAATATGGTTCTTTATTATACTCATTTATTGATACAGTTACTGTACTTCAACCTTACTACACTATTAGAGCTGTAGGTGGATTAATGTACTTAATAGGTTTCTTTATGTTTGCATACAATATGTATAAAACAGCTACTTGTGGTAGAGTTCTTGATAAAGAGCCTACAAACGCATCGCCTATGGGCGCTTAAGAGAAAGGGGTTAATATGTTTCATTGGTTAGAACAAAGACCGTTTTTCTTCACGGTAGTATTATTTTTATTTTTAGCATTTGCAGGGTTAGTTGAAGTTTTACCAGATTTTGCTAAAGCTTCTCAACCTAAAGTTGGAACTAAACCATATACTGTTTTAGAACTAGCAGGTAGACAAGTGTATATTAAAGACTCGTGTAATGCTTGTCACTCACAATTAATTAGACCATTTAAATCAGAAACTGATAGATATGGTATGTATGCAATTTCTGGTGAATTTGCTTACGATAGACCATTTTTATGGGGATCTAAAAGAACTGGTCCAGATTTAATGAGAGTTGGTAATTATAGAACTACTGACTGGCATGAAAATCACATGATGGCTCCAGCAGATGTTGTACCTGGTACAATTATGCCTGCTTACCCTCATATGTTTACTAACAAAGCTGATATCGCAACAGCATATGCAAATGCAAATACACAAAAAGAAGTATTTGCAGTACCATATGACAAAAAAGATATGCCAAAATTAGGTTCATGGGAAGATGCAAAAATGTCAGCTTTAGAAGAAGCTAAATTAGTTGCAGCTGATATGAAAACACAAAGTGTAAAAGACGCAGTAGCTGCTGGTGAGATTCCAGAAATTGTTGCTTTAATTGCATATTTAAATTCTCTAAAATAAAGGTTTAAAATGGAATACGAAACTCTATTAACGGTTCAAGCTTATGCTAAATTTGCTTTATTAACTTTGGTGTGTATCGTATTTTATAGTTATGCATATTCTATCTATAAGAGAGACAAAAAAGGGGAGACTAACTATGAAGGTTATTCGAACCTTGTTCTTGATGATAGTATAGAATCAAAACCTCTAGAAAAAAGAAAAGATGAAAATAAAAGTTCTTAGAACTTTTTATAAAATTAAAAAAGGAGATAGCTAATATGAAGTCTATGGTAATAGGTGGTATTATTCTTATCATTGCATTGATGGCTGGTACATACTTCATGGCAGGTGATTCATTTGCTT
>PJEL010001165.1_pt1 | contig 27851 bp, 32 predicted proteins | sample 1853271 | NCBI WGS metagenome assembly PJEL01 (sample SAMN08108733, study PRJNA415343) | Invertebrate metagenome, whole genome shotgun sequencing project. | host: Globobulimina | place: Sweden: Gullmar Fjord | collected 2015-08 | reverse complement strand
TAATAAAGTTTTTCTTGGGGATAGGATTTGTTAGTAGTAAAATCATCTCTAATACCGCAATCGGAAGGTTTACCGTATATATCATGAAAAATCGTAAAATCGTTTGTGCAGGTCGTTATTTCTCGGGTCTCATCATCTAAAACAACCATTTCACGGTATTGTTCATATGCTTTTTTTTCTTCCAAATCGTATATGGTTTGACATGGTTCTCCATATGTTTTTTCCAGGTCGAGAATCCCGGTAGCCTGGCACTCATTTATGTACTCAGTTCTGCCATCCGGTTTTTTATAAGCAAGCCGTTTAAATTGTGTGACTTTGTTATTTTCTCTATCTATTTCAAGGGTGCAGGTGTCCTCTGTCAAAATATGTTCATAGAAAATATCGGAGTCCTGGCACTCTTTGATCTTTACTTCTATGCCGTCAGATCCCCGGTAATATATATCTTCTTGGACATAGCTTTTGCCTGCATCAAAATCATGCCTTATGTCGCAATCGGATGGCTTGCTGTACATTGAATAAGTCCGTAACGCATCTTTACTACACGGCGTAACTTCAAATTCTTTGCCATCTATTATTGCAAATTCACGGTATTGCTCATAAACTTTTTTGTTTTCAAAATCGTAAATAGTTTCACAAGTATTTTCGTATTCTTTTTGAATAGGGACCTTTTCAACCGCAACACACTCACCGGCATATGCAATAGATCCATTGTCCATGTAATAGGCTGGCCGTTTGTATATGGTTACAGTTTTTGACGCTTTATCAACGACATTGGAACATGTCATATCTGTATAGAAGATGTTATAAGCTTTTTCAGCATCTATACACTCGGTTAAGGCTTGTTCCTGGCCGTTTTCATCGGTGTAAAAAAGTTTTTCCTGGGGGTATGTTTTACCGGCGTGCAAATCTACTCGTGGTTGACAGGTGGAGGTTTTAGCATAAATTTCATACGATTCATTAAAATCGGTGGTGCAGTTGGTGACGGTTATTTTTTCACCATCGACAATGGCGTATTCCGTGTAGCTGCGGTATGCTTTTCGATTGGGAAAATCATACACCATTGGACACTCATAAACCCTTTGAATTGCCTCAGATCCGTTATCTACACAATCACCGACACTAACAACGTTTCCTGATTCGTCAGTTTCAACTTGTCGGTGTTGCTTGAATACAAGCCCTGCCCCCTGATCTATTCTCGGTTCACAATCTTCAAAGGCACTAGACACGGTGTTTGTTGAAAATTCGTCACTCTCAAGGCCAGTACCAGTGCCGCCACCGGCAGAAGAGGTATTGCCAGCGCTGCCGTAATCTGGCGAACTATCGTCCTCTTCTTCTTCCTCGCTTTCCTTTTGAACAAGGTGTTTAGGTTCTTCTTTTTTGACCTTTTCTTTGAGTTCCAAAAATTTGGCGATAAGACCGTCTAAATCACCCTGGGCGGATATTTTTTCTCCTGGGTCAACTCTTGTTCCTGTTGCCCGAAATTGTGATTTTAAGGGGCTGTCCAAAGTCTCTATTAATTGAGAATTCCCAGAGGGAATACCAAGAGAGTGCCAATTAATATACATGCGGGTTGTCTGATCAGCTAAGACCTCTTGTTTTATTGCACCATATAGTTGAGCTTGGGACAATCCTATATTTATGGCTTCTTCTGATAGCTCAGTAAATATGGAACCGGCCTCGGTTGTAACCTGTTTTTTGATCTGGTTAACAAGATTAAGGTTTATTATCTGTCCCGCACCTTCTTCGGTGGAATTTTCAATTTTATTATTGTTTGTGGCCGCCATTACCAGACCCAGGGAAATAACAAAAATAAACAGGGCAACATAAATTAAGGTTTTTTGATTTATAGATTTAATTTTTTCCATGCGACACCTCCGTAGGTACGACAACAATTTCATTGCCTTTAAGTTTTTTAAACCAAATATCTTTTGACGGACTGATGATAATCCTTGACCCGTAAGGTATGGTTATCTTGGGCCTGATTTCTAATTGTTCCTCTAGGATTGTTTTGGCTAAACTGCTTTGCTCTTTGCCAAAGCTTTCAATAACGATTTGTTGACTATCGTTTCTCACAGGTATGCTATAGGCTGTACTTGCGGAAAAAAGAGAAACCAACAAACTCATGCCGTAGCGATCAAAATATTTATTATCAACCTCACCGGTGATCCCAGACCGTCCCATGGTATCGGCCATTTCTGCTTTACCACAATGGATATTGATACCATCCGGGGTAATCATTCTGAACCAAATCACTGAAAGGCGTTCTTCTCCAACTTTTCCAAGCGGTTTATACCGTCCTATGGCTTTTGTTCCTGCCGGTATCAAAATTTTACGGCCATGGGCACCATAAACATTTTGCTCAACTTGAGCAGTCACCTTGCCAGCCAGAGAAGAATCAATTTCAGGAACCAAAATAGCAGAAATAAAGCGGTCCATCGTTAAAACCCGACTCATATCAATAGGTAAACTGGCCTTAGTTTTATCCTCATTCCACTTACCTTTAACTTCATTGATTACGTTTTCATTTTTAACAGGTTTAGGGTTTTTGACATTGATTTGAACCGCACCACGCCGTTTAAAATTAATGATTTTTTCATTGGTATTGGCCGTGGCCGTTCTGGATACCATTTTAAATAAATTTTCCGGCGGTGGCGGTGGTGGTGGTGGTGGTGGCGGTTTTGGTGCTTCAATCACTAAAACAGGCTTTTTCTTGGGTGGCAGCGGCGGTGGCAACGGATCTGGTTCAAGTTCAGGCTCCGGCTCCGAAACTGCTGGTTCTTCCCTGACAAAAAAATCTTTATCAATGCCAGCGGCAATAATGATTCGATCCCGCTTTTCTTCACTTTCATGATCAGATTTTTTATTGTAATATCTAATCCCAAAAACCGCAGACAATACAATTGCCATCCCAAGCAAAATAACACCCTGCTTTTTAAAACTAAACCCGCCAGGCTTTTTTATATCTATGGGTTTATTTTTGGGCATTTTATTCTTTTTCCTTCCAAACGCAAAAATGGGTTTCCCCGCTTCTCAGGGTCCATTTATCGCTTATGGTTTCGGCTATTACATACCCGCCATCAACACGTGTATTTACCGGATTGTCGTATCCCTCCACGACTCGGTAAATCGTAGGCAAAGTTGTTATTTTGTCCATGTCATCCTTACCGAATTGGAAAAAGGTAAAATACCCGTCATCAAAGACACGAATCGGCTTAATTTTTTTATTACCGCCTCTTGATTCATAAGCAAAATTTAAACTCCCGGGAGCTATTTTTGTGGGTAGGGATGCCAGGTAATCATTGTCGCTGTCTTGCTTTTTTTTCTCTTTGGTTTTTGTCTCGGTTTCAGCTTCAACTACTTCTTTAGCCATCTTTATGGCCATATCTCTATCCTTTATTGCCTTTGTTGTCTTGATATCCACGATGTATGTTACAAGACTTGGCATAAAAATAGATTTCGTGGAATCCACCCGCAAATAGAACGAATAGATGTTGCCGGATTTTCCATGGACGGTCAGGTTTGTATCAGCCCCGTGAAATTTTGCATAAACAACAAAAGAATTGGTTAATACGGGGTTTTTTTCGCTCATTGGGGTAAATGTAAAGTTATGTTCGTCGAAAAGTGACCATCCGGCAATTTTTTCACCTTCAGGCAAAACTATAGTCCCCCCCATGAACTCTCTCAACCGGATCTTAAACGTGATACCCGGATCATAGGCAAATCGTTTTATATTTGCCCTGGGGTCACTTTTATCAAAAGCGGTCTGAATTGCTTTTAAATTTGCATCTTCACGCATCGGACGATTTGGAATATCCTCTGCCGATACTTCCTGGCCTTGTCTTGTTTCATCCACAAGGCCACAAATTCCTATCCCCTGGCTGCCCACCAAAAAGACAAAACTAAAAATGGCTATTTTAATAATTTTCAATGTTTACTCTCCCTTGTTTTTGCCAATTTTTTAATTGAATATTCTTCGATTTGAATTCCCATAGGATTCAATAAATGGGTTCCTTCTTTACGGGGATCAAGAGTTACATACTGATCATAAAAAGCATACCGCAGGGTAACAATCCATTCGGCCTTTGTGATATCGGCCTGACCGTCATTGTTTTTGTCCATGTTTTCATCAATATCAGTGGTTTCAACTATGATTTGATGAACCTTTGCCCCCAGGGGGTTATCACTTATGATGTGGATATATCTTTTAAGGCCTTTTTGGTAATAAAGGCCTTTTTGCTTGTTGCCGTAAACTTTTCTAAAAACCTCTCCGACTTTTTGCCCGCTTAAAGCCATGACAAAAGGATATCTTTTATCTTCTGTGATCTTATCCACGGTTTCTCTAGATGACACATAAGATCGTAAGAACATAGCTATCAAAAGTTCATTTGACCGGGCTTTCCGCCCTGCCCTTTGAACAACCATAAAGCTATTTGTACTATGCTGAAATTCAACATAGATCGGTTCAATGGTTTTTAGAGGATAAAGCGTAGATAAAGCAACACTCAGGCAGAGAATAGCTATCCCCTGGATAACAACCACGACCACCAAAATTTTATTGTTTTTTATGGCCTGGAGCCATGGCCATGATGGATTCGAATGTTTATCGGACATGAATTTATCCTTGTGTTGTGTTCATTTCCATGCATGCGCATGGAGATTCTTTTAAATCGTTTTTATTTTCTTTGCCGAACGTGGAGCAACCAGTAAGAAACCCAAAAACGATAACAAGGATAAATGCTTTTTTTGCCCAGAGAATAAGATAGGGTAGTTGTACAAATTTTGATTTAGTGGTAACTTTTTTCATGTCAAGATCCTTTTTTTTGATTCGTGGGTTTTGATTTAATTAAACCTGGCCGGTGTTGCAGCACCGGCCAGGATGCTTTTTAGGATATTCCTTTCCTCGCACTAAATGAACGATATGCAGATTTAGCCATATTACCAAGTCCTTTTGCCCCTTTTCCGGCAGCTTTAGCACCGCCCTGTATTGCTCCCCTACCATTTTTAGTCTGGCTTGCCTTAAGCCCCATCACGCCAGCAGCAGCACCCCCAGCCATACCAACAGCGGCACCGATACCCGCCGTTGAGCCAGCCATACCACCGCCTATATCTGCCGCGTATTCTGAGGTCATTTTTAATGTGCAGAATGTAAGTAAAGACCAGCAGACAGCAACAACATATTGGGGAGAATAAAGACTTGATTCTCCTGTTAAGAGTTGGAGTTTTTCTAAACTGTCATAAATACCAAAGTAGCAAATAGACATTACAATACTAGCAAAAACCATAGTTAAGGAATGTTTTGTTATAGCCTTTAGCCAATTATTAAAAATAAACCTGGTTTCTTTAAATGCGGCAAAAAATATGCAAATGCCGCCGACAAGAAACATCACATAGAGACTAAAAAAACAAAGAATCATCTGTACAGCAAAAGCAAGATAAGAGGCTGTGAATATTACTATTAGCACTAATATTAATGTGATACCTTTAACTAAATTGAAAAAATCGTCTAATAAATCACCTTCTAAATCAATCTTGAATAAAAAGTCATAAAGTTTATAAGCCAATGAATCCAGATTATTAAAGAGGCCTTCAATACCGGTTGCCCCACTACTGCTGCCGTTCTGAACAACACTTATGAAAAAATCGCATAAAGCAAATATGGTGTCATCAAGTGGATTTATAACCCAATTGAAATATATATGACTCTCACCCACCACCCCCCAAAGCAAAGGTAATAAGATGGCACTTGCCAGAAGTTCTTTTGTTTTCTCACCACCTTTACCTTTCATAATCATGATGCCAACACTAACAACATATAATGCGACAAAGGCCCTACCAAAAGTACCAAAAGTGGTCATAAAAACATCAAAGGTCGAAGAAACATAATCATTAAGTTTGTCATGAATTGTTAAAAAAACACTATGTATAATAGGTTTATCCATATTTTTATTTCCTTATTCCCAATACTTTTTTCTTATTTTAGCCGCTTCGTCCCTAGTGGAATTATTAGGATTAATACCCTTTTTGTTTAAATAATCCTCAAAGGGTTTATAATTATCAATTTTTTCTTCATTACTCTCCAACTCAGCTTTGATCCGTTTGGAAATTTCTTCGTCAACACCTTCATACTCAAGGGCAATTTTAGCCTCGCCAAGTTTAGCCACAAGTAGTGTTAAGTCTGTAATAGACTTCAATATCTCAGTATTAATTGTATTATTAATATCAGCGGATTGTTTTATTGTTTCAGCCTGGTCTATTTGTGCGGCTATATCACCGATAGCCTCGTATCTATCCGGTAACTTTTCATAAATTTTTTCTGCTTCATCAATTGCGCTTTCAAGCATTTTTTGACGCATATCATATTTATTGGTTAGGATTTCTATTTGTCTTGTTTGTTCTTCTGCTAAATTTAAATCTTTATCTTTTTTTCTAGGATCTTGAAAAATAAAATCTGTGACATCTTTCGCACTTACCCAGGCTTCTGCATCACTATCACTAAAATATTCATCCCCGTATTTCATTGCTGCTGAAACCGGATCTTCTCCTATCTCTTCTTGGAGTTTTCTTAACTTTGCAACAGTTCTGACTCCATAGTTATAGGCACCTTCCAGCGTATTTTTTAGTTTAATGACTTGTTCGTATTGTTCTTTCGCTACAGACAATATTGCTGTCTGTTTTTTGATTTGTTCTTGCAGCGCTTCTAATTTCTGAGTAGCAACTTCTATTTGTTCAACATAATAAGAATATGCCCCAGGATCAGAAACGATATCCCCCACCCCGAAAACCGCAAAGCTAACAGAAGGACAAATGATAGAAAGTGTGCTTAAGAGTATTACTATTATTTTTTTAATACCCACTTGATCACCTTTTATTTTTCAAATTGAATCAACATATATGGGGCTGGATCATCAACAGATTTTATTTGCCATGTATAGTGGCCAAAAAATCCGCCGAATTTCGGGGTTGATTGGGCATTATGTTTTAAAACCGTACCTTTGGTTTTTAGGTTAATAGTACCATTTATTTTGATGCCCAACTCTTGAAGCTTAACAACTTCCTTTTGTTTGATACCCACACCAATTATTTCAACTTGGTTATTGGGAAGAGGGTTAATACTTATGTAGTTTGTCTTTTTTGTTAAAAAATCAAACTTGTCAGACAAAACACCTTCGGAAAAACAAGACACCTGATAACTGCCGTCCCCTATATATTCAGCTTTTTTAAATCCGGGTTTTTTTTTAAGTTTAGCGGCATATTTTTTAAATATTCTGTTGTCTTTTTCGCTCAGTTGCCCATTTTTCTTGATTTGTGATTTTGCCAACGCAGCAATTATAGTTCCCTCATAATCAATTTTGTAGTGCTGCCCATCTTCTATCTCTATGTTGCTGATAAACTCCCCAGGGACCAGGCAACCGACAAGAGACAACAAACAAATACAGCTGAACAATTGAATTAATTTTTTCATGATGCAATTTCCTTTTCTGTTAAATCGGATAAATGATTTTTCCGTCGATCTCCGTTTATAAAAACGGTTTGCCAATCATTGGTTTCCCTTCTTAAGCTCTCAAGTTTTTGAATAGACTCCGCACTTGAATCAAAAACTTGAAGGTATCTACCCAACGGGGATAGATCTATATTTAAAATGACACTTTCCCCATCTTTTCTCTTAACCATAACATGGCGAGGATGGGGCTTTCTGATCCAGTTAAACTCTGTTTCATTCAACCGCAGTTCATCAACATAATGACGCCGTTCAGCCCTGGGTTCAGGGAATAAAAGATAGGTGCCAATATTGTTTTTAATTATCGAAGCCATTTTATGGTCGAGAACAGCCCCCGCCTCCTGAACGGCCCCAATAAAAATACCATCTGTCTTCCTGATTTCTTGCAGCATCATTGCAATTTTTGGAGCGAATAATTCAGACGCTAAATATTTACCCAATTCATCTACAAAAACAGCATATCCACCCTTTTCCCTGGCGGTTAAAAACAACTTATGGAACAGATAATAGGTCATTGGGCCTAAAATATCCGGGTTATCCAAGAGCATTGTCATATCAAACGTAACCAACGGATTATCAAAATCCAATGAATCCCGTTTGCCATTAAAAAAGCCCTCTAAATTCCCGCCTGGCATCCAGCGATTAAGGGCTTTTCTTATGCTACCGTCCTTTCGAAGACCAAAAGCCTCACCAATATTGACAAGATTTCTGTCTTTTCTCTCTAGTGTGAACATCTGTATAATTGCTTGATCTATCTTATCAAGGGATTTTTCATCTGTTTTCCCGGTTAATACCTGAAACCATTGGCTTAAAAATGCGCGGTTTTCGGTTGTGTCTTCCAGTTGTAATGGATTAATGGCCGGGCTTTTAGAAAAGTCCTGATAAATCCCATTATGCATACGGGTGAAAATTTTCATACCTGAAATACGATCAAAGCCAAGGACCTTAAAATCAGGATATTTAAAACATTGAGACAGCAAAAAACTGATTAGAGTTGTTTTTCCGCTGCCGGTGCCGCCGATGGCAAGGGTATTGCCCAGGACAGTTTTTTCAGGGGATACTTGAAAAATAAACGAAAATTCGGAATCTGTTTTTGTTTTGAAAACAGATACCGGGTTATCCCCCCAGGAACACCGATCTGACCCCTCCCCTACCGTTGCAAACGTCGAAAAGTGCGCTGCATTTTCAGATGAAAAATACCGTTGTCTACAGTTGAGGTTTTGATACTCTGGAAACCTTGACCAAAAAAGGGCTTCTTGATTGATCCGTTCCCGGACTGTTCTATATCCAAAACTTTCAATTACATTTTTTACAACCGTTATTTTATCTTCTAAATCCTCTTTTGTATCTCCAAACACTTCAATTGCCCATCTATGAGAAATCATAGAGATTTCATCAGCCTGGATACGTTGCTCAAATTCATCAAGTTCGTCTTGAATAATATCCGAAGCTACAGAAAAGACAGCAGCATTTTTTAATTTATCTTCCAAAATACTTAATGCTTCGCCCTTTGATAACGTTGCCATAGTTTGATAAATGGAAAGTTCTTGTTTGACTTCAAAAAGCCTATCTAAAAGCCCTTGGGTAGATGCTGTTGCTGGTGTTTTTATATACAACCATCCAGAAAATATATCTTTTTCAGATTCGTAAATTTGATACCGAGATTTAAAAGGCCATCTTAATGAAACTCCAGACAACAAGCCGTCCAGCAAACCGTTTTCATCGGCTTTCTGGTAAACGGATTTCCCGTTTACCAGAGAAGCCCAATAACTGGCCAAATCATCCTCCACAATTTCCCGGGGTCCATAAGGTTCCAGACGAACAAAAAGATCTCTTACGCAATCGTCAAGCCTTCGTAAAAGTTCATCTTGCCGACTTTCTCCATCGTCTTTAGGTTTAACTAAAAGTTGTAACTGATCCTTAATATCCGGATCAGTTACAATAATTAAAAAATGTCTGGTTCTAAATGATTTTTTGAATTGACCATTCCAGATCCGGGAAATCTGACCGGCCATAGGATTATTAAAAGTTTCGTCTTCAATAACCCTCTCTATCCGGGTCCGGTGGCTATGTTGCAAAACGGTTAAGTCAGAATCTAAACCCTCAAAAAAACCTTTCCGGGTTTGATAAAGAAATCCAATTATTTCAGGGTCAAGCCCTGAATAATCTTTGCCCGTTAACTCTATAACTCTGGCAAATTTACCTCCCTTTGTTACGGTAGTTTTGTTGTTTGGCCATAAAGCCAGAATAGGACAAAATTCATCCACCTTAGACAGCGTTTTTTTCTTATGGAACATATTCACGGCCTTTAAATTCTCCCTTTGTTGCTTTTAGCTTAAACAACCGGACAGCATAAACAGTGAAAAATTCAGGATCTTCTTTTGCTTTGAGAGAACCATATACATATGCAATAACCAGCAGGGGGAACATGATCAATATTTGCCCTATAATGGCAGAAAACACAGCACAAACTATTAATGCGAAAATTGCATAATCCCTTGGAACGCCTTTTATTAAAGTCGGTTTCCAAGTGGTTGGATAAATTATTTTTCTATCCTCGTTTTCCATCAATCACCGAACAGAAATTGAGCAGCCTGACCAGCAACGAGAATAATTGTTGCCCCGCCTCCGATACTTATCGCCCATTTCATGCTTAATTTATTAAACATGAGCAAAACGCCAGCAATAACAATAACTAAAGTACATAAGGCAATTGCAAAATCACCAGAAAGATACTCTACAAGTAAATTGGTTTTATCTGTGGCCGTTTCAAAAGGATCATCATCAGCAGCAAATACCAATGTAGCGTCAACGGCAAAATAATAATAAAACCATGATAAACAGTGAATTTTCTTTTTAATAGCTTCCATTTTAGAAAGTCTCCTAAATGTTTGTGGCCCTTACCCAATCCGGTTGTTCGGCAATATAGGCGAGAGCCAGAGTTAAAATTTCATTTTTACTTTTAAATTCATTGGACTGATACAATGAATCTAAATATGTTTCTGCAAGAGCAGAGACATTAATTCTTGTTTTGACTGGTTCTTCACCAGTGGGAATATTCACAGGCCGTTGACCTGAAAAAATTTGGTAGATTCCTATCCCAACAGCTTCCACCACCTCTTTTTCTTTCAACTCTTTCGGGATACGAACAAAATGAACTGTAACCTTATTTTCAGACATAGAAATACGTCTCTTTAGACAGTTACGTCTCTTTAGTGGGTGTATGAATAAATTTTTTGTAGGAGACTATAGAGGGGTTTAATCCTCTAAAAAGATATGATATAGTGCATGAATTCAATATTCTATGCCTTGTATAGTTTATTGATAGGGGGTGCTTTTCCCTGCCCGGAAAAGCACCCCCGCTCTATTTTTTTACTAATGTACTATGTTCTCTTTCTTTTATACTTCTAATTGACAGATGTGTCAATTTAAAAGATAGTGTGATTGATTATATTTACACATTTTTATATAATTCTTTTCTATTTATGATGATATTTAACCAAATAGGCTATTCTCTTCTTTTGGTTTTTCCCATCTTTAACTTCACTTCGTTTTTATTCCTTTAAAATTAAGATTCTTCCCAATTTTCAAAATTAATTTTTTTTAAAATAACCATTCACATTTTTACCCTTTACTTTTCCTATATTGTTTACACAAAACCCTTGACACTAAAGCTTTTATTTTATATCGGTATACAAAATACATACACATTAAGGAGTTTATATGGCACGTGGATACATAGGAGCTATTTCTAATTATAAAGGTGGGACAGGGAAAACGGTCACTGCCGTTAATCTTTCAGCCTCATTATCAATAAGAAAGAAAAGAGTTCTTTTGATTGATAATGATCCTCAAAGTGACGCAACAAGGGCAGTTATGCAAGATAATTCTACTATTGATTCTTGCCTTTATGATCTTCTTGACCCGGAAACGAAAGAAAAACCAGCAATTGAAGAATGTATTTATCCGACAATTCATAAAAATCTTGATATTCTCCCAAATATAACAGAGACAAGTGGCCTTGAAATACCCCTATCAATGAAATTTCCAGAAAGTAATTATTTTTTACGTCATGCTATTTACGATTACGCTACAAAAAATTATGATTACATTTTAATTGATTGCCCCCCTACCCTATCTGTTTTTGTCTCTAATGCTCTTTATTGTGCTGACTTTGTTATGATCCCAATGACAGCCGGATCTGGGAACAGCTTGGAAGGTGTTAAGGGAGTTCTGGATCTGATGAAAAACATTACAGCCGATGGAAACCCGAACCTTAAGTTTTTAAAAATTTTAATTAATAAAATAGATCGTAGAAAATCGGCTCATAAAGCTAATATTGATGATGCCTGCCGCCGATTTGGAAAGACCAATATTTTTGACAGCATCATTCCAACATCATCCGATTTCGAAACAATAGAAGCAAGACAAAGGACCACCATTTTTAGCTATGCAGCAAGAGCAAGAGGGCCCGCTGCCTGTATAAAGCGTTCAGCGCAATTTTGAACTTTTTTTGAAGCAGTTAAAAAAGATTCTTAAAAAGAAAAAATGAAGAATATTTTAACATGGGCAGATGAAGAAATATCTTAATAAAGGAAATTTAAAAAATGGTCGAAAAAAAACGACTAAGCTTAGCTGATAGAATAGCTCTAACACGTGATAAAAACACATCTAAATCAGAACTTAAAAAAGAAAAAGACCTGATTAATTCTTTGGTTAACAACGATAAACCGGACACCCAAACAACTAAGCACCCAAACAACCAGACAACTAAGCAAGTGCCCGAACAAGTGCCCGAACAAGTGCCCGAACAAGTGCCCGAACAAGTGCCCGAACACCCAAACACCCAAGCACCCAAGCAACTAAGCACCCAAGCACCCAAGCAACTAAGCACCCAAGCACCCAAGCAACTAAGCACCCAAACAACTAAGCACTTGCCTGAATTTTTAATTGCTAATAAACCAAAGGATTTAAATTTAAATCAATTCAGAATTTTATATGAAATTTATTATCAGCGTCCTTTTAAAGTAAAAGGCGATCAGCGGGTAGGGGGTTCCTTAGAATTCCCTATTGCCTACGGGACCGTTCGTGGTGGGCTTAAAAGCCTTTTTAAAAAAGGTTATATTTACGAAATATTTAGTATAAACGATGGAATTAACAGAGGAACCTCTTGCCAGGTAAATGAGAGCAAATGTATTCCACTTTTTGGAAACAGTAGAGTTATTAATTCCGAACAACTAAACACCCAGGCACTAAAACACCTAAACAACCAGACAACTAAACACCCAAACAACCAGACAACTAAACACCCAAACAACCAAACACCTGAACACGTGGATTCCTCTTATAATAAGATAGATAGAAAGATTTTAAATAATCTATCTATCTACCTAAAAAATTCAGAATATTGGATAAACCAAGGATTAACATCCTCAAAAATAGAAAAATGGTTAGAAAATAAAGAAATTCCTATACCTTCTGATGTTATTGAGACTATTCAAACACATATGCTTTTTGCAGAGAATACACAAAAACTTAGGGAAGCACGAACACCTATAAATTACCTGTTGGGAGGTTTACAAAAAGGTGGTTTTAATCCACCGGAATTTTTTTTATCACTCGAAGGTAAACCAATTGAAAAGTTTGAACTTCCAGAGCTAAGAGCATTACGTCTTAAAAAAGAGCAGTTAGAACGCCGTAAACAACAATTTAAAGAAATGGAATCCCTAAGAGCAGCAGAGCGTGAAATGGCCGATAAAGAATTGTTTCTTGAGTTTTTGAACGATAAAGACAAAGTTGCTATCATGATTGAAAGGAATAAAAAAAGTTTTGTAGGTTCTTCTCGTAAAAATTCCCTTAAACTTTATACTGAAAAAGGGTTGATTGATAGGACTCTTGAGAATTCACTTAAAGCATGGTTTTTTAAGGAATGATAGATGGAAAATTTCAGTATTTTTCATAAATTAAAGACCAATTCGATAATTTAATAAAGGAGTTGAAATAATGGAAAAAGAGCCTCAGAATTTATTAAAAACCGATACAACATCAAAAAAAACAAACCCTGAAGTAGATGATAAGAAAAAACGCCAATCTAAAGTAAAAAAAATTGAACTAAATCTTTCGGTAATACCAAAAATTGAAAATACAACCGTACTTGTGCAAGGCCCAGGGCGACGGCAAAACACTAAAAATATTACCTTGCCTATACCCGCCGAGATTTACGACAGAATAAGCGCAGAATCTAATATCACCGTTTCATTAATTGCATTAATGCAATACGGCCTTGAGATTCTTGATAAAAAGGACAAAACATTAGTTGCTGCGAATAAAAGAATTTTATAATAATTTAATATAAAGTTATATTAAAATAAGCTGTCCTGGTCGACTTCGTGGGTCAACCAGGACAATAAACCAAAAACCCAAAGCTGAGAGGTATTTTGATTATGTCTAATTGTACCATTACTGTTAAAAGAAAACAACTTCCTGTCAAATCGTTATTGCCAGAAGAAGCGTTTCTAATAGAAGGGCATTCGTTGACTATTTTTACTTTTATCCCATTGGACCCGGAGGACAGCCAATCTTTTGCAAAAGTGTCTTTTCTTGATGTTGATAAAAAGGCATTGCTGATTGATGTTGAAACCTATTTTTTAGGTTCCGAACCAGACTGCTTTTGCCATAACAAGGCAAATTTTATAATCCTTCGGAAAAAAGAGGGGTTAGTAGCTCAGAGATCCCCCAGGATATTTAAGACGATTAAAACGGCTTTTTCTATTCTTAAACCTTAATAACTTAAAGGGGTCTTTTCTGTCGTTGCCGGCAGCGGCCGAGTGAAGAAAAAGACCCCTTTTTTGTTTTATTGGCTCCCCCGGTCGGCTCAGATCCGGCCAAACCTTTTCAATCCGGGGGGGCTTTTTTGATAAAAACCTAAGAATAAATTCTTACTTTTTTATCAAATTTTACAACCAACGGTTTTAAGTTTTTTACTGTCCTTGGGGTAAACCTTTTATTCCATTTAATTTCCATTATTTTGTATGAAATATCCTCCAATTCTTTCATGGTAAAATACCCCCATTCAGCATGTTCAAAATCGTTCTTTATAACCACCATTCCAAAGAGGTTTTTTACCGCTGGATTATACTCACAAAAAAACCAATCGGTATGGTCTGAAAATAAGTGCATTTTGATCATTCTATATTGCATCGGGGTATGCTCATTTGTAAATAAATCCGGCAGGGTGATAAGGTCAATTTCTTCAGGTAAATCGTTCATAATTGTGTATCCTTTTTTTAGGGTTTTTTATTCTGTTTGTTTGCTTTTCTAAAAAGCAATCCCCAAAGGGATCTCTATTTTAAAAAAACTTTTCCTGCCTGATCCCGGCCCTTAGAAAATTGTGGCGTGGAAGGGGGGCAAGGGAAAAACCCGGAGGGTGAGAAAGATTTTTAGGCAGTATTAAAAATCTTTTTTTTGCCCTTTCTCCCCTGGAACAAACAATTATTATGGCGGGGGTGAAGGCGGTTAAAAACTCGTTCCAAACTGTTTTTTAGTTTTTCCCTGGGTTTGCTTTTTCCGTCCAAATATTGATTTATGGCTTTTTCGTTTTAAAAACCTTAAAAACCCTGTCTTTTTAGGGTGCCACACGTTCTATTTAAAGTGCCACAGGCAAAACATTAACTGCCACAAACTAAAAAAGGAGTGCCACAGGCAAAATAGTAACTGCCACAAATTGAGCTTTTAAAGGGTTTGCTTTTTACGTTAAAACCTTAAAAGCCCCTGTTTATAAGGATTCCAGCCTATTTTTAAAAAATGGGTTTCTGCCTATGGGCAGATTCTTTTCCAAAAAGAACAAAAACAATCCATCTTCCAACTTTTTATAATAGAGAATATAAGTTAGAAGCGTATTGGCAGGATACGCAAATTGTAAACAAATTTGCAGAGTCCTGTTTTTTCTGGTAAGCTATCGCCAGAAAAAAGCCTGGGTTTCACCCCCCTTAAAAGGGAACCCCCGTTTGCATTTCCCTAAAGGGTCCCATGCTTAAAAAGCGTAAAAGCAGAAGGGCAAAAAATGAAAAAAAAATACACCAAACCAAGGGCGGTTCGGTTGGGAGAAATTGACGAGCTTGTTCAAAAATACTTATCCGAGTCGGGGCTAAAATTTCCTGATCTTGTCAAAAAAGCTTTGGTTTATTACCTGGAAAGTGACCGGCCAAAAGTTGAAATTTCCCTTGATGAAATTGTAGAAGCTTTAAAAAAAATGGGTGGCAATTTATCACGGATAGGTGGCAATCTAAATCAGTTGGCTTTCTATTATAATACAACTGGAATTGTCCATGAAAATACTTTGGCAAAATCCCATGAAGAACTAAAAAAAGAGTTTGAAGTTTTGGCCAATTTTTTTAGAAAATTTGAGCAAGATATACAAACTCTTAAGGGGTAAAAAATGGCTCAGAAATCTGATTTTTTTGAGGATGATTTTAAACTGACTTCCGGGGGGAAAGCTGCCACCCAGGACAAGTCTATTTTAAAAGAATTTTTAAACTCTTCCGGTCTTCGTGGAAGACTCTCAAATCCAAACTATGTTAAGGATATTTATTCGGGAAAACCAGAAGCCGTGGTCAAAGTTATCGGGTACACAAGAGGATATAAAGTAAAAGCCGTTTTAGATTATATAAGTCGAATTGATTCAGAAAAAAAAAAGGACGTTGAATGTGAAACCGAGCTATCCACCACCTTGAAAGGTGAAAAGCAGGTTTTTGAGGTTTACGACCGCTGGAAAAAAGATTTTGACCCCTATTCAAACAAGGGTTTGACCCGGAAGAAACGAGATGCAGCCCATATAATGTTATCCGCTGGCTCTGAAAATACAGAGAAAAACGCTGAAAAGGTTTTGGCAGCGGCCAGGGAAGTGATGAAAACAGAATTTTATGACAAAGGATATGAGTTTGTTGGAGCGCTTCACCGGGATTCTGGAAATCTCCATATTCATTTTGTTATAAAATGCAAAAATCGCTTTCAAGGACAACCAAAATTGAGGATAAATCAACCGGAAATATTCAATCTCCGCACCCAATTTGCCAAAAAATTAACAGAATTGGGCCTCGATCACGTTTCAACTTTAAGAAAAGACCGGCCTGATATTGTAACGCTTGTCAATCAAGGAGTTGACCGCTTAGAAAAGAACGAAACACAGTACCAAAGAGCGATGAAACGGGTTTCCCCTAGCCGGGATTCGTTTGTTTATAGGAAAAATGCTTCAACAACGATTACCCGCCTAAGGGATCAGGTAAAAAAAGATAAAGACTTAAGCCAGAAAAAACGGCGTGAGCTTTTAACCGCTTTAAGATCCATAGAACGGAAAATTACGAAAAATCGGCCCGGAATTGAAAACGAAATAGCCGCTTCTTTCAGGAAAAATAAAGATGCTTTTGGGAAATTCAATCAAGCGGTTGCCGGGGCTGCAAAAGTCCCTCGGAAAGATAAAAAGAAAATTGATGATCTTATTAAATCGGAATTTAATAAAATTGAAAAAAGTATGGTGATTGCAAAACTTTCCATCAAAGAATCCAATGCCACAAACCAGGCTAAAAAAGATTCTCTTTTTGTACTGGCTCAGTATGAAAACGATATGAAAAAAGCCCTTACAAGGGGTGTCGTGGTCTACCGGGAACCAGGTGAGGAAAAAGCTGTCCAGGGGGGTAAAAAAGGCGTTTCCTTCGGCATAAATCTTGGTATCAATGAATCTTTTAAGCCCTTGAACGAAACTGTTAAAACGGCTTTGTCTTTATACAAAGAAAATCCTGAAACGGCCGTGGGTAGACTTGGGAAACGGCGGGAGCTTGAACGCTTGACGCTTGAAATAAAAAAAGAAATCAAAGCGGCCAGGGAAGAACTAAAACTTAATGCCTTTTCCCCTGGTTTCAAAAACGAAGCCCTTACGAGCTTGAGAGACTTTGAGAAAACTGTTTTTGATAAGTTACAGGGCAAAGAGACTGTAAAAAAACAGACAAATCAGACATATACTAAAAAACGTGATCCCCGGTATGCCGTACTCTATCAGCAAAAAAAGGCTTTTGAAGAATTGAAAAAACAAAAGCCGACCACAGAACAAGATAAAATTGAATTAAACGCCCGTATCGTTAAGCTTGGAGGGATGATTAAAAAAGAGGTTGGGAAGATTAACCGAGAGATCCAGGGCGAACAGGCAAGGAAAAAACAGAGAGAGCCACAAAACAAACTTGAAAAGATGAAAACTTTGTATTCCGAGTTAAAAAAGCAACAACCCCAAGGGGAAAAAAGACAGGAAGTATTGAAAAACCGATTAGGTGAGCTTGAGCGCTCTATTAAAAATGAAATAAAGGAACAGCGTAAAGGGCCCCAGGTGAAAACAACCGATTCCAAGGGTAAAGCAAAGGAAGATCCAAGGTATAAATTCTTGAATGAGCAGCGGGAGCTATACAATTCCTTGAAAAAGCAGACCCCGAAAACAGAACAAGAAAAAAAGCTATTAAAAGAACGTATGACAGGTATTGAAAAGGTTATGAAAAAAGAAATATGGACGATCAACCGAGAGCGCAAGGAGCAACAGAACCCTATAAAATCAGTCCAGGAAGGACAAAAACAAAAAAGATTAAAGATACAGGAAGAAAATAAAAAAAGTTTTAGGCGGGACGCTTGAAGCTAAGACCCTTAAAACACACGGCCCCAAAGGATTTAAAAAGTTCTCTGTCGTTCCACTTTTTAAATCCCTGGGGACGTAATGTTTTAACGCCCTGGATCTTCAAGACTCAACAACAAGAGGGTAAAAACCAATAAAGAGAGAATCCGATAAAGTCCGAATTCTGCCAAGTCTTTTTTCTCTTAAAACCATTAAAAATGGTTGTAACTTTCAACTTCCAAAAAATCCTTAAAAATTGAATGCCTTATTGATTATATGGAGGTTGCCCACTAATGTGGGCCGGTCCCTTCTGGCTCCGCTTCGCTTCGGTCTTACAGACTTCCCGACAGGCACCTAACCCTTACGCTGTCCCACCGTATAATTGCGCTCTATAAGGAGCGCTTACGCCTACATGGGCGATCTTGCAGATAGCTTTTTAAAACTAATGCCGCACGATATAGTATTAAGTATCGAGGGGCATCCGTAAGATCTGAAACCCGGTACCAAAACGATATGTTCAAAGTTCTTAAAGATATCGGGCCTGGCGGCAAACTCCTTAAGCATGCGTTTTGATAGTCTGCCCTTCGGGGAAAAGCAAGGGCAAAAGCATTAACAAAGAGGACGTGATTTTGATCGGAAGAGGATTAAGGCAGTTACTTTAAACGTGGTTATAATTATAACGTCACGAGCTTTGGCAGAGGTGACCGAAAGGCAGGGGTATAGCCGACAGCATGCGTAAGGTTGCAATTATTTTCGTAGTTATAGCGAAACGTAGGTGTTTCCATTTTAATTAGATTCATGAGCGCTCAAACATTGTAAAGTGTCGAAACGCTTAAAAAGGTTTCTGATAGCAAAATATTATCCTACAGGAGACAACTATAAAAATAATGATATTAAAAAACAGCGGTTCAAGAGCAAAATTTGTTTTAACAATGAAGGGCTATATCCCTTCGGGAGATTGCTTTTTAGAAAAGCAAATAAACAGATTTTCAAAAACTAAATACACCGGTCTGGAGTCTTAAAGTGCAACAATTTAATATAAGAGTATATTAAAATAAGCTTGACTAAAGATGCGTTTTAATGTATTATTTAGGCAGGATTGAGGCAGAACATAACAACAGAAAAGAGGGAAAAAGCATGGGAAAAACATTTGAACATACTGCAACATACAGCCCCGAAGATAATAAACTAAGAATGTATCCAGATTACAGGCTTGCTTTAGAAGATTATAAAATTTTTAAAAATGCCGGTTTCCGTTGGGCACCAAAACAAGAATTGTTTGTAGCTCCCATGTGGACACCTGCCAGGGCAGATCTTTTGATAAAAGTTTGTGGTGAAATTGGGGATGAAGACACAAGCCTTGTCGACCGGGCAGAGATCCGGGCTGAAAGGTTTGAAAATTACAGCGATAAAAGAGCGAATGAAGCAAACGCAGTTCATGACCACTTTAAATCTATAGCTGATAACATTCCTTTTGGCCAGCCTATTTTAGTTGGGCATCATTCAGAAAAACGGGCAAGAAAAGACGCTGAAAAAATCGAAAAGGGTATGCGAAAATCAATTAAATTGTGGGACACTTCAAAATATTGGGAATACAGGGCAGCAGGGGCATTGAGGCACGCAAAATATAAAGAAAATCCTGGGGTAAGAGCCAGGAGAATTAAAAAGATTGAAGCAGAAAAGCGCAAATATACAAAAACAGTGAAAGAATCAAAATCCTTTTTAAATATGTGGTTGCAGCCTGTTATTTTAACAAAGGCCAGGGCGTTATTTATCGCAAATTATAGCCACTCATATTTCAAATTTTCTCTTGAGAGATACCCCAGGGAAGAACCCATAAGCCAATATGAGGGAGATATGTCTTTATGGGGTGCTTTAGATCATGGAATTATCACAGCAAAACAAGCCCGGAACTTACACGTTCCTTTACTGGAAAGAACTATAAACCATTATTCAAGATGGATTGACCATTGCAAAAACCGCCTGGTATATGAAAAAGCCATGCTTGAAAGTCAAGGGGCTTCTGATCTTCTGAAACCTAAGAAACGGCCAAAACAATTGCCTTTGTGTAACTACGAAGCACCCCAGGGAATTGAAATTGAAAATATGTATCGTCGGGGGGAGTTCTCCACATATCAGCAAAAAGAAATGACCAAGGCAGAATATAAAGCAATATGGGGAGATTCAAAAGGAACCGCAAAAGTTGAAAATTCCCACCGGGTAAGGGTTGCATATACGGGAGGGAAAAGATTTTGTATTTTTCTCACTGACAGCAAAACCCACAAAAAACCTGAAAAAATCGAAGTGCAGCCGGACCCCATGAGAGTACCAAAGTTTATGGAACGACCAACCTACAAAGCACCAGAACGCACCAAATTTGATGATATGAAAGACAGTTTAAAAGAAGGGGTAAAGGTTGTTTCTGCCCCTCAATTATTCCCAACCCCCCAGGAGCTAGCCCAAAGAATGGTAAATTATGCAGGGATTAAAACCGGGCATAATTTACTTGAACCAGAAGCCGGAACCGGCGTTCTTTTAGATGAAGTTAGAAAGGCAGGGGCAGCAACGGTACAAACAGCGGTTGAAGTAAATTCAAGCCTTTGTGATCAGTTAAAAATAAAAGGATATGACGATATCAGGAACAAGGATTTTTTATCCTGCAATGGTGAGTTAGGTTTTTTTAATCGAATTATTATGAACCCACCCTTTGAAAAAGGGCAGGACATAAAGCATATAAAACACGCTATCACCTTTTTAAAACCAGGGGGGCGGCTTGTGGCCTTGTGTGCCAATGGTCCCAATCAAAACAAAGAATTAAAGCCCATAGCAGAGGAAAGCGGCGGCTATTGGGAAGACTTACCAGAGGGAAGTTTTAAGGCAGCGGGAACAATGGTAAATACTGCCATGCTGATTATTGAAGGTTAATAAACCTTTTTAAGAAAAAGGGGTCTTTTTGTCTGTCCAGATTCGTCCGGAGGGAGCAAAAAAGACCCCTTTTTTGTTTACCTTGCTCACCCATGGCCGCAGATCCGGCCAGCGCTCAGAAAATCCGGGGGTCTTTTCTTCATTCAGCTAGGATCCAAAACCGTCAGAAATGGTGGTAACGGCCGATTTTCAAAAGATCCAAAAAAAGCGGGTTCCATATTTGCCGTTAAACGGCTTTTCATGTGGACCCCGATATGATGGTATACCCAAAAATAGGGCTTTTCGGGCGATTTATTCGGGTCTTGATTCCGGCTGCACTCAAGATCCCGGCGCACATTTGCCCAGGAGAAACCACCACCAGGGCAAAATAATGATAGAAACCGATACCACCCGGTTTCTGCCTGTCTTTTTTTCTTTAAAAAACCGCATAAAAATTGCCGGTCATTCGCCTGAAAAGGATAAAAAAAAATTTCGGTACAGCGTGAAATTTTCCCACCCTTCGGGTTTTTTCCTTGTCAGTCATTCCCTTTACAATTGAAAAAAAGCGGTTCAAGAAAAAATTTTGGTTTTGATAATGAAGGGCTATATCCCTTCGGGGATTGATTTTTAGAAAATCAAAGTTACAGAATTTAACAGCAGGAAAAACCCGGACCCGGAAAGCTTAAAGTACAACAACTTAATATAAAAACATATCAAAATAAGCTTGACTAAAGATGCGTTTTAATGTATTATTTAGGCAGGATTAAGGCAGAACATAACAACAGAAAAGAGGGGAAAAAGCATGGGAAGCCAAATGAATTTATTTTCAGGGACCAGGACAAAAAAACAGGTATCTTTTAAAGATGCTTTAATTTCTGGAAAATTGGCGGGAATGGTCAATGAAGCGGTTAAAGGAGAAAAAGTTTCAGACTCAAATACCCTTTTTAATATTTTATCACCGTTGATGGCACAGCACCCAACCGTTGAAAAATTTTATTGTATTTATCTTGATGCAAAAAACAAAATTATCTCAATTGATCCGGTTTTTTCCGGCTCCCTTTCAAGCTGCTCTGTTTATCCCAGGGAAGTTATAAAAGCGTGTCTGGAAAAAGGGGCAGCGTCCTTGATTGTGGCACACAATCACCCTTCTGGTGACCTTACCCCTTCTCATGAAGATAAACAAATCACCCGCCGCCTTATAGTTGCTTGTGGTGTTATGGGAATACGCCTTCATGAACACATTATTTGCGGGGCAATTAATTATCGTTCAATGGCTTCGGATGGGATTATTTCAAAACAAATGACCGAAATTGACGCAATTTTATAAAAAAGGAAAATTTAAAATGACCGCAACCTTTGAACAGATGTTTATAAGAAAAGAAAAGCAATATGATTTTTTCGTGGTTGATATCAGTTTAGATCAAATTCATTCAGGGTGGGAATATAAAGAGGATGCCATGGATATGAAAAAGGATTTAACCAAAGACAAAAAGCACCCGGACTATTCAGAATATTACAGAGTATGGACCCGAAACTTTGCAATTAGACATTTTAATAAATAATAAACCAAACTTTTTGGACCCTGACGGAAAAAATGGCTGCACTTAAAGCAGCATAAAAATTTATCTCCCTGGTGGCGGCTCAGATCCGGGCCGCACCCAGGTCAGTCTTTAAATTTTCTTTGTTTTGCCGTACCATGGGCGAAAACTTAGAATAAAGAGAGGTGAACCATGGGATATTTTGATGATTTTATTTCCACCGGACAACTGGCAAAGGCCACAGGTAAAAAAATCCGTTGGATACAGGTAATAGCTGACGAACTTATAGAAAAAGGCTTAGCGGAAAGAATTGGCAAACCTTTAATTTGTCATAAATCAGCAATTGACTATATTAAAAGCCGACCGGAAACCAGGGGCGGGGGGAAAAAAACAGAATAACCAAAATAATTTTATTAAAATATAGGGGTCTTTTTGCCTGTCCGGATTCGCCCTGGGGAAGCAAAAAAGACCCCTTTTTTGTTTGACCTTCTCCTCCATGGGTGGCAGATCCGGCCAGCGCTCAGAAAATCCGGGGGTCTTTTCTTGATCCTGATAGAATCAAAACCGCCAAAAATGGTGGTAACGGCCGATTTTCAAAAAATCCTTAAAAACCGGGTTCCATATTTGCTGTTTAACGGCTTTTCAGGTGGACTCCGATATGATGGTATACCCGAAAATAGGGCTTTTCGGGCGATTTATCCGGGCCTTGATTCTAGCTGCACTCAAGATCCCGGCGCACATTTTTAACACCAGGAAAGACCCGGATCAGGGAAACTTAAAAAATAACAACATAATATAAAATTATATCAAAATAAGCTTGACTAAAAATACGTTTTAATGTATTATTTAGACAAGATTAAGGCAGAACTCAAACACAAAAAAAAGGGCAAATATCATGGATCTTATTCAAGCACTCAGCATTTTAAACCCAACAGAAAAAAGCGAAGCAGGGCTAAAAGCAGCATACAAAAAAGCAGCAGTTAAACACCATCCCGACAAGGGAGGAAGCCTTGAAATTATGAAACTTGTTAATGCCGCTTATGATTACTTGAAAAAATGTGAATCCTGGTGGACCGGCGAACAAGCCCGGAAAGCAAAAAGAACAACCCCTTTGACTGAAACTATGCAAAACATGATTGAAAAAATCAAATCTTTCCCAGGTTTAAAAATTGAGATTATTGGTTCCTGGTTGTGGATATCCGGCGAAACTAAACCAGTGAAAGAAGAAATAAAAAAAGCCGGTTTTTCCTTTTCTTTCAACAAAAAATCTTGGTACTACCATGAGGACACATACAAAAAGCGCTCAAAGAAAAAGTTTTCTATGAATGATATCAGAAACCTTCATGGAACCGAAGAAGTGAAAACAGAAAAACAAACCGCCATAGCAGCATAAATTTTATTCCCCTGGTGGCGGCTCAGATCCGGGCCGCTGCCAGGGAAAGGACTTCTTAAAATGGAAAAATATTGTGTTTGGGTACAAATCAAATGGCGGGGGGAAACAATAGTAAATGAAAAACCTTTAGCCAAAAAAGAGGCATTAAAGTTAAGGGATTCTTATCTTAAACGGGGATATTTCCAGGCTAAAATAATTCCTGCTAAAAGAGTGAAAACCTTTGAAAATGCAATCAAAAAGCTTAATAGGTTGTATAGAAATTCGTCAAACCTTTATGCAGATGAAGAAACAGAAAACAGCATAAATACAGACATATTTATAGTTATAGAAAACGCAAAAATTGCCATAGAAAAAAATGATCCAGAATGGTCAAAAAATACAGAGGCAGATATGGAATGGTGTAAGACGTTAGATGATTGGAAAGTGATGGACATATACCACAAATGGAGAGAAAAATTTCTGAAAGATCAGGGGAGGAAGGTTTAAAATGTCAGCATCTATCAAAATCAGGAAACCGGAAAGCATCAAGCAGATTGAAACACTGACTAAAAAACTTGAAATGACAACAAAAACCGGGCTTATAGATTTTGTTGTTTCCCGCCATTTGGATCTGGTGGCCACCGGGGAAGCCCAAGAACAAAAAATCTATGATCTTGAGAGGGAATTAAGGAATATAAAATCAATTTTAAGGGAAAAAACCAAAGCGGATAAAGATTTTTCAAAGCTTTGTGCCTCCCTGGATAAATCCTAAAAAGAACTTGAATATTATTGATAATTTATGCCTCTATAATACGCCGAAAACTTGATAAATACAGCTATTTAGCGTATTATAGAGGTAGTAATTAGACACAAAATAATAACAAAAAAAAGGATAAATCATGGCTGCACTTAAATCAAAAAATCCGTTGCTTGACGAAGATGTTATAAAAAAACGGTTAAAAGCTTTGGAAAATGGTTTTGCCTCTAATGTAATAGAGGGGTTAGAGCTGCCCCAGGGGGAAAAAGATTTTTTGATTGCCCTGGTTAAGCAAGGCAAAACCGGGGATGAAATGGCCCAGGCTATTAAAAAGGGGTTGGGTCTTGGAAAATAAAAAAGTTGCGACCCCTCATTTAATCCCCGGAACAAATATTTTAAAAAATAAAGAGGGGATTGATAACCGGGCAAAGCTCAATCAATTTGAAAGGTTGGTATCAAGTGCTCGCATGGTGGATCTTCCAGACGGTAATTTATCAACAGACCACTTGAAAAAAATTCATAAACACCTTTTGCAAGACGTTTATCAATGGGCGGGAAAGTTTAGAGACATACCCACCGAAAGAGGGAAAAGCGTATTTTGCAGACCTGAATTTATCGCCCAGGAAGCCAACAAAATCACAAAAACGGTTGATATTCCTAAATTTAAAAAACTGGACAAGGAAGGGTTTTCTAAAGAGCTTGGAGAAATTGTGGGAGAATTGAACGTGGTTCATCCTTTTTTAGACGGTAATGGCCGGACTATCCGGGCCTATGCTCAAAAAATAAGTGAAAAAGCCGGGTATGAACTTGATATTACAAATATCCGGGGGGATAAATGGAACGAAGCATCAATAAGGGCTTATAATGTTGACAGTAAGGGTTTGGCCGGGATCTTAAAGGAAAATCTTAAGCCGCTGCCCCAGGTAAAGAAATTATCAGCAGTTGAAACCTTAAAAGCAAAACGAGTGAAAGAAGCTTTGACCAAAAGCAGAGGGAGAAAATAAAAGATGAATATATTTAAATTTGCCGGTGTTGTTGTGCTGATTGCTTTAACTGGTCTTGCTATTAGTCATATTATTAATGTTGAACAACCTAAAAATGATTTTGTCATTAAAAAAGTTGAGCAAATCCAATCTGAAACAAAATAACCAAGACCGAAACACTAAAATATAGGGGTCTTTTTCTTCCTCCAGGGCGAACCCGAGGAGAACGAAAAAACCCCTTTTAAAAGGAGGTTAAATTATCGTATTTCTTATAAACTTATTGCTAAAGTAGAAACTTTTAGTTTATAAACTTTTTCATGCTTCACATCTTACACTTTTAAGTAAAGGAAAAATTTTATGACATCATATGTCGAAACCGTTATCAGTAGTAGCGAAGCAATTAAATATCAAGCACAAATAAGTATGTGGTCTTTACTTCCATCTTTCATCGTAGGATTAATTCTTTTACCTTTCTTTGGTGTAGGGTTAATCTTTTGGATTGCAGCTTTTATTCGCTATAAAACTACAGAATTAGCGATTACAGATAAAAAGGTTATTGCAAAATTTGGTTTTATAAAAAGAGAAACAATTGAACTGTTACTACCAAAAATAGAGAGCATTCAGGTTCAACAATCTTTATTTGGAAGAATGTTAAATTATGGTTCTATCGTAGTTTCAGGTGCGGGCAATGCCCAGGCTCCAATACCAGGAATTTCTGCACCAATTCAATTTAGAAAAACATTTATGGATGTACAAGAAAAAGCATAAACCAAAATAACCAAGATAGAAACACTAAAATATAGGGGTCTTTTTCTTCCCCCAGGGCGAACCCGGGGAGAACGAAAAGACCCCTTTTTTATAGAGCTCGATGCCGACCAGGTGACAAAAAAGACCCCTTTTTTGTTTGACCTTCTCCCCCATGGGTGGCAGATCCGGCCAGCGCTCAGTAAATCCGGGGGTCTTTTCTTGATCCTGATAGAATCAAAACCACCATAAATGTTGGTAACGGCCGATTTTCAAAAGATCCTTAAAAACCGGGTTCCATATTTGCCGTTTTACGGCTTTTTAGGAGGACCCCGATAGGAAGGTATGCCCGGAAATAGGGCTTTTCGGGCGATTTGTCCGGGCCTTGATTCCGGCTGCACTCAAGATCCCGGCGCACACTTGCCCAGGAGAAACCACCACCAGGGCAAAATAATCTTGACTAAAGATGCGTTTTAATGTATTATTTGTTTAAATTTAAGAGCTGTTTAACTTGCAAATAGTTATCTCACATGATAACTTAAGGGGTATGAAAATGAAATGGAAAATTACATTTTACAGTGAGAAAGTAAGAGAGCAAACTTTGTCTTTTCCTGTAGGTATACGGGCTAAATTATTGCAGGTTTTAGATACAATTCGAGAATCGGGCCCTTTTTCTATTGGCAAACCTCATATTGCCCCCATGGGCAAAGGTTTGTATGAAATAAGGGCAAAGGGCAAAGAAGGAATAGGGCGGTCTTTTTTTTGTGCTGTTGTTGATAAAAAAATGGTTATTCTTCATTCAATAATCAAGAAAACTCAGAAGACCCCAAAAAAAGATTTAGAACTTGCCATTAAAAGAATGAAGGAGATAAAAAATGACTAAACCAGATTTAAGTTATGAGAGTTTTAGAAAACAGGCTTTAAGTGATCCAGCGACAAAGGCAGAGTTTGACCGGCTTTCCCCTGTTTGGGATCTCCGCAGGAAATTGATTAAATTAAGGATAGAAAAAGGCTTTACTCAAGATCAGATAGCCCGAATAATGGGAACCCAAAAAAGCAATATTTCCCGATTAGAAAGCGGGGGAAAAGTTTCTTTTCCCACCCTGGCGACCTTATCAAAATATGCCGGGGCTTTGGGATATAAAGTTAAAATAGATTTTGAACCTTTATAATTTCACTGAAACAAAATAACCAAAAATGGTGGTGACGGTTCTTTTTTCCCTTTTCCCTCCCTGCAGCACCCCCATTTTTGGTGATGCTTGCCGGAAAGGGTCTTTTTTTCAACTTCCGGACTTTCCCTGGGAACCATTTAGGGGTCTTTTCCGTGTCCCGGTCGCTGCCGGCACATCGAAAAAAGACCCCTTTTTTGTTTGACCTTCTCCCCCATGGGTGGCAGATCCGGCC
>PJEL010001164.1_pt1 | contig 27854 bp, 23 predicted proteins | sample 1853271 | NCBI WGS metagenome assembly PJEL01 (sample SAMN08108733, study PRJNA415343) | Invertebrate metagenome, whole genome shotgun sequencing project. | host: Globobulimina | place: Sweden: Gullmar Fjord | collected 2015-08 | reverse complement strand
AGAGTTTAGCGCTTCTGAGGCAAGGCAGCGAGTGAAGAGCATAGTTGTTCTACGTTTAAGCTCGTTAACATAGCATCAGAAGCGCTAAAACTCGCCTTTCAGGAGTGTTTTTGGCTGCCTACTTCCTCGTTGAATAGCTTCACAAGGGATCACCATTGCATCATCTATTCGCCTTGAATTAGCTTGCCAAAAATAACTCTGAGTAGATCACTTTCTTATACTGATTGGTATTACTCAGGATAGACTTTGTCTTTGAATTCACAAAGCTCTTCAATCAGGCAACTACCACAGCGGGGCTTTCTTGCTATGCAGGTATAACGTCCGTGAAGAATGAACCAGTGATGTACGTCGACCATAAACTCACTGGGGACCACTTTCAACATCTTATCCTCAACATCGACAACATTCTTACCCATTGCAAATTTTGTTCTGTTAGCGACTCGGAAAATATGCGTGTCGATAGCGATGGTAGGCCATCCAAACGCGGTGTTGAGTACTACATTGGCTGTTTTTCTGCCGACACCCGGTAGTGATTCGAGCGCTTCGCGATCCTCCGGCACTTCGCCAGCATACTTTTCGACGAGTATTTCACAGGCCTTAATAACGTTAATTGCCTTGTTGTTATAAAGGCCAATTGTCTTTATATATGATTTTAGACCATCGACACCCAGTTCGTGGATAGCGTGGGCAGTATTTGCAACGGGGAATAGCTTATCGGTGGCTTTATTGACACTGACGTCAGTTGCCTGAGCCGAGAGTGTGACCGCAACGAGCAACTCAAACGGACTGGAGAAATTAAGCTCAGTTTCGGGGTGAGGGTTATTTTCTCTTAAGATCTCAAGGATCTGTATTCGTTTAGACTTGTTCATCTCTTTTCTTTACTCTTTTAATGAATGCAGATTAGCTAACTTTAGTTATTCTGGCGCGCGTAACCGGTTCGGTAACTGCGGGCGTCGTTGTACGGTCAGCAATTTGCTTATCGACAATGTTTTTGAATGCTATCAGGAAGCCCATTCCGATGAATGCCCCTGGTGGTAACATGGCGAGCAAGAAGCTGGTATCGACCTGCCAAAGGTGGATCGTCAGGCTGGCAGCCCAATCGCCAAGCAGTAGATCAGCGCCTTCAAATAGTGTCCCTTGCCCTAAGATCTCACGAGACGCGCCGAGAACCGACAGGACAAGCAGAAAACCAAAGCCCATCATGAAGCCGTCGAAAGCGGATTTAACCACGGAGTTGCGTGATGCAAAAGCCTCGGCTCGCCCAATGATCACGCAGTTGGTGACAATCAGAGGTAGAAATATGCCTAGTGAGAGATATAAGCCGTAGGCATAGGCATTAATAAGCAACTGCACACAGGTGACGAGCGCCGCGATGATCATGACGAAAACCGGAATACGGATCTCCCGTGGGACGAAATCTTTCACGAGTGATACCAGCACATTTGAACCAATAAGCACGGCCATAGTCGCAAGGCCTAGCCCCAGAGCATTGGTGAGCGTTGCTGTGACGGCTAACAGGGGACAAAGCCCTAACAGTTGGACTAATCCTGGGTTATTTTTCCATAACCCTTGTAATGCGATTGTCTTGTATTCATTCAGTTCATTGTTCATTGGTAGTTAACCTCACAATTTGCAGGCCTTGTCAGCAAGGTATCTTTATTTGAATTGAAATACAGTAGGGCATTTTTGACCGCTTTAACGTAGGCTCTGGGGGTAATGGTTGCACCGGTAAATTGGTCAAAATCTCCGCCATCTTTTTTTACATGCCAGAGTCTGTCCTTCTCATCTTGTATGGATTTTTTATTAAAGCCCAGTACCCAATCTGATTTTCTTAAATCAATCTTGTCACCAAGCCCAGGTGTTTCTGAGTGAGTCAGGGTTCTTACACCCAGTACTTCACCCGCGGTATTGACACCTATAACGAGTCTGATATTACCGTTATACCCATCAGGCGCCACAGCCTCTATTGCGATAGCGACAGGAAGACTCTGCTTTGTTGCTATGTATGAAGGCAAGGGCTCATCGATACCTAATGCATCTTCATCATGAATAAGAATACAGTATTCAGTTAGTTCATTATCATGAAGTTCATCGGGGATGATTTGATGTAACACCCGCTTTAACTCGAGCTGCTGCTGCTGTTTTATCTTGTCGAAGGTTTGCTGGTTGACTACCGCCACGAGTGCAGTACAAAAAAATGCAAATACACCCAGTAGCAAACCGTTTTTTATCATAGATTTTTTCAAGTGAAGCTCCGGTCTGCTTAAGTCGCTGATCTATGGCCGTAGGCCCTAGGTTTCATGTAATGATCGATAAAAGGAGCACAGAGGTTGGCTAATAAAATGGCAAATGCAAAGGCATCCGGGTAGCCACCAAACGTTCGAATGATATAAACCAGGATACCGATCAAGGCACCAAAGACTATACGTCCTCTTACACTGGTTGCAGCCGTCACAGGATCGGTGGCAATGAAGAAAGCTGCCAACATGGTCGCACCAGAAAATAGGTGCAACAGGGGCCCTGTGAATGTGTCGGGATTAAGCAGGTAGCCAATACTCGAACAGATAAACAGAGCAGCTAATATGCCGCCAGTGATATGCCAACGAATGACCTTTAGTTTCAGCATGACTAGCCCACCGGCAAGATATGCCAAGTTGACCCAAAACCAGCCCACACCATACCCATTTGAAAAGATGGCTTTTGAAAGACTTTCAATTGTGGTCAGACCCATGGCCAAATCTGTCTTGATTGTATCGAGTGGGGTTGCCATCGATATGCCATCAAACCCGAGTTTATAGGCACTGATTTCAGAGGGTGAAGCACCAGTGAAAATCATTTGTAAACTATGAATAAAGTCTACCGGCTGGCTCGCTATAACTGAGGGGGCAACCCAACTCGTCATCTGTACTGGAAATGAGATCAGTAACATGACATAAGCAGCCATGGCGGGATTAAAAATATTATGCCCAAGTCCGCCGTAAAGCTGTTTAACTACCACTATCGCAAACAGGGTGCCTATCACCGTTACCCACCAAGGTGCGAGGGGGGGAATAGCGATACCTATGAGTAATCCTGTTAGTAGTGCGCTGTTATCTCTGAGTGTTTCGGTGACGTTGCGCGTTCTGAGTTTAAGCACAAGAGCTTCACTTATTAATGCAACACTCATGGCTAGTAGGGCTTGGATAACAGTACCCCAGCCAAAAAAGAAACACTGCACCGCTACACCGGGGAGGGCACACAACATGACCCGCTGCATTAAAGAGCTGGTCTGAAAACTACGACTCAAATGAGGCGAAGAGGCTATCTTAAACGCCATCAGTTATTCCTTTTCACTTTCTGTTTTTAACATTGCTTTTTTAGCCTTCGCCTTGGCGACCGCTGCCGCTATTCGAGCTTTCTTTTCATCTACGGGGGAAGCTACCTCTTGTGGTGCGTCGCTTGCGTCTACAGAAGCCACAAGTTCATCACTGCTACCAGTTTCAGAGGCTTGCTGCGCAGCCTTTTTAGCCTTTGCTCTGGCAACGGCTGCAGCAATCTTAGCTTTTTTATCATCGACGGGGAGGGCTACCTCTTGTGATGGATTGCTTATGTCTACAGAAGCCACAAGTTCATCACTGCTACCAGTTTCAGAGGCTTTCTGCGCGGCCTTTTTAGCCTTAGCCCTGGCAACGGCTGCAGCAATCTTAGCTTTCTTATCATCGACGGGGGGGGCTACCTCTTGTGATGGATTGCTTGTGTCTACAGAAGTCACAAGTTCATCACCGCTACCAGTTTCAGAGGCTTTCTGCGCGGCCTTTTTAGCCTTAGCCCTGGTAACGGCTGCAGCAATCTTAGCTATCTTATCATCGATGGGGGTGACCACCTCTTGTGACGGCTTGCTTACGTCTACAGAAGCCGCCAGCATATCATTGCTATCAGTTTCAGAGGCTTGCTGCGCAGCCTTTTTAGCCTTAGCCCTGGCAACCGCTGCGGCAATCTTAGCTTTCTTATCATCGACGGGGGTGACCACCTCTTGTGACGGCTTGCTTACGTCTACAGAAGCCGCCAGCTGTTCATTGCTATCAGTTTCAGAATCTTGCTGCGCCGCTTTTTTAGCCTTTGCTCTGGCAACGGCTGCGGCAATTTGGACCTTCTTGTCATCGACGGAGGTTGCCTCAGAAGGCTGTGAATGGTCTGTGGCGTCATCAGGGTTGCTATGTGCGGCCTTCTTGGCTTTAGCACGAGCAATCGCAGCAGAGACATCCTTACGCTTATTATCGGGGGCGTCTGGTGCATTAGTGGGGACATTTGAACTGGCGGCTGCCTTCTTGGCTTTAATTCTGGCCATGGCCTGAGCTACGGCATCGTTGTCTGTAGCGGACATATTTGACTTACGTCGTTCGGCAGCGGCTTTTTGCTTCGCTTCACGGGCGAGTCTTTCATCCTCTAACCGCTGAGTTCTCAATTCAAATCTTTGCTTAGCCAGTTCGGCTTGTTTCTTCTCTTCAGCTTCCGTCTTTACCGCCGATTTGGCGATTCTGTAATACTCGACCAGTGGAATATTACTCGGACACACGTAGGTACAACATCCACACTCGATGCAATCGGCAAGATTGAAATTGACGGCTTTATCGTATTCTTTAGCTTTAGCATGCCAAAACAGTTGTTGAGGCAACAGTTGAGCCGGGCACACTTGAGCACATTCTCCACAGCGCACACAAGGCAGCTCCTTTTGCTCTGGAGCCAGCTCTTTACTGTCGGGCAAGAGCAGACAGTTACTGCCCTTTATGATGGGAGCGCTGTCATTGTATAGGGCATAACCCATCATGGGGCCACCGATAATAACCTTATCGGTTTCATTGCCTCTGAACCCCGTCTGAGTTAACAGATGAGATATTGGTGTGCCAATTGGTACCCAATAATTACCGGGGTTGGAAGTGTTATTACCTGTAACAGTGACAACACGTTCAATGAGCGGGTAATTTCTTAAGACCGCATCCTTGATGGCAAAGCTGGTCGCTATGTTTTGGACCACTATCCCAAGATGGGCTGGAATCGAGCCTGAAGGCACCTCTTGGCCAGTCAAAATCTGTATTAACTGTTTTTCTCCACCGGAAGGATAAAGGGTGGGAACACTGGTGATCCTGACTCCCTCTGTGGGGAGCTGACTGCGGTTTAACGCGTGATGCATCTCTTCGATAGCTTCAGGTTTGTTATCTTCGATAGCAATTATCAGTCGTTTAGGTTGAAGTAAACGGTAGATGATGGCGATTCCTAAGCATATCGCATCACTATGCTCTCGCATGAGCACGTCATCGGCAGTGATATATGGCTCACATTCAATGGCGTTGATGATCAGCAGCTCGATTTCGCTGGCCGGGTTAAGCTTGATATGGGTAGGAAATGCCGCGCCGCCCAAGCCTGCGATACCAGCATCTTGTATTTTCTTTAAGATCTCTTCGTTTGACCAAGAGGCAATGTCATTCCAGGAGAGTGGGGCATGAATGTTTGGATTCAGTGTATCCAGCCCATCAGGGGTAATGACACAACTTAACACCGGGAGTCCGGATGCATGATTACTTGGACGCTGTTCAATCTTAGTCACATGGCCCGATGTAGGCGCGTGTACAGCCAAATGGCCAAAGTGAGTGCCGCGTGTTAAGGGCGTGCCTTTGGTGACATACTCGCCCTCAGAGATAGCGAGAACCGATGATTCACCAACTTGATTCAGCGGGACTACAAACTCATCGGCCAAGGTCAATGTTGCAATGGAAGTTCTATTTGAGAGGGTTTTTCTCTCCGGGGGGTGGATACCGCCAATTGAACGCCAAAGTGTTCCTTTATCAATCTGTTCAAATAAAGTTAGCACTGGCAATCCTCATCCAAGGTTTTTACGGGAATAGCATTAAGCTTCCAATCCCAATTTTTAACGGTTTGTTCTACGGGCAGCATATCTATGCAATCAACCGGGCAGGGCGCTACGCAGAGGTCACAGCCAGTGCAGTAGTCGGTGATAACAGTGTGCATTAACTTACCGGTACCTAAGATGGCATCGACAGGACAGGCTTGAATACACTTGGTGCATCCAATGCATTCGTCTTCACGGATATAAGCGACTTTCTTGACTTGTACCTCTTCGGTGGCCGAAAGGGGCTCAGGTTCAACCCCTGCCATCTCGGCTAACTTTTCCATAGTGGCACTGCCACCGGGCGGGCACAAATTGATTTTTTCGCCGTTGGCAATCGCCTCGGCGTAGGGACGGCAGCCTGGGTATCCACACTGACCACATTGAGTCTGAGGTAAAAGGGTTTCTAATTGATCGACCAGTGGATCGCCCTCTACTTTAAATTTCTCTGCTGCAAAACCGAGTAAAATACCAAACAAGAGTGCCAGGATTGTGAGTAAAATTATTGCGATAAAAATTCCGGACATACTTATTTAACCAATCCTGTAAAACCCATAAATGCAAGAGACATAAGACCCGCAGTGATCATGGCAATGGCCCCTCCTCTAAACGGAAGAGGCACATCGGCTGCGGCAAGCCGCTCACGCATGGCTGAAAAAAGGATCAGTACCAGAGAAAAACCGACAGCAGCCCCAAACCCATAGATAGCTGACTCGATAAAGTTATGTTTCTCACTGATATTCAGTAAGGCAACACCGAGCACTGCACAGTTGGTCGTGATAAGAGGGAGGTATATACCCAGAGCCCTGTAGAGAGAGGCACTGGTTTTTTGGACAAGCATTTCGGTAAATTGAACGACAACGGCAATGACTAAAATAAAGCTCATCGTTCTTAGGTAGCCCAGCTCAAAAGGCAGTAACAGATATTGGTTAACCAAGTAGCTCAATACGGACGCGAGAGTAAGGACAAACGTCGTCGCCATCGACATCCCAATGGCTGATTCGAGCTTGCTGGACACTCCCATGAAAGGGCATAAACCAAGAAATTTGACTAATACAAAGTTGTTGACCAACACAGTGCTGATCAATAGCAGGAGATATTCACTCATCTCTTATTCATTTTTGAAGGCAATTATTCCCTCTATTATCGACTTTTCCGTGTCTATAAACAACACATAGAATACAAGGTTTTACTGAAACTCTTCTTTTGCTTCGTTATTACTCTATCGTCTGTGCAGCTTGGGGTTGTGAAATATAGTAGCCTTGTAAACCATCGACGTGCATTCTCTCCAATACCAGCTTCTCTTCCTGACGCTCAACACTCGTCGCAATAACCCTGATACCGAGCCTTCTGGCTATATCGACGATCATCTTAATGAAAAACTTATTGTTAGTGTCCTCAACAATCCCATCGGTGTAGCTACCGTCGAGTTTGATATAGTCGGGCCTCACCTCTTTAAAAAATTTAAAGGAGGTAAAGCCCATACCAAAGTGTTCGACTGAAACCCTGGCACCAACGCTATGCATAATTCGAACAAATTTATGGCTGGCAGATAAATTGGATTGCATGCCTGACTCATTGACTTCAAATACTAATCTGGCTGCGATATGGCGTTGTTTTGCGAGTAGATCTTTAATCCAGGCCACAAAATCATCTTGCATAATAGAAGATGCGCTAATATTTATGCCGTAGGCTCCTGACATGGCAGGGGTATTAATCAGCATCTTAATCGTGTTTATTATGATGAGTTTATCGAGATCTAACATCATGCCGTGGCGCTCAGCCATTGCGATAACCGTAGTGGTTGGTAAAAACTTCCCTTCACTGTTATAGAAACGGGTCAGCAACTCTTTATAAACTAATACCTCGGTTCTACAGGGGTGGATCGGCTGCTGATAAAATTTAAGAGCTTGTCTGTGAATAAGGTCATCGATGGCTTCTTTCCAGCGTGTATCTCCATATACCTCATCGCCATTAAATTTATCCTGCATATAAAAACAGTTTGGTCCCAATGTTTGGGCAATGCTTACCGCCGTATCTGCCAGTGTGAGTAATTTGACCGTGTCACTGTCGTGTTGATAAGGCACAAGTCCAACATGAGCGACGGAATCTGTATTTAGGGATTGTTGATATTCGTCAAATAGCGATTTTAATGACTCAAGAAAGGGGATGCCATCTTTAAGGATCAGACCTGGAATGAACACTGCAAAATCGGCTGTCGAAATTCTGTAGCATTCAGCGTCTGGAAACTCACTCAGAGATTTGCGAATGCAGTTGGCGACCTCTAATAAATAGTCGTCACCGGCTGTACGACCAAAGTTATCATTTACTTGTGCCAATTCAGAGGCTTTTACAATCGCCATCAGACCAATGTGCTCTTTACTCAGTTCTGAAAAAGATTCTAATTTTTGTGTAAAGACGGTGCGTGTGGCTAGGCCGGTAACAGGATCTTGATAAGCGACTTTAGCCAGTTTTTCATTTTCATCGGCGGCTTGTTCTAAGTTCGCCTTGAGCTTTACTTTTAACTTTTCCAGCGCCAGTCCGATAGGTTTTAACTCTGAGCCGAGTTTAGAGGCTTCAAAAGCATCAAATGAGTGATTTGAAAGGCCTGCAATATAGTTCGCCGAGTATCTGATCGCCCGCTTAAGCCTTAACATCAAGAGAAAAAAAGTGACGGCCACAAGCAGGTAGGCGGTTCCCAAGACGATTATTGCATTTTGAAAATTAGCTATTGCAGCATCTAGAATATCTTCTTTAAACAGCTTTATCTGTAGCCGGCCCTCTTCGAAAGTTCGGGTATCAGGCATCTCTATTGGAAATAGTGGAGCCAGAGGGTGATTAGAAACCAAAATTAACTCGCCTTGGGTAAGGTTATAGCTGCTATCCGTACTATGGATATATTGAAAGAATTGAAATTTGTTCTGTTTTTCCAGTTCGGCTAAGAGTTCATTGCCATGGGACGGCAAGGTTCGTTCGGTATTAAAGCTATTTTGATAAAGTGCGAGTCTGGAATGGGCTTTTTCTGAGAGTAAATGGGTTTGTTCTACGTATACGAGGAAACAAATACCGACAAAGAGGACAAATAAAAAGCTTTGAAATATTTTTGTTAAGCTCATAAAGAATCCATACGCAGAAATGAAAATTCATATTAATTTTAGTAAATTCTGGAGGTTATTCTATCTGAAAACGAGACTGAGCGAAAATTAAATGCTGATATTGGAGAGAAGAGGGCAAAAGAATGGAATAAATGGCTCCCCGGACTGGACTCGAACCAGTGACATACGGATTAACAGTCCGCCGTTCTACCAACTGAACTACAGGGGAATCGATCTATATCTATCAAACAAGTTTTTTTAATTTGGCTCCCCGGACTGGACTCGAACCAGTGACATACGGATTAACAGTCCGCCGTTCTACCAACTGAACTACAGGGGAATCGAATTAAAATGTACTACTAAACTAATGGCTCCCCGGACTGGACTCGAACCAGTGACATACGGATTAACAGTCCGCCGTTCTACCAACTGAACTACAGGGGAATTACTAGTTTATTTTTGAAAAAGTGGCTCCCCGGACTGGACTCGAACCAGTGACATACGGATTAACAGTCCGCCGTTCTACCAACTGAACTACAGGGGAATCGATTTTTCAATGATGCTTATTGTTACTAATAAAGTGGCTCCCCGGACTGGACTCGAACCAGTGACATACGGATTAACAGTCCGCCGTTCTACCAACTGAACTACAGGGGAATCGATTTTACTTTATCATTAACAAGTGAGTTTAATAATTTGGCTCCCCGGACTGGACTCGAACCAGTGACATACGGATTAACAGTCCGCCGTTCTACCAACTGAACTACAGGGGAACATCATTATTAAACAGGTAAACACCTGTTGTGCTTCACTTTAAAATAACTTTGGCTCCCCGGACTGGACTCGAACCAGTGACATACGGATTAACAGTCCGCCGTTCTACCAACTGAACTACAGGGGAAACGTTTAAGCTATTCGTCGTTGAAGACGGAGCGCATATTAAATCGCTCTTCATGATGAGTCAACTCGCGTAACAAAAAAAAGTGTAATTAAGCTGTTAAGTGCTCATCTAACGTCCATCATGATGTAGATTCCATCGTTTTGATGCTTGTCTGGCCATTTTTATGGGGCCGAATATTAATCAGGTGTGAGCATATCAATAAAAGGCTGATAGAAATGCGGTTTTTAACCCCTTATACCAATACTTGCTAATTGGAGATGGCACTATCTATACCGAGTAAGATAGAAATCCGGAGCTATCACGAAGGAAGAGTGAAATTTGCTGTGTGTGGAGGAGTAATGTCTGAGTCGTGAGAGAGTGTGTTGTTTGTCCATGGTTAAATGCCAATTAGAATGAGTGAACATGTCATGGCTTAGCAGCCATTAAATTAGGGCTCTCTATACAAGGCGATATGTACAAGGTGATATGTTTTTAGCATTGCAATTATAAGATGTAGAATCGAAGAAAGGTTAATAGAGTTTCAAATGTAGCAAAATTACATACATTTCTTATGAGATGTCCCATCAGGCTGAACCCTCCAAAACCCACGTGTAATCAGGGTTAGATTGACTTATCCACTAAATCTGTGGATAAACCTGTGAGTTAAGCCGAAAAATGTGTTTCAAAGCCTCATAAATAGGGACTTGAGCTTAAAATGCGCATCATTTTTGTATGTAAATAAAACCCTTTGTTTACAATGTTATACGAAAATCAAGAACTTCTTTAAATCTTATATTGACCTGTTGCTTAAATGTAACTGAATGAATGCTCTATCTTGTGTATTAATTTGGCATTTTCATTGGGGTTGCGGCGATATATTAACCATTTTTGGCATCGATTTGCCATGTTCTAAAATTTCATGCTTAAAACAAAAATATGTCATCTTGTTATGTTAAGAACCGAACAATCAAGGGGAGATGATTGATATTCTCGTTTCTCATCATGACTCTAGTGAATAAAATACATCTCTTAAAAATCATCCAGTTAGAGCAATTACTCTTGGTTTTTTTCTTGATTTTCCTCTTAAAGTGATTAATGACAGTTAAATAATTCTGAACTTGAATGGTATGAAGATGGCACCGAGATAGAAGCGACGAGTTTCAAGGTGTCGCAGTTTGTCGATACCGTTTAACAAATCCTTAGAAGTGACCGTCAGTTTGTACGCCTACTTTCCGGTGTTTTAAATGGTAAACGATTAACTCACCTGAACTGGGGTCTTGAATTAGACTCATGAACTTAGGTATTGAGTGTCAGGTGAAGCTTCTTATCTTGGTGTTGTTTCATTAACGAACAATGATCACATATTCATGCGGATTAGTATAAAATGGAGGGCTAATTATATGGGGAAGAACTCTGTGACAGAATCTACGTTTCAACTTGAATCTCAATACACCCCGGCAGGGGATCAACCTAAAGCAATTGAAAAGTTGGTTGATGGTATTGAATCCGGAGTTGCGTGCCAAACTTTACTCGGTGTAACCGGCTCAGGTAAGACGTTTACTATTGCAAATGTGATCAAGCAGCTAGCCAGGCCTACTATTATCATGGCGCCTAATAAAACTTTGGCTGCTCAATTATATGGTGAGATGAAGGAGTTTTTTCCACACAATGCGGTTGAGTATTTTGTCTCCTATTACGATTACTACCAACCGGAAGCCTATGTACCATCTACGAATACCTTTATAGAGAAAGATGCTTCGGTTAATGCGCATATAGAACAGATGAGGCTCTCTGCAACAAAAGCCCTGTTAGAACGCAAAGATGTGGTTCTCATAGCGTCTGTATCGGCCATTTATGGTCTGGGTGATCCCGACTCTTACTTGAAGATGTTATTACACCTGAGACAAGGTGATTTCATGGACCAGAGGGATATCTTAAAGCGGTTAAGCGAATTGCAATATACCCGTAATGATATCGAATTGAAGCGGGGAACTTATCGGGTCAGAGGGGAAGTCATCGATATTTTCCCTGCCGATTCGGATAAATTGGCGATTCGTGTCGAGCTGTTTGATGTAGAGATAGAACGTTTAAGTTTATTTGATCCGCTAACGGGTCATATCAGTAAGCGCATTGCCAGAACCACCGTATACCCTAAGAGCCATTACGTCACACCGCGTGAGAAAATTCTAGCCGCTACCGAAGATATCAAAGAAGAGCTGAGGATAAGGAAGAAGCAGCTATTAGATAATAATAAACTGATAGAGGCGCAACGAATTAACGAACGTGTGCAATATGATATCGAGATGATGACCGAGCTGGGTTACTGTTCCGGTATCGAGAACTATTCAAGATACCTATCCGGTAGATCTGAGGGCGATGGGCCACCGACTCTACTTGATTATCTACCCGATGACGGACTGTTGATCATAGATGAGTCACATGTGACGGTTCCGCAAATTGGTGCTATGTACAAAGGGGATAGATCCAGAAAATCTAATCTGGTCGAGTACGGATTTCGGTTGCCGTCTGCATTGGATAACCGACCACTGAAGTTCGAAGAGTTTGAGAGCCTGATGCCGCAAACTATCTATGTATCGGCCACGCCCAGTAAATATGAGATAGATAAGAGTGATGGTGAGGTAGCTCAGCAGGTCATCAGACCTACGGGCCTACTGGATCCTGTGCTGGAAGTTCGCCCGATCGCTATCCAGGTTGATGACTTGCTTTCTGAAATTAATCAACGGGTAAAGGTAAATGAGCGTGTACTCGTGACCACATTGACTAAACGAATGTCAGAAGACCTGTCAGAATACCTCGACGAACACGGGATAAAGGTCAGATATCTGCACTCTGATATCGATACGGTTGAACGAGTTGAGATCATCAGAGATCTACGTCTAGGCGTGTTCGATGTGCTGGTAGGTATTAACCTGTTAAGAGAAGGGTTGGATCTGCCAGAGGTTTCGCTGGTGTGCATACTCGATGCCGATAAAGAGGGCTTCTTACGCTCAGAGCGTTCACTCATTCAAACCATTGGCCGCGCCGCACGAAACATTAACGGCAAGGTTATCCTCTATGCCGATAAGATAACGGATTCGATGTCCCGTGCGATGGGGGAGACCGAGCGACGTCGTAAACTACAGCATCAATTTAACCTCGATAATGGCATCGTCCCTAAGGGAGTATCTAAGAAGATCACCGATGTCATGGATGTGGGTGACAAGAGTGCAGATGGACAGGATGTTGACAATAACAAGGTTGCTGAGTCCAGGGCGCCTTACGGCGGGCCCGACATTGCGTCCCTAAGCCATCAAATGGACGCATTAGAGAAACAGATGCATGAGCATGCTAAGAACCTTGAGTTTGAACAGGCAGCGGCAGTTCGCGATCAGGTAGCAAAATTGCGAGAGGCACTGATTAAAGCTTAAGATATGAAGGTAGCGGGGCTAGCGCCCCGCATTTTCAGATATTGGCTTTACGGTACAGTTTGCTGAATAAACTGACCAAACCCACGACAAAAATGCCTGTGATGACGCCGACTAAGTGAGCTTCGGTGGCGACCCGGGCACCAATCATCTCTGTTACCTGAACGCTCGCACCAAATATTTGCTCATAGGCGACCTTAATGATAACCCCCAACAGTAGCAGATAGCCCGACTTAAGCCCCGTTGAGATATCTCTTATCGCGCCGTAAGTAAACAGGCCGTGTAACATGCCACTTAACCCGACATAGCCCAGCAAGCCCGGGTAGAAAAGGTACAATCCAAGGCCTTGAAGTAAACACAATGCTGAAAAAAGCAAGGTAAAACTAAGTGCTTGGAAATGAGGTTTAAAGAGTAACAGGAGTACCCAAAGGCCTGCCAGATTCATTAGCAGGTGCCATTGATTGGTATGCAGTAGGTTACCGGTGAAGAGTCGCCAGTATTCACCATTAGCGATCCCATCACGGCGAAATGCCAGTAATGAGTTAGTATCCATAAAATGCAGTAGGATACAGCACGCCGTGATCAGTGCTGCAACGGTATAACTACTGCGTATAAACGGTTTTATTTTTGCCACTTTATTTTTTACACTTAGATGCTAAGTCCGATTGAACCTGCTCCCGGTTATTACAGTAGTCTTCTAAGCCTCGTTGTCTGAGAAGACATGCAGGACAAGTCCCGCACCCATTACCAATAATGCCGTTATAACACGTTAATGTTTCATCTCTGACTAACTCGAGGCTCTTATACTGGTCTGCTAAAGCCCAGGTCTCGGCTTTATTCAACCACATTAAAGGCGTTACGATTTCACATTGACGATCCATTCCTTGATTCAATGCTGACTCCATCGCTTTTACGAAGTCATTTCTGCAATCCGGGTAGCCCGAAAAATCGGTTTCACAGACGCCGGTAATGACGGAATTGGCGCCTAATTGGTACGCATAGATCCCCGCCAAAGTAAGAAACAGAATATTTCGGCCTGGCACAAAAGTATTGGGTAATCCATTTTCCATAAGCTCATTGGATACTTCAATAGAATCCCGAGTTAGCGCCGAAATGGCTAACTCGTTAAGCATAGAGACATCTAATATCTTATGACTGACCAAGCCAAGGCGTTTACCCAGAGATCTGGCAACCTCAATCTCCTCACTATGGCGTTGTCCATAATCGAACGTAATACCATGCACTTCATCATATTGGTTGAGTGCTTGGATCAGACAGGTGGTCGAATCTTGTCCGCCACTAAATACTACTACCGCTTTTGACACTTTTGACATAAATAATTTCTTACTGAATTAAACTGTGACTATTTTAACTGACAAGGAATAGCTTGCAACTCTTCCAAGAGGAATAAAGTGTGTAATCATTAGAGGGTAAATTCGAGTAACACCTGAAAGACTAATCAATACTTGCCTGCAAGCGAAAAATAATTTATAAATGCCGCCCATTCTTTTTGAGGTTTATCATGAAATACCCTGTCAATGAAGTGTTCGAGACGATTCAAGGGGAAGGCTTTTTTACCGGTGTTCCAGCTATCTTTGTTCGACTTCAAGGATGTCCGGTTGGATGCTCTTGGTGTGACACTAAACACACATGGGATGTGATAGAAGACAATAGAGTCGCGCCAGAATTGGTGATTCAAGTTGATGGAACGATTGGGCGCTGGGCCGAACTTACGGCCGAAGAGTTGATCAGCAACTTCAAAATAAAAGGTTTTACTGCAAAACATGTGGTTATCACGGGGGGAGAACCCTGTTTACATGATTTGATCCCGCTGACGGAATCACTGAACCTTTCGGGTTACGCGACTCAAATTGAGACCAGTGGCACATTTGAGGTTATATGTTCAGATAAAACCTGGGTGACGGTTTCGCCAAAAATAAATATGAAAGCGGGTCTACCAATTTTAGAACAGGCCTTAATCAGAGCGAATGAGATCAAGCATCCGGTTGCGACGCAAGCGCATATCGATGATCTGGATTGTTTGCTTAAGGGAATATCTCTCGATGAGAAGACCATATGTTTACAGCCTATCAGTCAGAAGAGTAGGGCGACGGAGTTGGCGATGCGCGTCTGTATTGAACGTAACTGGCGCCTTTCAATACAGACACATAAATATTTAGATATAGACTAATCAAGCTTTCCGGTGAGGCTAACCTGTTGCAGTTTAGCCTCATAGTGAGAAAGATCGCCTATGTTATTTTTAACCCATTCAGGGTTGTAATAGGTATCAAGGTAGCGCTCTCCTGAGTCACATAGCAAGGTTACCAAGGACCCTTTTTTCCCCTCTTCCAGCATCTTTGTAGCTATCTGCAGAACCCCATAAAGATTTGTCCCCGTTGAAGGCCCCACCTTTCGACCTATTATTTTTTCTAACCAGAAAATAGTAGCAATCGAGGCCGCATCCGGAATTTTAACCATACTATCGACGACGCCGGGTATAAATGAGGGTTCGGCTCTAGGTCTGCCTATTCCCTCAATCTTGCTGCCCTTTGAGGAGGTGATACTCTTATCTCCGGTTTGGTAGTAATCGAAGAAAACAGAGTTTTCAGGGTCAACGACACAGAGTTTTGTTTCGAGCTGTTGATAACGTATATACCGTCCGATAGTGGCCGAGGTTCCCCCTGTACCCGGGCTCATCACAATCCAATTCGGGATTGGGTGAGGCTCACGACTCATCTGATCAAAAATGGAATTGGCAATATTATTATTGCCACGCCAATCTGTTGCTCGCTCAGCAAAGGTGAACTGATCCATATAGTGGCCGTTTAAGCGATTGGCTAACCGTTCAGATTCGGCATAGATCTCACTAGAATGCTCGACGAAGTGGCAAGTTCCACCATAAAATTCAATTTGCTGGACCTTCTTCTTTGCCGTCGAACGTGGCATGACAGCGATAAAGGCTAAACCTAACAGTCGTGCAAAGTAGGCCTCTGATACCGCAGTACTTCCCGATGATGACTCAATAATGGTCGTGTCACTCTTAATCCAACCATTGCAAAGCGCATAAAGAAAAAGAGAACGAGCCAATCGGTGTTTTAGACTTCCTGTTGGATGGGTACTTTCATCTTTGAGATAGATGTCGATACCTGCAAGTGCCGGTATATCGAGTTTGAATAAATGGGTGTCTGCACTACGTTGGTAATCGGCCTCAATAATGGCGATAGCCTGATTAATCCATGAATTTGACATGCTCTCTCTTATTTTAGGTGATACCAATCAGTATAAAGATGTGATCGCTCAGCGAGCATTTAGTGCTTCTGAGGCAAGGCAACGAGGGAAGAACATAGTTGTTCTACGTTCAAGTTCGTTAACACAGCATCGGATGCACTAAAACTCGCCTGTTAGGCGTGTTTTTGGCTGCCTACTTCTGCGTTGAATGGCCTTACAAGGGAACAACCATTCCATCATACATTCGCCTTGAATTAGTTGCCAAAAAACACGCTGAGTAGATCACTTTCTTATACTGATTGGTATTGTTACTTTATGTTCTAAATAATAGCTAAAATGCATTAGTGATGACAGCGAAAGCTGAAGATTATATTTGGAGTATCTGGAGCCTAAGGGATATGGATATGGATATGGATCTGGGGACAAATGGTGGTAATAGCTTTTTTACAAATAGTATTGGCTTTTGTGTAACGAATGATGGGCAATATTGGGTGTGCTAGAAGGCTAGTGTACGGATAATAATGACTATGATGAGGTTTGAAATAGTTTGGAGGGAATTAATTAAGCTAGATAGAAGTGGTGGAGGGAGAAGGATTCGAACCTTCGAAGGCTGAGCCGTCAGATTTACAATCTGATCCCTTTGGCCACTCGGGAACCCCTCCACATTTTCTACTTTTTTACTTTCGAACTTTTTACTACTGATAAACTTTATATCGAATAAATTGAAGTGGTGGAGGGAGAAGGATTCGAACCTTCGAAGGCTGAGCCGTCAGATTTACAATCTGATCCCTTTGGCCACTCGGGAACCCCTCCACATTTTTCAACTTTTTTTACTTTTTACTCTTACTTCTTTTAAATCAAGCTACTTATGTTGTCGATAAATTAAAGATGGTGGAGGGAGAAGGATTCGAACCTTCGAAGGCTGAGCCGTCAGATTTACAATCTGATCCCTTTGGCCACTCGGGAACCCCTCCACATATATCTTTATCTTACTTTCTACACTTTCTCTCTCTTAACAAAGCAGAGTACACAAATGGTGGAGGGAGAAGGATTCGAACCTTCGAAGGCTGAGCCGTCAGATTTACAATCTGATCCCTTTGGCCACTCGGGAACCCCTCCTCACTTGCGGCGGCAATAATAGTCACAAACGTTTGCGGAGTAAAGCCAATATTGAAATTAATTCTAAAGTTCTTGTTCAAGCGGTCGATTAACTATCAACGAGTTGATTTGTTGATGTTTTTTTATGCAGCCAGGTAAGATATTAGTTAATGAGACACAATTAGGCTCTCGCCTCAATCGCGCAATAGACAGCGATAGAAGGGGGGAGTTTGCGCTATTGCTCGCTTTATTGTCGACTGATGCGAGAGATATGGCTCAGTTTCACATTAAAGATAATGCCTTAACTCTGGAAGCTGAGCTCAGAGCTAAGTTTGACCTTCCGATTGAAGAGACATTAATTAGTGACTTAACACTTGAGCCATCACCGGTAGATAACAGTGAGCAGTTTCACCTGGGTGGTGCCAGAGCATTTCAACTTATGCAAGCCTTAAAGCCGGAAGCTATCGTTACCAGAGGTGAGGAATCTTTGGATATGCAGCAAGTTTTGGCCAACTGTGACTTAAATGTCAGGCAGAAATATCGCTCCAAGACGCAAGGTGAAACGTATAGACCCGAAGTGATGCATTTTGTCGATCAGCTTTCTCAGCAACGTCAGATGAGTGAAACATTGGCCTGACCTAATTAGAAAAATTATAAGGTTTTGTGATCTAACCCTGAGTGATGTCGCGTAGGATCTAAGAAGTTGACGTATAATAAATGACATAGTTTATTTTAGAGTCTTTAAAACATGAAAAATATTAAGAGTGCCCAATCAGATCTCGTCAACGATACTTGCAGCGACTGTGGCAGCTATGCCGATATTGGGGCTGTGATTGATGAGCATGATACACAGCTAGCGATAAGTTTTACCGGAGATGCCGCTCAGGCAGAAGCCGAAGCGATGTCTGCGAAAGCAAAGAAACGATTCGAGGAGATAAAGACCGAGATTAAATCTGAAAATTCAGAGGTCACTTTATTGCTCAACTTCTCATTTAGTGCCGAAAAAATGATTTTTCAGCTCGAAAACGGTATTTAAATTAACCGGTGTGTTGCCGACTCGTGACCTTCTCGTGTAGTCTCCTAAAGAAAAATTATATTTAAAATCTGTTTATATATTTATACATTGGTTTCATTATCTCTTGGCTCGCAAACCAAAGTTAATTTGAGACAACCAGCAAGCCATTTGGCTTGCTACTTCAAGGACATTTAGTGAAGAAACGTAAGTATCAACACTTATTGGAATTGATCGTTAATTCCAAAGCCAAACAAGAAGGTGATTTTCAAAAGACTGCCGAACTAGCCACAGAGCTTCTGTGTCAGCAGCTCCATGTCACGCACGTTGGTGTATGCATCCTTTCTTGTGATAACAACGAAATTAGTAACATAGCTAATTACGGTTCCTTGCTGTCCGACACATTTTTACGACCAGCCCCCCTCGATTGCCCTCATTATATTATCGAGCTTAAAAATCAGCGTCTCATCGATGCGACCGATATCGATACCGATGTAAGACTCAATGAGCTCGCTTCGGTCTACTTTGCCCCCAAGGGGATCAAGTCCACATTAGATATCGCAATCAGAATTAACGGGCATCTGGAAGGCGTGCTCTTTCTCGAGAGAAAAGATCATTTTCACTGGTCAGACTCCGAAATCCATATTGCGTCACAAGTTGCCGATCAATTGGCATTAACGTTGGCGACGCGCAATGCCTATGAAAAAGATGAAAAGCTCACGTTATTTTTAAGTGCGGCCGAGCAATCGGAACAGATCAGTATGTTAGTCAATCTTCATACCGATATTATTGAATATGTAAATCAGGCTCATGAAGAGATATCGGGAGCCTCTAAAAAACAGATCATTGGCCGCTCGTTCAAACATCTCGATTTTGTTAAGCAACATCCCGAACAGGCCATGATGACATTGGCAAAAGTTCGAGAGGGTAAGTTTGCTAAAGGCGACTGTGAAATTACCCGCAAGGATGGTTCCTCCTATTGGTTAAGGTATTCGGTTAAGCAATTTATTACAGAAAGAGGCAACCATTTTGCGTTAGTTAATGCCGAAGATTGCTCCGAAGAGGTAAGGTATCAATCTGAGTTAGAACGTTTAGCATGGCATTGTGGTTTAACAGGCTTATACAATCGTACTTACTTCAATCGAGAACTTGAAAAAACGACGACGGGTCTGCTGATTTTAATCGACCTTTGTGGCTTTAAGCGATTTAACGATACCTATGGACACGAGAGTGGCGATATTCTTCTTATCGAAGTCGCGCGTAGGTTGAAACATTTTGCCAATGTAAACCATACCGATCAAATCGCGCGTGTGGGCAGTGACGAGTTTGCCATTATCCTGCCTGAGCAGAGCGAAGCCGATATGGAATACATTACCGCTAGGTTATATCGCCAGCTGATCATGCCTGTGACCATAGGTCGAGAGCATATCGATCCCAAACCCGCTCTGGCTATTGTCGATATTAACTCAGTCGAAGACCTGTTTTTACCCTTGGCATGTGCCGATATCGCACTACAATATGCGAAAAAGAAACAGGGTGATACGATTCAGATCTTCAATAATGCATTACTTAATGCCTTTAAAGATAACACTCAAATTGAACGGGATCTGCAAACCGCGTTGCGAGGCAGGGAGTTTGAACTCTATTATCAGCCATTGAAGGATCTCCAGAAGAAGGCTTATATAGGCGCTGAAGCCCTTATACGTTGGCATCACCCCAAGAAAGGGGTGCTGTACCCTGGTGCGTTTATCGATATAGCGGAACAGACAGGCATGATCAATGCCATCGGTTCCTGGGTACTCGAGGCAGCTTGCAGGCAGCTTAACCTATGGCAACACCATAAAATTGATATATCTATGCACGTTAATGTGTCCGCGAGGCAGTTTTTTAGCGGCAATTTGTATGAACAGGTATGGCAGTTAGTCGCCCGTTATCGTTTGAAACCGGGAACTTTGATTTTGGAGATCACCGAAACAGAGTTGATGGAAGATATCAAAAATGCCACGAAATTGTGTCAGGAGCTTTCTGAGCTCGGTGTCGGTCTTGCAATCGATGACTTTGGCACCGGTTATAGCTCTATGCGATATCTGAAACAATTTCCCATCAGTAAGCTTAAAATTGACCGCTCTTTCATCTCTGATTTAACGGTAAGCCGTGAGAGTAGGGAGATTGTGAGTGCGATTATTGCGATGGCATCTGCGCTGAATATCTCCTTGACGGCGGAAGGAGTGGAAACTCTGGAACAGGAGAGTTTCTTGTCCGAGCATAAATGCCATCAGGCTCAAGGTTTCCTCTATAGTCCTGCGTTAAGAGAATCTGAATTTAGTCGATTTTTGTTTCAAGCGAAACCCGAGTTGATTCATTAGATACTGCCCCGTCTATAGGAATATCTCGGTGGATGACAGGGGTTATCTCATACAACACTGTTTAAACTTCTTACCGCTATTGCAGACGCAAGACTCATTTCTCTTTGGCAAAACCGCCTCTTTTTGCTCGCCCTGAGTATAAAGCCAGTGCCCATCGATACACTCAAACTGAGAGCATTCATGGATAGCATCGATCTCTGTATCATCTCTATACCAAGCCTGAAAGCAGACTTCTCCGGACTGTCCGCTACTCCTTGTCGATAAAATATCGAGAGACAACCAGCTTGTTTCTCCGCCCTGAGACAATGCCTGTGCAGTAAGACCGTCCAAATAGTCAGGGTGATGAGTCGCTATCAAGTATTCATACTCTTTGAGAACAAATGCGCTATAACGACTTCTCATTAATGCTTCAGGCGTCGAGGGGAGGGCTAAACCTTTATGAAACGGCTCACAGCAACGTGTATAGGTAAGCGGTGTCTCATCTTTAGTGTTACCACATGGGCAGATAGTGCCAGGGTTAGTTGTCATCGTTCTCTGTAGTTAACGGCGTAAATTGACGGCCATAATACAGATTTGGAGAAGGTTTTGCATTGTAGTAAAAGGGAGGTTCAGCGCGGTTATTAGTATCGACGGTCAAATACCATTTTCCATCTTCATTTTTCTTAGAGACGGTGACGAATTTTCCGGCAAATTCGCTGACAGGTTCTTCTGCATCTACAGGAGGGTAAAAACGAATTAAATAGTAGCCAATATCGGTTGCATTAGTGGTTTCCATCTGACGTTCTATGACTCTGAAATCAACCTCAATTCGTGCTTCTTTGTGTTTGATCTTGCCAAAAAACTTTTTGTACAGAGCGATAATGTTTTTTCGCCCCATAGTGATCTCTTTACTCTGATTTTCAGGTATGTAGCAAGCGTCTTCGGCATAAATACTTTTTACCAGATCGGCATCGAGATGCTCAAATGCTTGAGAAAATTGGGTATAAAACTGATTGAGCGCGACGTTATCTTCAGGCATAGCTACTACGGGCTGTAAAACACAGACAAAAGAGAGGAGAGAAGCTGCGAAAAATTTAAAAAGTGTCATTAATGATTTCAATTCTACTAATACTGATGTCACTATAATAGAAGGTGCAACCGATCTAAAGTTTTAGTTCTTAACAAAGTGTGTCTAAGAGGAGAATTCGGTAGTGAATGATGAAGTTTTATCCTTTCTGGACGAGATGGTAGGGGTTAAGCCTCTAACTGGTAGTGAGCAAGTCAGGCCGGCCCATAATAGTGAGATATCGGCATCCCAATTAGCCCGAAATAAAGCGGCACAATTAGCAGACGTGTTACTGCTGCTAACGACAGATATTAACCTTATCAATGCTGTAGAACCGGAAGAGGTGATCAGTGTCTGCCGGGACGGTGTTCAAGCGCCGGTTTTCAAGCAGCTGAGTGCAGGGAAATATGAATTTCTCTCGGAGTTGGATCTCCATGCTTTAAAAATACGACAGGCTAGGGAAGCGCTATATCACTATATCGAAGACAGGTATGAGAAAGGAGAGCGGTGCGTTCTGATCATTCACGGCAAAGGCTTTAAGAGTAAACCGATCAACGCCCTGATTAAATCTTTTGTGGTCAATTGGCTGACTCACCTGGATAAAGTGTTAGCTTTTCATAGTGCTAAAAGAGAGCACGGAGGAACGGGCGCTTTATATGTTATGTTGAGCAAGTCTGAAAACAAACGCACAGAGTCGAGAGAGCAAAATCATAAGGGTAGCGGTTTTAGATAGGTTGATTTAGAAGAGATATTAGCTTTGAAAAACGCTCAACATAATCAGTTGAGCGTTTTTCAATTCATTAGTCTGACGGTTTTAGACTACCAACCACACTGACGATTAGCTTCACTGTTTTGATTATCTAACCAGACTTGTAATGGCGCGAAGTAATCGAGAACGGCGCTGGCGTCCATCTCCTGACTACCTGTGACCACTTCCAATGCTTCAGGCCATGGGCGACTCTGTCCCATCTCTAACATTGCGTTGAGTTTAGCGCCAGCTTCCCTGTTTCCGTAGATACTACAACGATGAACAGGTCCCTTATCACCTGCAACGTCACACAATGACTTGTGGAACTGGAACTGTAGGATATGGGCTAAGAAATAACGTGTGTAGGGAACGTTACCGGGCACATGATACTTAGCGCCTGGATCAAAGTTTTCCTCACCTCGCGCAATTGGCGCCTTCACACCTTGATATTTCTCCCTTAGCTCCCACCATGCCTGATTATATTGTTCCGGCGTGATCTCACCACTGAATACCTTCCAGCGCCATTGGTCGATCATCAAGCCAAATGGCATAAAGGCGACTTTATCTAACGCCTGTTTAAGTAGCAGGCCGATATCTTTCGATGCATCGGGTACTTCGTCCAGTAAACCTATCTGTTTAAGATAGCTTGGAGTGATGGATAGGGCGATGGTGTCACCAATCGCTTCATGGAAGCCATCATTGGCACTATTTTTAAAGATAAACGGCTGCTCTTTGTACGCGCGTTGATAATAGTTGTGGCCAAGTTCATGATGAATAACGGTAAAATCTTCGGCCGTTTTTTGAATACACATCTTAATGCGGATATCGTCTAAATCATCGAGATCCCATGCAGATGCATGACAGACCACATCTCTGTCTTTAGGCTGAACAAATAGAGAACGTTCCCAGAATGTGTCCGGTAACTCGGCAAAACCCAGTGAGCTGAAGAAGCTTTCAGCCTGTTTTACCATCTTTACTTCATCATAGTTATGTTGTGCGAGAAGCTCAGTTACATCATATCCAGGATCGGCGTCCTGTGGCGCGACTTTATCGTAAATATTGCCCCAACTCTGTGCCCACATATTACCCAACAGATGTGCTGGGATAGGGCCCTCTTTCGAGACAACCTCATCGCCGTACTCATCATTTAACTCGCCACGAACATAACAATGCAGTGAGTCATAGAGCGGCTTAACCTGTCCCCATAAACGGTCGAGTTCGTTAGAGAACTCGTCGGGCTTCATGTCGTATTGACTACGCCATAATTCAGATAGGTTGGCGTAGCCAAGATCTTTCGCCCCTTCATTCGCCAGCTCGACTTCACGTTTAAACAGAGGGCGCATAGGTTTGCCAATTTCACGCCATCCTTTCCAGACTTCAAGCAGTTCGGCCGGGTCTTGTGATTCAGCCATGATGGCCGACAGCTCGGGTTGTGTTAAACAACGTCCATCGTCGAAGCAGTACTTTCCTTTTCCGTAAAGTCCGTTTAACTCGGCGCTGATGTTAGCAAGCTCTGCATTTTTTTTAGGATCGAGAGGGGCTGGCAGCACCAAAGAGCTGCGTAAAATATTAAGTTTACGCAGACTGACTTCATCCAGGGGTAGTTGAGTATAGTTGGCTGCCATGGTGGCCAGTTTTACAGCGGTGGCGGTCTGTTTCTCACCTACGGCGGCTGAGAGGGCGGCCGTGTCTTCGGTAATGAAGTTACTGTAGATCCACTCAGCGCGGTTAATCTCTATAGACAGATCGCTAAGTTGTTTCTCTGATCCCTGAATAAATTGCTTGGCTTCATCAGTTTTAGATTGAGTGCCCGCATCAGAGTTTTGTGCCGTGTTACATGCCGTAGCACCGATAGACAGAGCGACTAGAAGTGAAAGCTTTGAAAGCTTTGGAGATAAACGTATCATCGAATCATATCCCTTGTTATTTTTGTGTTGCATATTTTACCCCAAAATCATCTGTTTAGTAGCATCAGATTGAAAAAGGCGGGAATATGAGATGAAAACCGGGTGATTATGTCCCTCAGACACCCATCTATCTCATGGGCTTCATACCTGAAACTTGAAGTTGGTGAACAGATAAGGCCCATTGATTAACTTTGTCATCGGACTCTTTCAGATGAGTTGAAGTTCCGCCTAGTTTAATTTCCCACTAGTTCGGCTACTTTTAAAGCAGAGAGAACAGCACCTTCCTGTAAGCCGTCATAGAGGTAAGCGCCAGCATGGTATGTGTGATTATCGCCGTTATGGTCGATGATTTTTCGACGGTAATGAAATGCTTCGACGCTATAGAGAGGGGTGTGATGTTCAAAGGATTGAATGATATTTTCTTTTGCGATCAAACTATCAATATTGTAGGCCAAGCTATAGTGCTGCTGTGAGGACAAGCCGCAGATCCGGCTTAAACTTGCGTTATAGCCCCATCCGTCTTTAGTCTGGAAAAAATCAAACTCAGATGGATGGGCTATGCCATAGCGTTGATAAACCAGAGGATCCCTATGCAGGACGGTTGTGGCAATATTCTTTTTCCATGGATCGAAAAATTGTACCTCACGCTCAGTAGGATCGGATAAGAGTGCCAGGACCTGATCAGGCGGGACGGCTAAAACCAGTTTATCGAAATTTACTTCAGTGCTATCCCTGAACCTCAATACTATCCCTGTATCTGAACGGCTTATTCCCTCAATGTCCGCATTGCGTATCACTTTACCGTTTAACAGGTGCTCAATTTTCTCGATGTAGGTGTAGACACCGCCATCTATCCGTTTCCAATCAGCCCAAAAATATCGTCGGAAAATATTAAACGCCAATTCCGCTGGAATTTTCATGATGGTTTTATAGGGAATAGAGAAACAATACATAGTAAATAGTTTTAGCCAGGTATTTTTTATCTGTTTTTTACTTACGTAGTCAGAAAAAGGCTTATCTCTGAGCAAAGAGGAGGGCTTTAAATATATCTGCAACAAGAGCCAGTTTGCAGACAGGTAAACAAAAGCGAGCTTAATAAACTCCAATATGAAGCTCACCCCCCGAATATTTCCGGTGATAACCCTAGGTGAAAGAAAGCGTTTCTTATTACGTCGGAGTATGGCTGAACCCACTTTCAAGGGTTCGAGTTCAACGTCAAGTTCATCCATCAATGCAAGAAAGTGCTTAAAGTTACTCGAAAACTCGACGACTCCACCTTCCAAAACCATGTCGGGAGCGATGCTTTCAATTTTGACATTTTTATTTACGGTGCGTATATGGCCGCCTAAGATGGCTTGCTTTTCATATACGGTAACCGAGTGGCCCTGCTTACTCAGATAGTAGGCTGTCACCATGCCACTGGTGCCGCCACCGATGATCGCAAACCTCATCGTTTCCCTCCCTAATAGCATCCGTCGTACTGGACAGATTATAGAATGCGCTCTCCAGTCAGGTTCTGGTAAAGCTTAGCCCCGGTCCAAAACGTACCGGCAAAACCAGCATAGCCGGATGAGGCATTACAAAAATAGAGACCCTTCAGTGAACTGTTATGATTTAATCTGCACAGATTGAAATAGCCGGGCGTCATCGCCGAACCATATGAGTTACCTTGAGGACACCAACAGAAATTTTCGTTTGTCGTCGGGCTACCCGTATTCTTGTAGGCTAAATATTCCCTGAAATCAGGGATATAATTATCTTCGACGATATCTATTATGTTATCTAATATGCCTCTTTTTCTCTTCCGGTAAGCTCTGGAATCGCTGGCCTTCAGATCTTTAAAATATTGATAATCTGCGACGGTCAAAAATTCTATGATCTGTTGGCCCTCAGGCCGGTCAGAATGATCATCGGTTAAAAAACCAGGAGTGGAGATGGCAAAACTGGGGGCCGAATAATCATGTTGGTTATACATGGCATCAAACGCAGCGTTAAGATCTGGATTACTGGTATGGAAGATATTCCATCTACCAAAACCATAGTCTTGTAGATTGATATCCTTAACCGAACAGTAAGCCATAAAGTTCGAGGGCGAATAGGCATAGTCCAATTGCCTGCGCAGCTTCAGAGAAAACTTTTCGATGCCAATCAAGTGTGCGGCTTTCTTGGGGTCCATATTACAGATGGTGCATTTAGCCTCATAGCGTGCGGCCTCTTGGGTATTAAGATCGCTAGCTTCAACCCCAAGGACTCGATTGTTTTCGACGATAAATTTTTCTACATGAGTCTCATAGACAATCTGCCCGCCATTATCTTCAATGGTCTTGGCCAAAGAGTTAATGACATGCTCGAAATGCAGAGTCGGGTAATAGGCGCCCCTTTGATAACCGGTAAAAAGCAGTACCCAGGCACAAAATGAAAGCTGATTGGGTGGAAGTAAAAAGTCCGGCCATTGCAGAGCCAGCAGTGTTTGCGCCTCCAGAGGTAGCCGGTGTTTGTCAAAGACCTGCTGCAGGGTAGATCTGATGTTGTTAAACGCGGTTACTGTTTGACTGAAGTTTTTGAAGATATTCCTATATCGTTCGTCGCCGGAGAGCACCTCTAATCCGTCGGCAGTACGCCTGACTTCATCGATAAAGGCGGTGCACTGTTTAACATGATCAGGAAACAGTGCCCATAGACGAGCGAGCAGTAGATCTGTGTCATAGGGAATATCGAGTTGGTATCCAGGCATACGCATATGGTCGAACCCTTCAGGATCGAATGACTCGAAGGTTACCTGTTTATCGAGTTCGAGTTTCTTGAGAACCTTGTTAACGGTTTCACCCTCTCCGCAATTCCAGACATAATGAAGTTGAGCATTGAATTTGTAATGTTTGCCCATAGGGAAGGTATGGCCGAATCCTCCGGGGTACTGATGTGCTTCAAGCATGATCACTTTACTGCCCGCTTTTGCACTGAGTGCGCCGAACACTAATGCTGATAATCCACTACCGACAATCAAGTAGTCCACATCCATTATCGACTCCGTCTGGCAAGTGAGGGCAAGACTCGAGACTGATGCCCTGATCTCTTTGAGTTTTTACCCCCTGTAATATTGAGTGTAGTGCCCAACGCGATGGCCAGCAAATGAGGAAAATTGCTTTAAAAAATAGGAAATGCCCCT
>PJEL010001162.1_pt1 | contig 27873 bp, 21 predicted proteins | sample 1853271 | NCBI WGS metagenome assembly PJEL01 (sample SAMN08108733, study PRJNA415343) | Invertebrate metagenome, whole genome shotgun sequencing project. | host: Globobulimina | place: Sweden: Gullmar Fjord | collected 2015-08 | reverse complement strand
TCCAAACGAAACACATCTTGAATACATTGATCATATTCAGATTTCCATTTCAGAATCTTTAGGCGTAGAAAAACGGGCTGGATTTTATGAACAGGTGGGTGCATTCAGAGACATGATGCAAAACCATTTATTGCAACTTTTATGCATCGTTGCAATGGAGCCCCCTTCAAAAATGGAACCAGACGAAGTTCGTGATGAAAAAGTAAAAGTTATAAAAGCCCTGAGAGCGATAGAGGGCAAAGACATTCACGATAAAGTTATTCGCGGCCAGTATGGAGAAGGTGTTTCTGAAGGACGTCCAGTTCCGCGCTATCGTGATGAAGATGGCGTTAATAATCAAAGCCAAACGGAAACCTTTGTGGCGATGAAGGTGGAAATTGAAAACTGGCGCTGGGCGGGTGTCCCTTTTTACTTGCGCACAGGAAAACGACTTGCAGAACGAGCGTGTGAAATTGTTGTGCAGTTTAAAGAAATTCCTCATTCGATTTTTGATATGCAGCATAAAGAAACCATGGCAAATAAATTAATTTTTCGCCTTCAGCCTGATGAAGGTATTCGGTTGCAGTTGTGTGAAAAGAAATTAGGCAGTGGGATGAATGTGCGGCCTATGACGCTGAGTCTGAATCCCGATAATCCAAGCCAAGTCGGTGCTTCGCAATATGCGGGTGCTAAAAAAAGCGAGCGTGATTTTGAGAATAAAATGACGCGCGTGCCTGAGGCTTATGAAAGATTATTATTTGATGCATTGGCCAGTAATCCAACACTGTTTTTACGTGATGATGAATTGATGCAAGCTTGGCGTTGGGTTGATCCTATCTTAGCTGCATGGCAAGAATCTGAAAGTGCCCCCGAACCGTATACTTCTGGAACATGGGGTCCCGCGGCTGCTACGTTATTGTTAGCCAAAGATGGGCGGCTCTGGAATGAAAATAATTAGCTGAAAACAACTGAATTAAAACAACGAATAGAATGTAAATAATTCGCGAAATGAAAGAATGGGTTTAAAACAATAAAAATTTCGGAGCAATATTATGTGGACAGAAACCGTTAGCGATAGTGATGATATTTTAGCGCAAAAACTAGCGCTCTCAGTCAGCAAGCAACTTAATGCTTGTTTAAATGAAAAGAATAAAGCTTGCTTGGCCGTGAGTGGTGGTAATACCCCCATCGCTTTTTTTCAGCATCTTAGTCAGCAAACATTAGACTGGGGTAAAGTGACGATTATATTAGTCGATGAGCGTTGGTTGCCTGTCGATCATAAGGACAGTAATGAAAAATTGGTCCGTGATCATTTAATGCAGAATAATGCCCAAAAAGCCTATTTTTTAGGGCTGAAGAATAATGCTGAATGGCCGAGTGAAGGCATAATGGATTGTGAAACGCAATTAAGAACTCAAATCGATCATATTGATGTGGTTGTTTTAGGCATGGGTTTAGATGGCCATACGGCATCTTGGTTTACCGGTTCGAATAAGTTATCGGCATTATTAGATGGTGAGACTGCGGCTTGGTGCTTGCCTGTAGAAGACGAATTTTTACCTCAACCAAGAATGAGCTTAACCTGGCGTTTTATGAAGCGCGCCGAAAAGATATATCTTCATTTTACTGGTAGCGATAAAAATTCTGTATTCGAACAAGCCTGTGAAGAAGTGAGTGAACAGTTGCCGGTATCGCACATATTGCATCAAGATGGCATTAGTATCAGTGTTTATCGAACGGAATAGTGCTTTTTAAACAATCGCTTTTTATAAATTTAAAGGAGAATGTATGCATTCTATCGTTGCTGCCGTGACTGAAAGAATCATAAAACGCAGTAAAAAAAGTCGCCAAGAATATCTGCAACTAATTAATTCAGAAGCCGAGCGTTTACAAAATCAGCCCGCGCGTCATGGCATGAGCTGCACCAATTTAGCTCACGCTATTGCCGCCGAAGATCATGATGAAAAAGTCATTCTTAAGCAAAGTCATCGAGCCGCCAATATAGCCATTATTAGTGCTTACAATGATGTACTGTCTGCTCATCAACCGTATAAAAACTACCCTGATGAAATAAAGCAACATCTCGGCAAGCTTGGTCATGTTGCCCAAGTCGCTGCAGGTGTTCCGGCTATGTGCGATGGTATTACCCAAGGCCAAAAGGGCATGGAGCTTTCTTTATTTAGCCGCGATGCGATTGCTTTAAGTACGGCGATAGGCTTGTCTCATGATGTTTTTGATGGTGCTGTTTTATTAGGCATCTGCGATAAAATTGTGCCTGGTTTATTAATGGCGGCTTTGCGTTTTGGTCATCTACCCGCGGTATTTTTACCTTCTGGGCCGATGGCGTCGGGCATTTCAAATTCAGAAAAAGCAAAAACACGGCAGAAGTTTGCAGCAGGAGAGGTGGGTAAAGAAGAATTATTAGAGTCAGAATTAAAGTCTTATCATAGCGCAGGTACTTGCACCTTTTATGGTACGGCGAACTCCAATCAAATGCTGATGGAAATCATGGGGCTGCAATTACCCGGCAGCTCATTTTTGCATCCACAAGACCCACTAAGACCTTTGCTCAACCAATACGCATTAGAAAAGCTCAGCCAGCATACCGCGTTAGAAGCAGGCTATAATCCGTTAGGAAAAATGCTCGACGAAAAAAGTTTCGTCAATGCCATAGTTGGTTTGTTAGCGACGGGGGGCTCGACCAATCACAGTATTCATCTCGTTGCGATTGCTCGCATGGCGGGTATCATTTTAGACTGGCAAGACATCTCTGATTTATCCGATGTCGTACCGCTATTAACGCGGATGTATCCTAATGGTAAAGGCGATGTGAACCATTTCCAGCAAGCGGGCGGAATGGGATTTTTAATACGTGAATTATTAGAAGCGGAACTGATTCATAATGATGTCAGTACGTTATTAGGAACTGACACGTCATTGGGTAAAGGCATGAATGCCTATTGCCAAGAACCTTATCTAATAATCAAAACATTGAAAAACGGCGACCAAGAAAAACAACTCGGTTGGCGTGATGTAAGCAAAGAGAGTTTAGACCTTGATGTATTAGCGCCTGCTCATGCGCCCTTTATGCGCGAAGGTGGGCTTAAATTATTAACGGGTAATATCGGCCGCGGATTAATTAAAATATCCGCAGTGCCGGAGTCTCGCTGGTATACACATGCCCCAGCCAAAGTATTTGTGGATCAAAATGATGTGCAAGTTGCTTATGACGCTGGCGAGCTAAATCAAGATTGCATCATCGTGGTGAAATACCAAGGGCCAAAAGCCAATGGCATGCCTGAGCTACACAAACTTATGCCAGTATTGGCTAATCTGCAAGATGCGGGTTATAAGGTCGCATTATTAACCGATGGCCGCTTATCTGGTGCATCAGGCAAAGTACCCGCAGCCTTGCATGTATGCCCAGAAGCATTATTGGGTGGTGCAATCGATGCGATTTGTGATGGCGATATGATCGAAATAGACGCACATAAAGGCTTAATTAAAAACCACCATGAGTCTGTTGCAGGTACAAGTGATCAATCTAACTCTGTACCCCAGAGCACCCGTAAAAATATAGGCTTAGGTCGTGAGCTATTCAGTATATTCCGTACAAACGTTACGGCTGCTGACCAAGGCGCCTTATCGTTAGGCTGGGCGAATGACGAGCAGGAGCGGTAATTATGACAAAATTAAATACCTGGTTAGAAAATAGTAAACCACTCATTCCAGTGATTGTTATCGACAATATCGATCACGCAGTGCCCATGGCTAAAGCTTTGGTCGCGGGTGGTGTGCATCTTTTAGAAGTCACCTTGCGAACAGAGGCAGGCTTGGCAGCGATACAACAGATTAGCGAGCAAGTCCCCGAAGCGATCGTGGGCGCTGGCACTGTTTGTAATGCTAATGAATATCAGCAAGCGATCGATGCTGGCGCACAGTTTATTGTTAGCCCAGGCTTAACCACAGAATTGATCGCCAAAGCACAGCAAGTTGAAAAGCAGGGTGAATGGGGTGGTATTTTCCTACCTGGCGTTGCTACTGCGAGCGAAGTGATGGAAGCGAAAGCCGCAGGGTTTACCCAACTGAAATGTTTTCCAGCCAGTGCAATTGGTGGTGCAAAATTATTAAAAGCATGGGCAGGACCGTTTGCAGATATCCAATTCTGCCCAACGGGGGGCATAAGCCCAGGAAACTACCGAGAATACCTAAGCCTAAATAACGTAATGTGCGTAGGAGGAAGCTGGTTAACCGAAGCTAAGCTACTCGCTGCGCAAGACTGGATAGAGGTAGAAACCCGCGCCCGTGAAATAGCGCTAACAGACTGATTTTTAATCAAAATGTGGCAAATGTAGGCTTTCAAGGCGAATTGATAAAAAGGCCTTGCAAGGCTTAAGGCAATTTATTAGACTGCACACACTTTAGGACTATAGCTCAGTTGGTTAGAGCGCTACCTTGACATGGTAGAGGTCCCCAGTTCGAATCTGGGTAGTCCTACCAAAATTTTAAAAAACCGCATCATCTGCAAAGATTATGCGGTTTTTTTATGTCTATGATTTAACTTTATCGAAATGGAATTCTTATGAATAAAGCGTTATTAGTCCCTTTGTTTTTATCAGCCTTCATCACAGGCTGTGCAACCCCTGTAAGTAATAAAACGGTTTTAGAGAATCAAGAATCGATTCTTATGATGTGTAAGTCAGGGGCTCCTTTTATTTTGACACAGCAAATTCAGCTTGATTCAAAAGAAGCGGTTGTTGTTAAAACGTTACCCGTATCGAGCAGTGAAGAGTGCGCGTTAATCATCGCTTATGATACTGAGATATTGTTAACCCAAATTACTTCAAATCGTGCAAATAAAGACCGCGCGAGAGTTAATGTTTACAAGGTGCCATTACTTCCAGGTAATTTAATTAAGGACGAGCGAGTGGGGTATAAAACCAGCACGGTGCCTAATTCAGTTAACTATATTGGGCATGTAAGTCTTGATAGTTATGATGGAACATACGCTGGCGTTACATTTTCGGATAATTCAGACAGTGCTAAGGCTTTTCTAAAAAAGAAAGGTATTACCAAATTCCCGTTTGTGACCAAAATTCCAGTGGAAAATATTCAATCTAATTGAAAATAATGCTTGGGGTTGAATTCAACTTCGCCTAAATAAAGCCAAAGCCGACGCTAATCTTCAATCAGTTAATCGTATGGATTGACTGCTAGCAGCATAAAGCTCCAACGTGGAGCTTTAGTTATCAATATCATTACTTCTTTGATAGGGCTTGAATCGAAGATAGTTTTTGCTATGAGCATTGCCCGAATGGCTGTGGATAAATGGTGGATTATGTGGTCATCTATTTAGTTTAAATAAATAGTTGGTGCGTATTGAAAAGATAGAGAATACTTTTACAAGCTACAGTGATTTCAACGTGCTTTCTTTGGATGTTTGCGAATATTAATCAACCCCGCCGCGATGATGAATCCAGTGCCTACCCATGTTGTCCAAAGCGGTACTTCCCCCCAAAATAACCAACCCATAATCGCACCGTAAATAACAGATGAGTACACATAAATACCAATTCTGCCGGTGGGTGCTGTGCGATAGGCTCGTGTTAACGCTAATTGTCCTAGTGTTGCTACGCCTCCCATTAATAAAATCCAGCCCCAAGCGTGATCGGGAACGTCTTGCCAAGCATAGAGTGCGGGTGGCGCAGAGACGACGGTTGATATCACGGCAAAGTAGAATACGATTGCTATGCTGCTTTCTGTATTGCCCATTTTTCGAATGGTCACTTTGGCTAAGGCGGCCAATGCTGCGCCCATTAAACCGATAATCGCGAAATAAGAAACGCTATCAGTCCCTGGTCTTAGAATAAAGGCTACGCCAATAAAACCAATGACAACGGCCCAGCGTGTATTAGGCCCTATACTTTCTTTTAGCCAAACGTACGCAATTATGGGCATGAAAAAAGGGCTGGTCAGTTTTACTAAAAATGCTTCGGCCAAAGGCATACGAGCCAGCACAAAAAAATAACAGTACATGGCGCTTAACCCTACTAAAGCGCGCATAAGGTGCCAATGAAACCTAGTGGTTTTTAGTTCAGAAAAGCCTGTTTTCATTAAAATAGGGAACAGCATGATAAGGCCTGCTGCATTACGGAAGAAAACAACTTGTTGAGTTGATAGATCGGTCGATAGATGTTTGATAATACCGCCCATAATACCCAGTAGAGCTTCGCCGAGTAGTATTAATAATGCGCCTAAAATAATAGGATGAGTCGGTAACGCGGGTATACGAGGCATGATTGTCTGCAAGGTTGTGTGTTAAGAGGCTGATGATTTGAATCTGACAGCATTGTAGCGAATTCTTAGTGCATTACTACACTGACAATTAGGTCGTACAGCCTTGCTCTGAGTTAGTTATGCTGTAAACTGCACCGCCCAATATTAACTGTCCAATCCGTCAGGAATTTGGAAGGCCTGATAAGGCTTTCAAAAAGGTAACCAGATCCCCTATGAATAAAGTGTTTATCAGTGCGCAGGAGCTTTTAGAAGACTCTTTCAAATTAGCCTTACAAGTGTATGAAAGCGGTTTCCGCCCAGATTATATTGTTGGTGTGTGGCGCGGTGGTGCCCCAGTGGGTATTGCAGTACAAGAGCTGTTGCATGTATTGGGGACGGAGTCTGACCATATTGCCATTCGTACTTCTAGTTATTCAGGTATTGGCGAGCGCGATAAGAATGTGCGTGTTCATGGCTTAACCTATTTAATTAAGCGCATTGAAAGTGAAGACAGCTTGCTGATTGTTGATGATGTTCATGATAGTGGTTTGAGTATTGAGCAAACTATTTTGGATTTAAAAAAGGCATGTAAGAAAAACACGCCTGAAATACGCGTTGCAACGCCTTATTTTAAGCCGGATAACAATAAAACAGGCCGTATTCCTGATTATTTTATTCATGAAACGCATGACTGGTTGGTATTTCCGCATGAGGTTGATGGTTTGAGTGAGGAAGAAATTCGTGAGCATCGCCCTGAGTTAGCGAGTATTATTGATAAGATTGAGCACTTGAAAAAATAACTTAGATGAATGCGCGCCACCTAAGCTTACGATTGCTGGGTGGCTATTTTGATCTCACCTTATTTGATACTTTTCTTTTATTTTTCTAATCCATTCTGCTTGCTCTATTAAAAACTGATTAAATTGTTCGATAACTTCTGGGTGTTTAAAGCTGGAGAGTGAGTAGCTGCTTTTTGTATGTGCTAGCTCAGGGTCGAATATTAATAGGTCGGGCATTTTTAGTGTGTTTTGTAAATAATATCTGGCCACATCAATATTGAAATAGGCTCCGTCATAGCGATGAATGCTTGTGAGTTTAATAAGGCTATGAAGATTGTTGGTCTCTTTTATGTCTATTTTCCCTTCTTTTATCAGACTTAAATAATCCCAAGCGGTAAACCCACTTACGGTCCCTAATTTTTTTAAATGATTAATGCCTTGGCTTTTGTTGCTGGGCGTGACCATTACACCATCAATAAAATCGATAACCGATGCGCTGTATTTAATGTCGTAGCCTGCTTTTTGATCTTGAATCCAATAAGGGTTATCGGGAAAACGAAAATCTACTGTACCTTTTAGATAGTTCTTATTAAGGCGTGTAACCGGGTAGGCTTGGTAGGTCAGGGTATGATGATTGAGCTTGGCGAATTTGTTTAAGATTTCGCTAGCGGCTCCTGAATAGTGACCGTTGGCGTATTGGTAGATAGGATAATAATCGATGTCTTCAACACCGATAATAAAATTATCAGCGTTAGCCGTGCTGCTAATAGTGCTTATTATCACCAAGAGTGTATTGAGGGCTGTTTTAAATTGAATCATGGTGATGTGTCATTATGTGAAGTGTATACCTTAATATTAGTAGTTTAGTGTGAGTTTTCCAGTCGCCAGTTTTTGGGTATAAATAAGTGGATTAATCATGATTTTACTTACCTCATGCTCTCGCATACTAATTGATCAAAGTGTACAATTCGCGCCCTTATTTCCTGTGTCTTAATGTTGATAAGATTGCTACCTCAAAAGGGTAAGCTAATCTTTAACAGGATCACCAAATCAAATAAGTGTCACAATTGCATTTCTGATTTGTTTTACGTCTATTATCACGAGTAATTATTATGACGATTAAATCTCCTTGGGCACTGTTGCCCATGTTTCTATTTATGACCTTATTTATAGGCAGCGGTTTGTATTATCAGGCGGCTGGTGTTGAATTTGCTTTTTATAAAATATCCGCGCCTGTCGCCATTTTACCTGCGATTATTCTGGCTTTGCTATTGGCAAAAGGAAGTATTAATCAACGGGTAGAGCAGTTTATTCAAGGTTGTGCGAACCCAACGATTGTAACGATGTTATTGATCTTTTTATTGGCGGGTGGCTTTGCCAGTGTCGCAAAATCGATTGGTGGTGTTGATGCTGTTGTGAATCTGAGTTTGAATGCCATTCCACCATCTTTTGTATTACCTGGGCTGTTTATTATGACGGCTTTCATGGCGACGGCTATGGGAACTTCTATGGGTTCAATTGCGGCTGTTGCCCCAATTGCTGTTGGCATGGCGGAAGCTTCTGATTTATCTATGGTACTCACGGTAGGTGCTGTTATGGGCGGTGCGATGTTTGGTGATAACCTGTCGTTCATTTCTGATACAACCATTGCGGCTACGCGTACGCAAGGGTGTAATATGCGCGATAAATTTCGTTTGAATTTTAAGATTGCTGTGCCAGCGGCTTTGCTAACGATTGTTTGGTTGTTTATTCAAGGCGATGCGGCAGAAGTGATTGTAAACCCAAATGAGTCGGCGACAAAAATGCTGCCTTATCTGTTGGTTTTAGGGCTTGCTGTTTCTGGTATGAATGTTTTGGTTGTATTGCTAACCGGTATTGTTGTGGCGGGCTTGATTGGTTTGTGGCAAGTGCCTGATTATTCCGTTGCGGTATTGTCGAGTGATGTTTATAAAGGCTATAGCAATATGCAGGAGATTCTGATTCTGTCACTCTTTATCGGTGGTTTAGGTGCCATGATGAAAGTTGGTGGTGGATTGGATTGGCTCGCTGCACAGTTAGATCGTTTAACCCGCGAGCAAGCAGAGCCTAAAGCTCATCGTCGTATGGGCGAGCTAAGCATCGCAGTAGGCGTGGCGTTGGTAAACGTATGCACTGCGAATAATACGGTTGCGATCCTTATTTCGGGCAGCTTAGCCAAAGATATCGCGCAGCGTTATGGCGTAGATGCAAAGCGCAGTGCGAGCATTATGGATGTGAGTGCGTGTGTGATTCAGGGTATTTTGCCGTATGGTGCGCAGATGTTATTGGCGGCCTCACTCTCGGGCTTATCGCCTTTGGATTTAGTGACCGCGGTCGTTTATTGCTGGTGTCTAGGATTGGTCATGATGGGATCAATCATCATTGGTTATCCAAGTGGACAAACCAAGGCTGCATAATAAGCAAGCTGGAAATGAGCCATTGTATTATGGCTTATTTCCCCAAATACTGGATACTGCACGTTCATTCCCCAGCACTCCTACGATTAAGATCACTAAGCTCACCAAGCCAAAGGTGACGACGGGTATGTAATAGCCCATCGAATCCGCATCGGCGGCCATCGCGGCGACAGCCGCTGCAAGTATCGCGAACATAATTCCCATAACGATTAATACAATGCGATGGGATTTTTTGTAGACGTAATCTTCACTACCCTTTTCAAAATTCTCTAGAATCGGGGAAAATGCTTTTCGTAATATTTCTTTCATTTTTTCTCTATCTTTCTATCTGTTTAATTCAGTGTATCTAATATCATTCAGTCGTTACTAGGTGTTGCTCTAGAATGTTACGTATGTCATCTGAGATTGGCTTTGACGTTTTTGCTTTGTGATCAAAGTGAACCAATATCGCGCTGCCTTTTGCGACCATTTTTTCTTCTTGCCAAGCTTCGTGACCAACAACCATTGACGAGTTGCCAACCTTGTTCATGTAGGTGCGTATTTCTACGGATTTGCCGTAATAAATTTCAGCTAAAAAATCGACGTCAATTTTGGCAATAATTAAATGCCAATCATCCACATTCATACCAGGGCAGAAAAGTTCAAAGATAGGGCTGCGAGATTCTTCAAACCATACGGGCAAAACAGTATTGTTTACATGCCCTAAAGCATCTGTTTCAGAAAATCTAGGCTGTAAGGTATTGGTCCACATAGGCATTCTCTATTATCATTGAATTTTATAATTCATGATACTCCAGCTATGACTGAACAAGAACAGTGTGACCAAAACTTTATGCAGCTTGCTCTAGAGCAAGGCCAGCTTGCGTATGATGCAGGAGAGGTGCCTGTAGGGGCGGTTGTCGTGCTGAATGGAGAAGTCATTGGTCGAGGCTATAATAAGCCTATAACCAGCCTAGACCCGAGTGCGCATGCAGAAGTTGTTGCGTTACGCGATGCGGCTAAGAATATTGGTAATTATCGTTTAATGGGGGCAACGCTGTATGTAACCGTTGAGCCGTGCACTATGTGTACGGGTTGCTTGGTTCATTCTCGTATTGCGCGCTTAGTTTATGGGGCGACGGAGCCGAAATCGGGTGTTATTGAATCAGCGATGCACTTATTAGAAAGTCCTTTCTTTAATCATGCTATCGAGACCTGTTCGGGAATATTGGCAGAGCAATCTTCAAGCCTGATGTCTGATTTTTTTAAAATGCGCCGAGCAGGGAAGAAAAAATTGAAGCAATTAAGCCAGCCTAAAGATTAGGCTGAGCTTTTTTGAGCGCTTATAGTAATGGCGGAATTACGCGCACATCGGCGGTAATTTGAATACCTTCATTCTCTATTGGCAGCTCTAATTCTGGGCTATTGTTCCACACTAAGACATCAAAATAGCGGCGTATGTTTTGAACATACGATACTGGCTCGCTGCCACGAGCATATCCGTGCTTGGTTTTTTTGTAATAACGTTTTTCGCTTAATAGCGGAAGGTAATCTTTTACATCCATCCAACGGCTATCATCACCGCCGTCTTTTATGGCAAGTTTACGGGCATCGGTAAGGTGGCCATAACCAACATTATAGGCTGCTAGCGCCATCCACGTACGATCCGGTTCTTGTATTCTTTTTGGCAAACGTTTGCGCAGTTTTGCTAAATACGCAGCACCACCATCAATGCTTTGCTTTGGATCGAGACGGTTTTTTACTCCAAGCTCTTTAGCGGTACGGCGAGTTAGCATCATTAAACCGCGAACGCCGGTGAAGCTTTTGGCTCTTGGATTCCAGTGAGATTCTTGATAACTCATTGCCGCCAGCAAGCGCCAGTCTAAATCGTGTCTTTCGGCGGCTTTTTGAAATAAATCGTCGTATTTATCCAATTTTTTAGCCGTCTGCCTTTTAAAACGTTTAGCGCCGACATAATTTAGTTGCCCAAGGTGGCCATAAAAGCGTTCACGAACTTCTGAAAGAAGACCGTTTGTTTGTGCGTTTCTGAAAAATACTTCAGAAGCTCTAAATAGACTGTCATCACGGGTTTGTGGAAACGCCCAAGCCAGTGGCTGTGCTCCGGTTAAATCGAAAGCAACGGATAGATTTGGGTAATACGCTTGAAGCATTTGAAATTCATTTGAATCAACAATGGTAAAGTCGACTTCGCCTGTTGCTACCATCTGTAAAAGACCTACCGATTCGAAATCAGGGCTTTCACTCCATGTGAGTTCGGGTATTTGCTTGCTTTGCAGGTCGCGTAATTTTTCTGCGTGGCTGCTATCGGAAGAAACGACTAACTGCCCTTTGGCAAGATCTATTTCGGTTTCAGGCCTCATTCCGCCACGACGGTAAATAACCTGCTGACTGACCTGCATATAAGGCGTTGAAAAGCGTACCCATTTATTTCGGGTATCAGTAATCGTTAAATTGGCGGCGGCTAATGATGCTTCATTTTTTTCAATGCTGCTGTACAGATCTGATAAGTTATCGGCTTGCTTGATAACCAGTTTTACCCCGAGGTGTTCAGCAAAGGCTTTTGCTAATTCGTATTCATAGCCGGTAGTACCAACATTGTCTTCAAAATACGTTGTAGGGCTATTGCGGGTAACAACAATGAGCTCGCCTTGACTACGAATTTGCTCGACGGCATTCGGTCGAACGCTGCCCGTTATCGTGAGTAGGCATAACAAAGAAATAAGTAAGCGAGTTATAAGGCGTGTAAAACTAAACTTCATATACTTCCTCCTTTGTTTTTTTGCACCAAAATAGTGCACTGAGTTATTCGTTCTGCCATTCTAACGGTTTGTTTGTTTAAAAAACACCCACTTTGAGAACTAAGTCACATTCCAGTGGCTGTGAGGCTGTTTTTATGGGTGTAAGTTATTGAAATTAAAGGGAAAAGTATCGAACGTAAAATACTGAAACACATTGTTTCAGTACGCTGTGGGAGCCAGTACTTAAATCTAACTAGGTATTTCTTTGCTTAGTAATAATTACCTAGTTGTTTACTAATTGACCATTTTTAGCGGATTATAATTATTGAGTTTTTGCAGTAAGACTATATGAGAAGCTGCTTTTAAAAACGAGTCCGTTGAGGTGTTCTATATAAAAAGCTGACATTTTGGTCATATTTTGGGCATTGAAAATAATGGGTCAATACTGAAATCAAACACAAACAATGGCATTTAAACCCCGTGTTGAAGTGGATTATTCACCCTTAGACGCGTATCATTGCGCCCAATTTTTACCGTGTTCACTTCCAACTTCTTGGAGCTCGACCTAATGCTTGAACTACGTGGCGCCCCTGCGTTTTCTGATTTTCGTTTAACTAAAATGCTCGCTAAATTGCAAGCTGCCGTTCCTAACGTCGCTTCTGTTTACGCTGAATTTATGCATTTTTCAGATATCACTTCTGAATTGACTGATCAGCAGTTAGATACTTTAGGCAAAATCCTAAAATATGGCCCGAAAGCCGATGTTAAGGATATTAATGGCGCAGAGCTATCTTCGAGCCATTTTTTTCTAGTCGTTCCCCGTATGGGAACCATTTCTCCTTGGTCTTCTAAAGCAACGGATATTGTTCATAATTGCGGGATCCAAGAAGTTGATCGCATTGAGCGTGGTACGGCTTTCTATATCACGGCTAAAGAAGGTCAGTTAAGCGTAGCCGAGCTTGAGACGGTTCGTGGTTTGATTCATGATCGCATGGTTGAAGTCGTTTTAAGTAATAAAGCGGATGCCGAACAATTATTCCATCATGCAGAGCCTGCACCGATGACTTCAGTTGATGTATTGGGCGGTGGTCGCGCAGCACTTGAGCAAGCCGATAAAGAATTGGGCATGGCGCTCGCCAGCGACGAGATCGATTATTTGTTAGCGGCTTATCTTAAATTGGAGCGTAACCCAACCGATATTGAACTAATGATGTTTGCTCAGGCAAACTCAGAGCATTGCCGCCATAAGATCTTCAACGCCAGCTGGGTGATTGATGGTGAAGTGCAGGAAGATTCATTGTTCCAAATGATTAAGAACACCTACAAAAATCACAGCACGGGTGTTTTGTCGGCTTATTCTGATAACGCGTCGGTTATTGAAGGTGCGACTGCAGGGCGTTTCTTTCCTGATAGTAATACCCGTGGCTATTCGTATAACGAAGAGCCAATGCACATATTAATGAAGGTAGAAACTCACAATCACCCAACGGCGATTGCTCCTCATGCAGGTGCAGCGACCGGTTCTGGTGGTGAGATTCGTGACGAAGGTGCAACGGGTCGTGGTTCTAAGCCAAAAGCGGGCTTAAACGGTTTTACCGTTTCCGATTTGAATATTCCAGGTTTCCAGCAAGATTGGGAATCTCAGTACGGTAAGCCAGGGCGCATTGTTTCTGCCTTGGATATCATGATTGAAGGTCCGTTGGGCGCAGCGGCGTTCAATAACGAATTTGGCCGTCCTAATATTTGCGGTTATTTCCGTACCTTCGAAGAAGAATATAACGGCGAAGTTCGTGGTTACCATAAGCCGATTATGATCGCCGGTGGTTACGGTAATATCCGTGACGAACACGTTCAAAAAGGCGATATTCCTGTTGGCGCTCGCTTAATTGCTTTGGGTGGCCCAGCCATGCAAATCGGTTTGGGTGGCGGTGCGGCATCAAGCATGGCGTCGGGTCAGTCGAACGAAGATTTAGATTTTGCGTCCGTTCAGCGTGAAAACCCTGAAATGGAACGCCGTTGTCAGGAAGTGATCGATCGCTGCTGGCAGATGGGTGATACCAACCCAATTGCTTTTATCCACGATGTGGGCGCGGGCGGTTTATCGAATGCGTTCCCTGAGCTTGTGAGTGATGGCGGCCGTGGTGGTAATTTTGAACTGCGTAACATTCATAATGATGAGCCAGGCATGAGCCCGCTAGCATTATGGTGTAACGAGTCGCAAGAACGCTATGTGATGGCGGTTGCTGAAAGTGATATGGAAGCCTTTGATGCGATTTGTGCACGCGAACGCTGCCCGTATGCGGTAGTCGGTATCGCAACCGAAGAAGATCACTTAACCGTGACCGATAGTCATTTTGACAATACGCCAATCGATCTTCCTTTAGATGTTTTATTGGGCAAGACGCCACGCATTCATAAAGATGTCGTAACGAAGCAAGGCGAGCAAGAAGAATTTACCGGTGCTGATTTAGATCTAGCCGATGCCGCAGAGCGTATTCTTAAGCTGCCGACGGTTGCTAGTAAGAGCTTCTTGATCACTATCGGTGATCGCTCGATTACCGGTACCGTTGCTCGTGATCAGTTTGTGGGGCCGTATCAAGTCCCCGTTGCTGATTGCGCGGTAACGACGTCGTCTTACGACTCTCTAGTCGGTGAAGCGATGGCGATGGGCGAACGTACGCCGATGGCGTTGATCAATGCGCCTGCTTCTGGTCGTATGTCGGTCGGTGAAGCGGTGACTAACATTGCGGCGGCCAACATTGAAAAACTATCTGATATTAAGATGTCAGCCAACTGGATGTGCGCTGCGGGCCACCCAGGTGAAGATGAAAAGCTATACCAAACCGTAAAAGCGATTGGTATGGAATTGTGCCCTGAATTGGATATTACGATTCCAGTGGGTAAAGATTCTATGTCGATGAAAACGGCATGGGAAGAGAATGGCGCTGACGGTAAAGTAGAAAGTAAGTCAGTAACCGCTCCTTTGTCATTAGTAATTACCGCGTTTTCTCCAGTGGTTGATGCGTCTAAGACGTTGACGCCAGAGCTTAAGACCCTGTCTGTTGATGGTGAGACGGAAGCAACCGATCTGATCTTGATCGATCTAGGTAACGGCCAAAATCGCTTAGGTGCTTCTTGTATTGCTCAGGTATATGGCAAGGTCGGTAAGACTTCAGCCGATTTAGACGATGCTGAAGATTTAGCGGCGTTCTTTGCTGTGATTCAAGGATTAAACCAAGACGATAAGTTGTTGGCTTACCATGATCGCTCCGATGGTGGTTTGTTCTCGACACTCACCGAAATGGCCTTTGCCGGTCGTACCGGTCTGACGGTTAAGCTCGATACTTTGGCGGATAGTGAAGCTGAATTGACGGGCGCATTATTCAACGAAGAGTTGGGTGCTGTTATTCAGGTTCGTCGCAGTGATCTTGAGTTTGTATTGGCTCAGCTTCAAGGCGCTGGTTTGGGTGAGATGTCTCACGTGATCGGTACGTTGAATGAAGACGATCAGATTGAATTCAACTTTAACGATGAAGAAGTATTGGCCAATAGCCGTATGACGTATCAGCGTTTCTGGGCGCAAACGTCTTACGAGATTCAGGCTATTCGTGATAACTCAGAGTGCGCTAAGCAAGAGTTTGATCGTTTATTAGATGCTGAAGACCCGGGTTTAAATGTCGAATTAACGTTCGATGTTAATGACGATATTACCGCTGGCTTTAGCCGCGCTGAAGGCGAGCGTCCGCGTATTGCTATTTTACGTGAGCAGGGTGTGAACGGCCAAATCGAAATGGCCGCGGCGTTTGACCGTGCGGGTTTCGAGACCATTGATGTTCACATGAGTGATGTGTTGTCTGGTTCAGTATCGTTGAAAGATTTCCGCGGCTTAATCGCTTGTGGTGGTTTCTCTTACGGTGATGTTTTGGGTGCTGGTGAAGGTTGGGCTAAGTCGATCTTATTCAACGCGACTGCACGAGCTGAATTCGAAGGCTTCTTCAAGCGTGAAGATACTTTTGCATTAGGTGTGTGTAATGGTTGTCAGATGCTTTCTAACTTACACGAGTTGATTCCTGGTGCTGAGCATTGGCCACACTTTGTGCGTAACAAGTCTGAGCAGTTCGAAGCGCGTGTTGCTTTGGTTGAAGTGCAAAAATCTGACTCTATCTTATTACAAGGTATGGAAGGTTCGCGTATGCCAATCGCCATTGCCCACGGTGAAGGTCATGCTGAATTTGCTGATACAGCTGATAAAGCCGCGGTTAATGCCAATGCACAAGTAGCGCTGCGTTATGTTGATAACTACGGCCAAGTAACTGAAACGTATCCTGCGAATCCAAACGGTTCTGTTGATGGTATTACAGGTTTGACGGCCGCGGGTGGTCGTGTGACGATTATGATGCCGCACCCTGAGCGTGTTTTCCGTGCTGTTCAAAATTCTTGGCAGCCAGAAGAGTGGAGCGAAGACGGCGCTTGGATGCGTATGTTCCGCAATGCTCGTGCTTGGTGTAAATAATCAATACCTAGCTACATAGCTGCATACAAAGAAAGGTCGCTTTGATGAATAATCGAGCGGCCTTTTTTATGCGTATTTGCTTTAGTAAAGTAGAAGTATAAGAAGAAGTGTAAAAAGAGGCGTAAAAAAAGAGAAGTAAGAAATAGGCGTAAAACAATCGTAAATTGATTTGTAGTAGTGCTTCATAATATGGTTTAAGTTAATCGCAATATAAAAATAAAAGGCAAAGTGGTAGGTTATGGGTATTAAGTTAAAAGTTTTAGGTTCCTGTATTGCCGTCTTTCTAGCTGGCTGCAGTGGTAATTCTGATACTTCCAGTTTGAAAAAAAGTGACGAAATAAAATATTTTACAGGGGTTGTTAACAATTCATCGGTGAAAGGCATTACGGTGTCTGCATTACCGATTGGAAAACATGGGCAATTTGCTAGCAATGAAAGTAATACGGCTAAATCACGAAGCCAGCTTAGTGATGATAGCGGGCATTTTGGTTTTAGTCTTAGTTTAAGGGATGCTGGGCCCTATGTACTAGTGGCTACACCTCCTAAACCAGCAACATCTGAGGATGAACCTGAACCTTTGGTAGGAACGGCTGAAATGAGTTGCCAATTGGTTGCTGGCTGTTTATTGAAAACGGAAACCGTTTCATTTGGCGAATTTTATGCATTGCCATTAAAGTCGCAGTGGCAGGCAGCGATAGCGTCTGTTTCTAAAGGGCAGTTTATTAACATTAATTCCATTACCGAAATGGCTACTATTTTTGCTTATACTGCTTATGTGAATGATGGAGTTAATGCTGATTTAGGTGAAACGGATAAAGCCGCGAAAAATTATTACAGCAATTATGGTATTTCAAAGGCAAATTCTCAGACTGCCGCATTGTTTGGCTTGGGTGATGTTTTATCCACAGAGCCAGCTAATTTAGCCCTTTTACATACTCTCAATGTCAGTTCTTCTTCGAGTATTGAAGAGAGTATTCGTTATGGTGCATTGCTGGCCGCTTGGCAGCAGCTAGATTTAGAGTTTAATAAAGACTTACTCGAAACGGAGACTTCTTTTCAAGAGAAAGTTATTCCTGAATTTCTTGCTAATAAGGGGCAGCTGTATCAAGCAGCAGCGCTTGATGGTCAAGTATTAACGTTAAAGAAATTGTATCAAGCCGCTCTTTCAAATTTAGAGGCCGTTAAAACCTATCATTCAAGTCTTGCACGATCACTTCCAAAGGAGATAGATCTGGCAATTAATCGTTTTAAGTCTGAAATTGCGCTCTTAAAAGATGGGCAGTTAACGGAGGCTGAACCGGTAATTCCAAAGCATTATACTGACGATTATTTTGATGCGGTTACTAAAACCAAAGCGATGGTTAACTATCTTAGTGACCTTCAAAGTAACTTTGCAACGGCAGAATATCGAGAAAGTATAAAAGCATCATCAGATTTAGTGACTGCGGAAACCCGCCGTTTATCTCCTAAATTTGATAAAATATTTAATAAGTTATTGTCGATTTATGAATATTATCTTTCGTGCACGCATGCCGCTTGTGATACGCAAAGTGAATGGCACAGCGCTGATGGTAGTGCGGGTAATACTTATGTCGAAAGTGAAAAGAAGTTGATCATTGTAAAATCTGGAGGTACAAATTTAGTCGTAAGCCAAGGTCTTGTATTTGATAAAAAAAATCCTGAAGGTTCAACAAGTACTAATGCGCACGATTTATTTCTTAGTGGCGTTTTAGAGTTTGATGGGTTGCTTCTTAAGTTGTCTGATTTTACCTCTGAAAACTCAGGAGGCGTTAAAAGCAGTGTGCGCTTTTCTTATCCTGTCGTTACGCCAGCGCTACCTTTGCAACCTGAGAAGATTATAGGCGGTAAGGGCGCATCTGTTGATGAGTCGCGAGTACCTGATTATATCGAGTTGGTTTTACCGAATTTCGAGCTCTATGATACTTCTCAAGTGGGTATGTCTAATGAGTTTAAGGTATCGGGTGCTTTCACTGCGCTTATGTTTGCGAATACCGATGCTGATGATTTATTAAAAGACGATGATGAAAAATTAGGCAAGCGTTATAACTTATCGAGTGTCAAGGCAACATTAAAGTTTAATGGGCGTGATAAAAGCAGAGAAGGCTCTGATGTTGAGATGCGCGATAATGCCTTTTTTTATATAGACGCATCTGCTAGTGAATCATTTGTAGCGAATAATAATTTTACCGCGTATTTTCCTGATACGGTTTATCCAACGTTTGAATCGTTCTTTAAGCCAAGAGAAGGGTTTGAGGTCGGAGAGATAAGCCCCACTAATCTGGTTGTAAGTCGTAAAGGAACGATGAATTTACCCGCACTTGATGCTGAAGCGAATTTCAATGACACCGACGAGGTTGAGGTTGAGTACATTGAGTTGGATTATGAAGTAGGAGGGTTGGAGCGTTATGTTGCTTATCCCAAAAATGCGGGTGAGGATAAATATTGGGGTATGGTTTGTGCGGCGCTTCCAGAGAATGAAGATTATCTAGAAGTGACGAATAGCTATACACGTCCTCGTATTGATGAAGATGGCAATCCTGTATTAGATGATGAAGGTGAGCCGATTCTAGACTCCGTGTTTACATGTCTTTTTAGAGAAAAGTATGACGGTGACGCCACCCCAGATAATGTAGTTAATAAAGTTTACGCTAAGAATAAAAATCTTTTTAATTTGCGTGAATATAATGGTCATGGTGCTTATCGAATTAACTATTCGCTAACGGAAGGTGTGTTAGATCCATTTCCTGCATCGGATAAATCGTATACAGGAACGTTAGAGCAGCCTATTGTTCTTGGGGTTGATAGTATGCGTTTACAGTTTAAACCTAACTTAGTCAGCTCGTTAGGAGACTCTTATTTACCCGAGTCGATATTGGACATTAGTTTAGTATGGCGAACGCATGATCTGATTAGTGTCGATGTGTTTTTAGCCTTTGATACGGAGCAAATTATTAATAATAATGATGGAAGCGGTTTGCCATATTTGGCGGTGGGGAATGAATCAGAAAGTTTTTCAATTGCTTATAAAACCGATGCCGAAGGTAATGAGCTTGGAGAATACGCGTTGGCATGGGGTGGTATTCGTTTCACCGATGGTGGGACGAAAATGGTAAAAACCAGTGATGAAAGCTTAAAAGAAGGTCTTTTTTCAGAAATTGGCTCTAATGTAAATTATGGCGGGAAAACAGGTGAGCTTAATACAAAATGCGGATTTTTTGGTCGCAATAATACCCCTGTTGCAGAAGAAAAGTGTGATGCAATTGCCTATTTTACCTTTAGGGGGCTTGTTACGGGCAGTCTAAGAGAAGAGCGCGATGGTGTGTATGTGATTCGTTACATTGATGGCTCTTGGCAAGTGCTAGGCTCTCGATAGAGGGTAGGTTTTGGATAGCGTTTAAGTTTGTGTATGGATAGCGGTCACTTTCAAATGGCCGCTTTTTTTATGCCTGTCATTTTTTATGCTTCTTATTTATAGGCAGCTATAGAATGAAAGGCGGCTTTAATTTAAAATGCGCCACTAATTTATATTTGAAAAACAGGCCGCACCTTGGAAATCAATCCGATCGTCGAAACCATTAAAGACCTAAGCGCACGTACAGACATGCTTAGGGGGTATCTTTGACTACGCCCATAAGAAAGAGCGTTTAGAAGAAGTTGAGCTGATATTAGGGGAGTCCGCAATTTGGGATGAACCTGAGAAAGCCCAAGATTTAGGCCGCGAGCGCTCAAGTTTAGAGCTGGTGGTGAAGACCATTGATGATCTTGAAGCAGGCTGTGGCGATGCTCAAGATCTATTGGATATGGCGGTTGAGGAAGACGATGAAGGCGCGGTTGCTGATATCGTGGCTGAATTAGAAGCGCTTGAGACTCAGTTGGGTATTTTAGAATTCCGACGTATGTTCTCAAATGAGATGGACCCAAATAACGCCTACCTTGATATTCAATCAGGCTCGGGCGGCACCGAAGCCCAAGATTGGGCTGAAATGATTTTGCGCATGTACCTGCGTTGGGGTGAAGCAAAAGGCTTTAAAGTTGAATTGCTTGGAGTGACCGCCGGAGATGTTGCGGGTATTAAAGGCGCGACTATTCACTTCCAGGGCGAATACGCCTTTGGTTGGTTACGTACCGAAACGGGCGTGCATCGCTTAGTGCGTAAATCGCCGTTTGATTCCAGTGGCCGTCGCCATACCTCGTTTGCGTCTGTTTTTGTCTCGCCAGAAATTGACGATAACGTTGAGATTGATATTGATCCGTCTGACCTTCGCATCGATGTATACCGTTCTTCGGGTGCGGGGGGGCAGCACGTAAACACGACCGAATCGGCAGTACGTATCACTCACATACCGACGAATATTGTGACTCAGTGTCAGAATCAGCGTTCGCAGCATAAGAACAAAGATCAGGCAATGAAGCAGTTAAAAGCAAAATTATATGAGCACGAGATGATGATTCGTAATGCCGAATCTCAAGCACTAGAAGACTCGAAAGCTGATATCGGCTGGGGCAGTCAGATTCGTTCTTATGTACTAGACGACTCTCGCATTAAAGATTTGCGTACCGGTGTAGAAAATCGAAATACAGGGGCTGTTTTAGACGGCGCCCTAGACCCATTTATTGAAGCTAGTTTGAAGAAAGGCCTGTAGTCATGACTGAACAAAATACAACAGAAAACACTGCTGAAGTGGCATTAGAAGAAAACAAATTGATTGCAGAGCGTCGTAGTAAATTAGACAAACTACGTGAAGGTTCTTCTTCAAATGGCCACCCAAACGATTTTAATCGTGAGCATATGGCGGGCGACCTTCAAAAAGAATTTGGCGAATTAGACAAAGAAGCTTTAGTTGAGCTTGATAAGCCGATTTCTGTTGCTGGCCGTGTGATGCGTCGCGGTGGTCCATTCGTGGGTATTAAAGACGGTTCTGACTTTATTCAGGTTTACGTAGGCAAGAAGCTACAGAAAGAATCTAAAGCGTGGGAAAACCTAGACATTGGTGACATCGTAGCGGCTGAAGGTCAGTTACGTAAGTCGGGTAAGGGTGAGTTGTATTGCGAAGTAATGGCAGTTGAAAACTTTCAGATTTTGACTAAGTCTTTACGCCCGTTGCCTGACAAATTCCACGGCTTGGCAGACCAAGAAGTTAAGTATCGTCAGCGTTATATTGATTTAATCGTAAGCGAAGAAACTCGCAATACGTTTAAGGTTCGTTCTGGCATCGTGAACAGTATTCGTCGTTATTTAGCGGATCGTGATTTCATGGAAGTTGAAACACCTATGTTGCAAACCATTCCGGGTGGCGCAACGGCTAAGCCGTTTGAAACTCATCATAATGCGTTAGACATTGATATGTACTTGCGTATCGCGCCAGAGCTTTATTTGAAGCGTTTGGTTGTAGGTGGTTTTGAGCGTGTTTTCGAAATTAACCGTAACTTCCGTAACGAAGGTTTGTCGACTCGCCATAACCCAGAATTCACCATGATCGAATTCTATCAGGCATACGCTGATTACAACGATCTAATGAACATCACAGAAGATATGTTGCGTACTGCTGCGCTAGAAGTATTGGGCACTACCGATATTAAGAGTACGACGAAAGATTCTGATGGCAATGTGGTTTCTGAGGTTATTTATGACTTCAACCAGCCGTTCACACGTTTAACCATGGCAGATGCGGTTCTTAAATATAACCCTGAGTTTGATGCAGCGGTTATTAATGATCCTGAAAACAACCTAGAGCAGATGATTGCTTACGGTCGCCAAGTCGGTATTCGTGAAGACGATAAGCAGTCTGCATGGGGTGCTGGTAAGTGGTTATGTGAAATCTTCGAAGAAACAGCAGAAGAGAAGTTGGATCAACCAACGTTTATTACCGCTTACCCTTGGGAAGTTTCTCCTTTGGCACGTCGTAACGATGAAAACTCGTTTGTGACGGATCGTTTTGAGTTCTTCGTGGGTGGTCGTGAGCTGGCGAATGGTTTCTCTGAGTTGAATGATGCAGAAGATCAAAAGAATCGTTTCTTGAAGCAGGTTGCTGAGAAAGATGCCGGTGATGATGAAGCCATGCATTACGATGCTGACTACATTCAAGCGTTAGAATACGGCATGCCTCCAACGGCGGGTGAAGGTATCGGTATTGATCGTTTGGTAATGTTGTTCACTGACAGCCCAACGATTAAAGACGTTATCTTGTTCCCACACATGCGTCCTGTTGCTAAGTAATTAGCGGGTCTGGAAATAAGTATGAAAGAACAATTCAATATGTTTGCAGATGAGCAGGCTCTTGAAGAGCCGGCTCAAGCGGCTATTGAATTGTCTGCTTCACTCTTGCCAAAGGATTGGCAAGCGTTATTAGCTTCTGAGTTCGACCAACCTTACATGCACGCTTTGCAAAATTTTCTATCGGCCGAGCAAGTACAAGGTAAGACCCTCTATCCGCCTGCGGATCAGATTTTCACAGCCTTTAATTTAACGCCTCTGAAAAATGTCAAAGTTGTTATCTTGGGGCAAGATCCTTATCACGGGCCTGACCAAGCTCATGGCCTAAGTTTTTCAGTGCCCTCAAATATTGAAAAACTGCCACCTTCATTAAAAAATGTCTATAAAGAGCTCAATACCGATTTAGGGCTTCCTATCGCAACCACTGGTAATCTAACCCCTTGGGCGAAGCAGGGTATTTTATTGCTTAATGCTATGCTGACGGTTGAGCGCAAAAATGCCGGTTCGCATCAAAAGCAAGGTTGGGAAACCTTTACTAATAAAGTAATTGAATTATTGTCGGCGCACTGTGAAAACGTCGTTTTTGTGCTTTGGGGGGCTTACGCTCAAAAGAAAGAAGCTCTTATTGACACAAATAAGCATTTGGTGCTGAAAGGTATTCATCCATCTCCTCTCTCTGCCCATCGTGGTTTCTTTGGCTCTAAGCCATTCTCTAGTATCAACCAGTATCTTCAAAAGCATGGCCGTTCGCCGATTGATTGGTCTTTAATCTCCTGAGTTTTCCTATTTCAATGTATATTTTTCATTGCCCTAATATTATTTACAATAACTTTAATTACGCTTAAGTCTTTGTAATATATAGGGTTTATTGTCTTTGCTTGTGTGGTTTTACTCCTCCGTAACAAAATGTAATAACGCTTAATGGTACAAAAGTTCTATTTCTGGTATGTTCCTATATCTATGCGTCATTTCACCCTTTAGATGACAGCAATAATAAAAATAATAATTAAAAGGAGTTCTCATGGCTGCCCGAGCCCTGACTACATTGCTAATAATGCCCCTTATGGCAAGCGCATTAGAACGTCTGGATGATTCCAGTATGTCTGATGTCGTAGCGCAAGAAGGTGTTATTTTACGCTCCGAATATGAAATCCAAATTGATAGTGTTCAGTACTTTGACGACGATAATTACGGCAATGTCACTATGTCTGATATCAATGTTGCGACACGGTCACAGCAAGTTATTGATGTTGATATCGTTTCTGGTGATGTGGGTAGTTCGCGAGAAGGGCGTAATGGTATACGTTTTAGCAACAAAGAATTACCCATCGATCTATCTGTAGATACCGTTAAAGTTAACGGGAAATCTTTAGGTGGCTTTGGTATGAGGCACTTAGATACGGGCGGAGTGACGCCTTTGGTTGTTGATGTTTGGGCGGGTGGCTACGATTCAAATAATAATTCTACTGCTGATGAATCGGGCTTTACGGTAGATGTGGCAATTCCAAAAGAAACGACTTACGACCTTTATTACACGGATGATGGTTCCGAATTATCAATGACGGTTGACCATTGTTCTACTTACGCTGCGGGTGCTTGTACTGCTGGTGGGATTAAATTTTCAGGGATTACCTTTGATGTTACCAATAAAGGTCTGCGTTTAGGTTTGCCTGAAATTACGGGTGGCCAGGTCAATATAAGAAATTTCAAATTAAATGAATCGGTTATTAATGATATCACTCTCAAAAACTTCACCGTTCCAGAAGGTGGTTATTTAACGTTGGGTGCGCCGGATGTGTTGGGTGAGTCGGCGATTAACTTTGATGCGTATTTTGCTGCGGGTTCAGGGTTCGATTTTATCTATTATGATTCATCTGATGCAGACGTTGAGGAATTTAATGCGACCGTATCATTCAACGCTCTAGAGTCTGATAAGAACAATTCAGCGACTAATTATTTTCACATAACGGATAGCTCCATCAACGTACTTTCAGGCAATAATAGAGGACTGCTTATCGCGCTGGGTGATCCTTCGGGAAATGGCGGTAGTGGCTCTGGTGGTGTGCGAGGCAGTGTCAGTATTAATGACATAATGATGAAGCCTGAAGGAGCTGCGTCTGCTCCTGTTATTGGTAGCATCAAAATGAATCTAGAAATTCTTCCTGGCAGTTATTTAGAAGTGATGGGGCATTGATATGAAGCTATCTAATAAAGCATTAGTGTGCATTGGATGGGTGTGTGTCTTACCACTTCAGCCAGTGCTCGCCATGCAAAGCATAGAGGAAGAAAACTTAAGATATGTTTCAGGTCAAAGTGGCCTTGATGTCGATTTAAACGTTAAAGGAACCATTGGTCGAACGTATTTCGAAACGGAAGGTAATTCTTTAAATATAAGAAATTTGAGTATTGATACCGATGGTTCAAATGGGGACTCGGTCAATACTGGAATAGACAGACCCATTAATATGATTCTAGATCTTGTTACTCGTGGGACTAAATCAGGATTGGCTATTTCCATATCCGGTATTAACGATATGGATCTTAAATTTGATCAGCTGAATGTTAATGGTGATGTCACTGCGGGAGAAATTGTTGGCCAAATGCATTCTTATGGTGGTTTTTCATTAACCAATATTAATGATAATGGCGGCTATACCGATATTAATATATTTGCCCGAGGGGCGAGTGGTGAAGAAGGTTTACAGGTTGAAATGAACTTTCCTGAAATCTTTACTATGCGATTAGATTACACCGATTATGGTGTTAATACGGCAAGTGATAATGATGATTTTGTTTTTGGTGGCGATCTCGCATTGAATAATTTTAGTATTGCTAATTCAGTCGATTTAACCTCGGGTAAAAATGCCGCGGGTGAAGAAATGGGTGGTTTGCATATTGGTGTGATTACTCAGACGGGAGATATGACTTTGAGTAATATTCGTGCCGGTAATCAACTAGGGACAATGGGACGCTTGGTTGTTAATGGTTATCGCATGACGCCAGACAGTTACCTAACGATACAAGGGAAGTGATTATGAAAAAAATAATGTATGTCGCATTCCTATTGAGCTCAAATTGTTTTGCACTTTTACCTATGCAGGATTCAGATCTTTCAGTTGTTTCTGGTCAAAGTGGCATCACTATCGATGTGACAACCAATTCTGATATCCGTGTCGGAGAAGTTCGATATGACGATACGGCTGATGGCGCTTTAGAAGAAGGTGATGGCGGTTCTTTTTCTTTACTCGATGTTGTTATAAAAGATAACCAATTCTCTTTTGATATTGATGTTACCGAGGCGGGCGAGCTGGCGATGAAGCTGAATAGTTTTGGTGTCATGGATATATCCGTTGGTGCACTCCAGCTTAATTACGACAGTACCTTGGCAGCGTTTGATCCTTTATTAGTATCAACGGCGGCGCAGTTGCAAAATCAATATGGGCGATTAGGTGCTCTAGAAATTAACGATTTTACATTAGCAGATACGGCCAATATTACATTGAAGCTTACTAATGAAGGAGGTTTGGCGTTTACTGCAAGTTTACCAACGGGGTCCTTTTTCAACTTTACCTTTATTGATGATGGTGAATTTACGTATGACACATTGAATGATGGTGATGTGACGCTCAATGATACTGAGGGTAAAAACTATATTTCTACGCGTGTTGAATTCGAAGATTTTGAATTGAATGATTTTAAGTTAAAAGGTGAAGGGGTTGGCGAGAATTCGTACGTTGCGATTTCTTTGGGCTCCACTCAAGGCACTGTTTCATTTCGAGATATTAATGTGAATGGAAGTGTCATTGGCAGCGCTGGGTTTGAAAATATCAGTGTTGAGCCTGTTAGTTATTTACATATTAAGGGTCATTAAAAAATGAATATTTTATTGGCTAAGAAGCAAATGATGCTGTCTTTTATTGTAGCAATATCAACCCTGTTTTTTACGAGTCTGTCTTTTTCATATAATCCCGGACTAAATTATTTACCTGCCCGTGATGATGTTAGTACAGGGGGGATTAATGAATCTCAACAAGGCTGTGTGTATCGTGAAAGTGATGCAGCAGGTGGTAGCTGGACAGTCGATGATTGTGATTATATCGGAGCGCATTACGCTTGTTATAACGGCAGTGAGTGGCAGGTTGCACAAGCTCTGGGGGGGATAGCTCATCCTGGCGAACCTCGTGATGGTGATGCTGGCTCACAAATTAAATCGGTTGATCTATGGGACCCAGTCAAAGCCGATAATTTATGTAAATCTTATTTTGGGCCCTCTTATTTTTTTAGTGTGCCTGTCAATGCAGAAGAAAATGAAAAGTTAGGCGCTGCCATTACAGGGATGATTGCCTCTAAAAAGAGGACTTGGCTTTATTATTATTCAAATACCAACAATATTGCGTTAACGGCCAACTACTGGTTAGGCAATCGTACTGAATATACTAATTTGTTAAATGCTAATTTGGGTAATGCAGGAAATCTCGGCGGTGGCGTTGCTGATTGTACGCTGATTAATCGAGATACTGGATTATGGCAAGATGCCCCTTGTTCCGAGCAATACGCATTTGCTTGCTATGATTCAGGTGCTTGGTTAATTACAGCGGCTCAAGAGCGCTGGAAATCTGGTTTTTCTACCTGTGAAACGGAATATGGGCAGCAAACCTTATATGCCGTTCCTCGGAATGGGAGTGAAAACAATGCAATTGCCGCTGCGGCTTTGCCTTCAGGTGCCAGCGGTCTAGTAGAAGATTATAATAAAGTATGGCTTAATCGCTCTGATTTAGCCTATGAAGAATTTTTCATTTCTAACCAAACTCGTCAAGCATGGTGGGGAGCTGGTCAGCCTACTAATCGCGGCAATGCTGATTGTACGTTGGTAGATTCTACTGGCAATTGGATTGCTGAGATATCTAAAACTTAATTC
>PJEL010001161.1_pt1 | contig 27874 bp, 22 predicted proteins | sample 1853271 | NCBI WGS metagenome assembly PJEL01 (sample SAMN08108733, study PRJNA415343) | Invertebrate metagenome, whole genome shotgun sequencing project. | host: Globobulimina | place: Sweden: Gullmar Fjord | collected 2015-08 | reverse complement strand
GGAGTACAACACTCTCATGTAAAGTCTTGCAACCCAAATTTGGGATTTTGAAAAAAAGAAAAATTGACCAAATCTACATCTCATCCTACTACACATTCCCGATTCGTGACAATAAAACAGACTTTGAATTATTTTCATCATGATGGCATCTTCACGGGTCTCTTCTGTCATTCCAAGCCTGGCATTGCCCAGGGTTGGATCAATGTCTGGAAGACATGGCATGAGAAAATCTCTTCCTTCCTTCACCGCTTCGAGCAGAATAAAGACGATTGAGAGTATTGTCATGTCATCTGTAGATCAGGATACGTATTCTGCCCTTATCTTTGATTGTGATGGGGTGATTGTTGAATCTGAGAACATTCACAGGGAGGCTTATAATGCTGCATTTCAAGAGTTTCAGGTGTCATGCGATGGACAAGGGATTCTGGAATGGTCGGAAGAGTTTTATGATGTGCTGCAGAATACGGTGGGAGGAGGCAAACCAAAGATGAGGTGGTATTTTAAGAAACATGGATGGCCAACATCAACTGTTCTTGGTGGGGCAACACCAGAGAGTGAAACCGAACAGGAACAGCTCATTGATACTCTTCAAGACTGGAAGACACAGAAATACAAGGATATTATTAAAAACGGCGTGGAAGCACGACCTGGAGTGGAGGCATTGATGGATATAGCCAAGTCTAGGGGTATCCCAGTGGCTGTCTGCAGTGCTGCAACAAAAGAGGCAGTCATCTTTGTCCTGGAAAATCTCCTCGGTGAAGAACGATTCAATGGATTAGACTTGTTCATGGCTGGGGATGACGTGACAGCAAAGAAACCTGATCCAATGATTTACAATGAAGCTGCCAAGAGGTTGAACAAGGATCCAGCCAGCTGTCTTGTTGTGGAAGATTCTGTGATTGGGTTACAGGCAGCTATTGGTGCTGGAATGTCGTGCGTGATTACGTATACACAGAGTACGAAAGATCAAGACTTTTCAGAGGCAAGTGCCATCTTTAGAGATCTGAGACATGTTGATGGGGACATGCTCTTGTCAAAAGCATACCATGGTTTTGACTCTAGAATTGAATGATTCCTTATTTGATCAATTTATGATTTTTCTTAAAAGTAGGACATAACAACCATTTGTTGGATAGATCAGGATTACCACTGTGGTTTGGTAGGAGTGGTCCCCTGAACCATGGGTGATCCAAAAACATCTCACTTGAGGTTTCTCAGTGATCAGGGAAAGAAATCATCCAAGAAACTGATACTTAAAAATGAAATAGAGAGTGAGATATTGTCACGTGATCGTGTGGATATGTCTACGATAGGTTTTGAGCCGAAGATTAGTTCTTACATCGAAGCAGTCGTTCGTCGAGGGTTGATCTGCTCTATAGGGGTACGTTGTAGTATTGAAATGATTATATAATGTGGATGAGGATTCGTGTTCTCTGGTGTTGTCGACTGGTATTCATACGCGTTTCCTCTACAGGAGAGTTCTGGAAAGACACGGCAATATACATTCTCAGATCTTGCGAGATCCTTGCTGGAGGCACCTGATAGAGTTAAGAATGACAAGGTGTATCGGTCTCAGACGCTGAAAACGTTGCTGTGTAACCTGTACCTGTATGAATACTATCCTTCTGATGTGGTGGTGAGGTTGTTGCCTTGTCTGGATGTTTGCAGTAAAAGTGCTGATGTATTGAGAAGCTTGCTGTATGTGGTGATGAATAATGTATGTAGAGGTCATGGAGGGACGCCAACGCTGATTGATCATTCTGGAACGACGTTTGCTCCTGATGCAAAGACATTGAAGGCAGAGGTTGAGTGTTGTGCTGCGTTGGCTGTACAGCAGGGTTCGACTCTTGCTGTGAAACGATATGCCTTGTATACTGTGGCAGCATCTGTGAGACAACATGCTTCCATGAAGGATGTGTTTCAAAAATGCCTTGTTGACTCTATTCAGCTAGTGGATGACCAAGCGGGAACAAAGCAGCCATCTGAAGGAGATGAACCGGCCTCAGCAACAGACTGGGATCTCCAACATACCGTGTATGGATCTTTGAGAATTTCAGGAGTCCCAGCGGCGAATCATCCGATTGCTGCGGCTTGTTTCCTAGGTGTCATGAGTCCTGACCCTGTTGGTGCACGTCATGCGTTGGCATTGGCAGAGGAGATTGCACTCAAATCACCACATGTGGTGAAGAAAGAACTCAGTGGATGTATTGAATCGGTACTACAGGTTTATAGTGAAAAAGGACATAGCGCGTGTGTGCCTCCAGAATGTGGGATGAACCTATCAGATACACTTGCAAGGGTGCACCTGGCACGGACATGTGCATATTTGATCAACTCAGACCAGGGCTCTCTGGATCCGACATCGGAGGCAGGCTTGCCTTTTTGGAATCTTTTAATGCTTCTTATATCCAAGGATGACTCTGATACTGTTCGATTTGCAGCACTGCATGCACTCAGTGGCAATGTTGTTTCACAGAGTGAAAGCATCCTTGGTCCTACAAGAATGGGGAAAAGCCGGGAGGATGCCGTGTATCAACAGCGGAGGGCTCGCTCGTGGCGAACACTGGCTTCTCTTGCTTCCTCAGAAATATCAATGCAAACTAGTAGAGAAGGACAACCTGTGCAGGTGAAAGTGGCAGATTTGATTGGCAGATTAATTCTTCTTGCATTGAACAAACCTGTCAAAAAGGCTAGGTTCACAGTAGCATCCAATGTTGTCACATCGCTAGCAAAGTCTTGTCTTGCTTTTCAAATATCTGGTGGTACAAATAAAAAGACTTTGGCTGATCTGGATCTGATGATGAACGTTTTAGCAAAAGAATTGGGGAATCTCATAGAGAGTCCTATATCAGGTGGACAGCGTGCAGCCTGTATAGAGGCTTTACTATACCTACAAGCCGCAGGGTTCCCTGTTTCACTATCTGCTGCATCATTTACACTCGTCGGAGCCGATGGAGGTTCAGGTGGGGCTCAGGATTCGTTGCTAGTTGCTGTACTTCATTGTGCGAGATCTTGCCCTGGAAATGCACCACTCTTTCTCGAATATGCCTCTGGGGTTGTCGGTATTGCTCCAGAGGCCATAGATTTGAACAAAGTGGTTGCTTTGTGGAACGCGGCATCTGATCACGAGAGCAGTGGATCAAGTAAGAATGCAGCACTTGTTGCTGCATTGGCTGCACTCAGGAGCCCTCTTCCACCAAGTGCTTTATCCATTGCAGGGGCCTCGTATCATAGGGCGTTAGCTGCTGCAAGAAGTGATGCTGGATGGACTTCATTCGTGGCGACAGCGTCATGGTGGCTTGGAGAAAAGGCAAATTATTTGTGTGGTGAAAAGTCTGGCAATGAGTTGAAGTCTGTGATTTTGGCTGCACAAAAGCCTGAGACGGATTCTGACTCTGAGAATGCAGATGATACAGAATCAGAGGACGATGAAGTTGTCGTGAAGGACGATGTCTTGGATGATAAAACCCTGATCAATGCTCATGCAGACAGAAACCCATCCTTGTCGGTTGTAATTTCCGCATTGCATGATGTTATTCTCAGTGGGAATTGGCAGTTGAGAGCATCTGCTGCTCGTGCGATTGGAAAAATAGCTGTTCGCTCCGGAGAACCGTATAGATTGCAATGTTATGGCATTTTAGTATCATTGTCAGTGGGGACTCGTGGTCAGGATCCTCTTGGTCTGCAAGGTGTTGTCAAATCCTCAATCGAGGCGCTTGATCAGATATACAGCAGTCAGGCTGTGATTGATAGACTTTGGGATGAGTATGGGGATGATTTAGATGAATGGCCCGAGAATATTGTAGAATCTGTTTTCAAGAGATCGGAACACGTATGTGATTTGATTGAAAAGACAGTGTGCTCTCTTCCAAAACCTCAATGTAATGTCTTGGGGCTCAGGGCAATGAAGATATTTAATCAATATCAGGGAGAAGAAGAGTCCGTGACAGTACAGGATGAAGATAGCACAGGATTTGCAATGAAGACTACAAAGAATAAAGAGATTGAAGATATCCTTTCCTTTGGTGGAACAGATGACTCGTTTGGCTTTTCAAACAAGTTTGACAAGAGGGCATCCAAGGACAATCAACTCGAATCCCTACTTATGCGTGAAGATACATCGAATGCCACGTGGGAAGCTCTTGCTGATAATCGTCAGAGTGTAGAACAAGACTTTGGTGGCGACAGGTCTGATTTCTCACCCAAGTCTAATGCGTCGAGGTCTGATCGCTCGAGCTTGGAGAAGACCTCAACTGCCCAGGGTACAATGATACATACATTCATAGCTGCTGCCGATCATCCTGAAGAGTTATCTATCTTTGAGGGTGACGTTGTTGAGGTATTAGATATTGGTCAGGAGGGTTGGGCACTGGTGAGAGATCCATCAGGCCATCAGGGCCTTGTCCCCCGTTCATACGTGGATATTGATTCACCCATCAGTCCTCCAAAAAGAGATATTTATGAAAGTAAAGGAACTCCACTTATAGAGAGCGATTTTACATCTTCCATTCCTTCCAGCATCAGGCCACAGGGAGACAGCATATTCTCATCCTCTGGAGCACAGGGCGTGCCCCTTGGAGAAGCTTGGGAGCAACCATCTGACTCCCTGCCAAAAATATCTGGTGAAGAAGGGGGATCAATATCTCCACTGATGAGGCATAACAGTCCCTCGAATCCTTTTGCATCATCACACCGGCGTAGTACCTCTGGAATGTCAGACTTTTTGAATTCGCCAAGGCAACAGGCAACCAGGGATCAAACTATTGTCTTTCCTTTTGAAAGTGAAATGGATGGAGAATTGACTGTTGCAAAAGGGGACGTAGTTCGTGTTATATCTGATGCGGGTGGGTGGTCCAAAGTGTTGAGACTCTCAGATGAACAGACTGGCCTTGTTCCATCATGGGCTGTAGAATAGACCTAGAAATTCCTCGCTACATCAATTGCTCACTCATGTATAATAGTATGGTTTAATTACATCAATCATATGAAAGAAGCAAACATATATGCGTAAACATAAAAAATGCATTCATTGGCGTGTAGTATAATCAATCTCAAAAATGTCTCATTAGTTCACACTTTCTCTCAACAACATCACCGGCAACAAGTGATAGTAATACGCTGAAAATAAAATGCATCGCGCTAGATCCAACTCAAATGTTTGATCTATGATTAATATGCTCGAATTCATCAAGATTTGCAGGAAGAGCAAATCCTTGAGCCATGTATGGGGCTCCTCCATGTTGCTCGTTTTGACCAATATCCATGCTTCCGATAGAACTTACAAGCGAGTCAAACGATGCCAACCCATTTGAATTCTCAAGCCAGTTTGCAGCATGAATATTTTCGATACCTTCCATTGTATTCAATAGAGAAGATGCACGTCCGGCAGATGCAGCTGTCACAACCCTTTCTGTGTGGCGAATAGGGGCTGCGAATTCACGATCACCGTACACCTCACATGAAGAGCGCCTGATACCGTTGTGACGGGTTGGTACATCGAAAGAACGCCTTGGAGGGGACATGACTCCATTGGAGGTCGAAGATGTTGTCCTTGATGGAGCCAAGCCAAGCTTTCGTGCAACAGCATTTGACATCCTTGGACCCTGTGTCGAGACCAATGGCTGTTCATTCACAGGAACACCAACTGTCCCCCCGTTTGATGGGGTCCATGAGCAGTCAACACTCCTTCTCCTGTACTCCCCAGTGCCATGATGATTCTGATGGTGCATCTCCAAAGATGTGGATCGAGTATCATTCTTGTGAGCAATGTCTTCCACAGAAGGACTTGGGATTCCCAACAAGCTCACATCACCACTGGTTGCCATTGGAGCGGATCTCTCCATTCTCGCAGCGACAGGAGTTCCTGGAATACTTCCTGTCTGAGCATGAGATGGAGACTTTGGCTCTCGCTGCATTCCTTCCTGAGCAAAGTCGTCAAAGTTGTTGCCCCCGGATTCACTGCTCGTATGTTCACTTGAACTCTTGAACTCCCCTTCCTTGTTGTTAATTGCCTCATCCTCATCACTCTTGGTCATACCCGAAGGCATCCCTTCAAATTCTTTTGAGACTGGCAAATCATTTTGAGCCTCCTCCTGGAATACGTGTGTTGGTTGTCTCAAATCGCGCACATTATGCGCAAAGAAACAAACTGGTCTTCTGCAATATGGCCCTTCCTTGCAAAGTTGTGTACGGTACTTGGCTGGATGGAGCCAGCACTCGTAGACGCCATGAGAATAAGGACATGCATCTCCCCTCAAGCAGATACCTCTCTTATACTCAGGACAAGGAATTGGAACATATTTGAATTTTCTTGGGTCCCTGCGACGAGCATTCTCCGTGGGATGTGCAAAGGGGCAAGACCTCCAGTCATGCACAAACCTCTTGCTGCAACGTTCCACCTTGAATGAAAACATTCTGAAATCGTCAGAAGAGTATTCTGGTGCGTTGAGTTCATTTGTATTAAAATGGCCACCATTAATTTCCTGCTGTCTTTGAGGATGCATGTGTTCTCCATGCCCAAAATCAAAATTGGGCAGCTCCTGGTGCATGGTTGGAGAGAGCAAATCCTGCGGAAGGAAAAAGTCCAGCATGTGATCATGTGGCATACACACACAGGCAGACATCTTGAATTTCGTGTCGAGATTGATGTAATGAAATAATGAAATATATATATGTATTGGTTTCAGGCAGATCCCCAGGCACATGTATAGATACTACTCGCGTATATACGGCATGAGACAGCCCAGGGAGGTCCCGGGCCATTTTGTATCCCCAAGGCAGGCAATCATGGCTGGGATCACCACCTCTGCCCTTCTCCATACATGGCCATCACCATCACCAATACACTCTCGATCATTCACGAAACATTATACTAGTATAATACTACACACGTTGTTGTTTCACATCACATACCTCTGAAAACCCATTTCCCATGGAATGGCCCTGTTGTTGAGCCACAAGGGGATATGCTCCCGACATGGACAACTGCGTCACGTATTGACCTTGCATGCCTTGAGTTGACAATAATTCAGCAATGAATGTTATTAAATGTAATCTGCACGATTCTTTCAAAGAAGCGTCCGGAGAGTTTCCCGAAAAACACGAATCGAATCGACTTGAAAACCACAGACCAAACCCTCGACTTTACCACCACGTTTCAACCTGCTGCTGGCAGAATATGAAATGATGATTTATTATGATGAAGAAGAAGCTCTCGCCCCAAAACCGCAAGCGTATGTGAGTTTGTGTCCCTCACGGCGTCGCTCAATCTCAGAAGCGGAGGCGTGGATAGGATTGTATTTTATACGTCACGTCACAAAACGCTATATACAAATGATTCAAATTAAACATAAAATTACCGGTAACAAGGGAAGAGAGCAGCGTGATATAGGGGACAACGAGCATGGCTCTACGTGGCATTTGTCCCCGGCATAATATCTTAGAAAAATCTAGTTTTTGGTTTCAACTCTATTCTATCGAGTAATAAAAAAGTAAAACATGGTATCAACCAACTTGTCCAAGATCACTTGGTTTTGCGGTTCCAGGAGGATGATTATCATCCGTCAAAGGTGCAAATCTATCCCATCCTTCAGCTTTTATACGTTCCAACCTCTGCTTTTCTCGTTTCTCTCGAATCAGACGGAGCTTTGCCATTTCCTCTTCCATCTTCCTCTCCTCTTCCAACTCTCTGCGGTTTTTCATAACAGGGAGCGGCTTCCCTACATCTTCTTCTTCCTCCTCCTCCTCCTCCTCATCAGAGCTCATGGGAGGTAAATCTCCCGGCATCACATTCTTTGCTCGTCCACGACCTACCACTGGCTCGTCATCATCTTCACTGTCGCTGTCGCTAGGAGGCAACATGCCAACCGTGGCACTTTGTCCTCCACGCCTTCGTACAAACTCTTCTTCACTACTACTATCAGCATCAGAAGAGTCATCATCCGACTTTTTGCGATCGTACACGTATTCCGGTTCATGCGCAGGTCTTCTCGGTTTCCCTCCTCCTCCTCTCCCACCTCTACCTCCTCGTCCTCCACGTTTACTTCCGTATCCCATGTTACTATTACAGATGATAATAAATTAAGAAATTAAACCATAAACTTCCATAATCCTTTAAAGTAACTCAATACAGAACTCACTGTCAAAAACGTAGCAACGAATAGCAGAGCAATCCCAGCATCGGTACACAAAGAAACCTGCTGATTTCCTAAATATCCCGTCTTGGCACCCAGGAGAAGGACCAAGGATACCATCTGAGATGATGTCTTGTACTTTCCAAGTGCATTGACGGCAACAGCACTGTGTGCCTCAGGACCAAGGGTGGCACCCCACTCTCTCAGGGCTGACATGGTAATCTCTCTAGCAATGATGATGCACGCAATTGCTGGCAATAACCATGCGTTACCAGCAAATACGCCATATGGTACTGGAACAGTACCTATGAGGATCAGAATCGTGGCGACCATGAGCTTGTCTGCAACAGGGTCAAGGAACGCCCCAAAGGGAGTGGAGCAGTTCCATGCTCTGGCAAGGTACCCGTCAAAAAAGTCAGTAATGGAAGCTCCTACAAACAACCAGAAACACCAGATCCATTGAGATGCAAACCAGGAGGCAACAAGGGCGGGGATGGCAACGACTCGAAGCAGTGTGAGCATTGTTGGGACTGTCCATATTCCTCTAGATGCAGATTCTGCCTCGTCAGGTTCTGAAGATGACGCTGATTGGCATGACATCCTACTTTGGGCTACAAAATGACTTTTAGAAAAGATATGAGATGATCTGATGGAGAATATAGGCGTATACTGCTGTAGACTAGTTCTCTGACATGTCTGATGTCGAAGAGGTATGGCACAACAAGACGTCCTGATCCCTGATTGACACCACATTGTACAAATGTCCATATAACTAGAGTAAAGAAACGGCATGAACCTACAGAACGGGGACAAGACTGAATATAGATTGTTCCGTGACTTCTGTCACAAGCTTGTCAAAGTCTCCCATCAAATGACATTTTTAATGGGACAATCAAATTCCAAAAATCCCTAATCTACAACTCATCCTCTCGGTCACGAGTCTCTCAAAGGTTGGTCAGTCTCTCACGTATATCATACAACTTGGAAATACATATATCATTTCAATTTGATTTCTATACATATCGTATTACATTCTACCATTATACGAGAAGGGTACGTTGATTCGACTATACTCACGGTCGAGGGCATTGCAGACCTTTCGAGCCTTCCACAGAATTCATCTCGCATTTCGGAAATTAGTGTTACTCGATAGCCTAGTATACTGCATCAATCGATATTCTAGACGTGGGCGTGATATTATCTCGTCTATTGGCGTGTCGAGGGAGTAGCCTGAACGTCGTGCTGTGGGGCCGAGTTCCGTGTATAGAAAGGGTGTTGGTGATATTCGACGTGAAGAATGACAATGTAATGTGCTTGTTGTTTGCTGACGTGCAGGACGCGATATGTTTTTGTGATACCACGAGCTGGCCGTACACCACTACTTGATTACTACTGAGGGTTTCATAGATAAAGATGAAGCCGGAAGGATTCAGTGCAACAAACGGGACGGAACGTATCTCATTTCACAAACGTTCAGATGCACAAAAACAGCGAGGATCTCCCTCTTCTGGGTCCCAATCAACTGATCATGTGATGACCTTTTCTGATGCAAATACATCAGGAGGGCAGGCAGGATCTGACGGAAGTCCAGCCGTGGCTTCCACGGGTAACAAGAGCAGGTACCGTGGCGTCAGTTATGATAGGAAAAAGGCAAAATGGCGTGTTCAAATCAAGGTGGCTGCTCTTGGAAAGAGTGGCGTGTCTGTTGGGTATTTTGACACTGAAGAGGCTGCTGCTAGGGCATATGACAGGGCTGCCATTGGTTTGCTCGGGCGCGGTGCGCCAAATTTACAGATCAATTTTAGTCAGTCTGATTACGCGGCTGACTCCATTCCTGTATTGAGTGGGAAGACTCGTGAAGAGGTGAAGACGACGCTGAAAAGTGAACGAATCAAACAGGCTCCACGAAGGAGATTTATGTCTAGACAGAGGACGTCCCAGTTTATGGGAGTTGGATCATCGAATCGTAAAAATCAATGGCAGGCGAGGATATTGGTTCATGGCAAGGTGACGCATTTGGGATACTATGAGACTGAGGAGGAAGCTGCCAAAGTCTATGATAGGGTGAGTCTCGCATTACATGGTCTGCAAGCACAGACAAATTTCGCTCCATCCAGTTATACAGAAGATCAAATATCACCATTTCGAGGCCTTGACCGTGAAAATTTGCAACGTGCACTTGGAGTGAAGCCTATGGATAAGAGCAGCAAATATAGAGGAGTGTCAAAGAAAAAAGGGAAATGGGAGGCCAAGGTGATGGTGAATCGTCGATGGGCATATAGAGAATTGTTTGATTCTGAAGAAGCAGCTGCTCGTGCATATGACAGGGCATTGTGGAGGCTAAAGCCAAGCGAAGCTCAGTCCTATGTGAACTTCAAGGATGAGATGCCTGGAAGTATGGCAGGGGGACAATTTGATGGACATGTGCAAGATACGTCTCCGGATGGTAGTCATATGATGCCTCTTGATGAATATGACTCTGATGGAGATTTTGAGTATGAATACAAGCCAAGCAAGGGGACATCACGAAGTGAGAAAATGAGGGCAAAGAAGAATGCTTCCTGTGGAAACTTGCCAGAGATTGCAAAGGGCAAGCCAAGCGCTGTGAATGCTGCAAAACCAAGTTTTTCTATTGTTCCAGGCGAAGGAATGAAGTTCAATGCTGGCACAAGTATAGAATCGGCGACCACACCATTAGGAATGATACCAAATCACAGCTCAAATTCATTTGAACAGAATGAGCTCTTGATCAGAGTTGGGTCTGAAACACACTTGGTTCCACCAGCATATACAGTTTTGGACTCAAATTCAAATACAAATTTGGTGAAAAAACATTCTGGTTTGAAACGAGCCACCAGTGAGCCCCAATTTGCACTGTTCGCAGAGGACACTGCCAGGCCAGGCACAATGGAGGAGATTAATGATTTGATGTGTGATACATCTGTCTTCAAGGGTATCGATCTTGGAATCTTAACTGGTTCCGCAGCTGAGCCAGAGGACCACGATCTGCTCCACATCCATGACTTTGTGAGCAAATCTGGAGTCAGCATGCACGACTCGCTGAGTTTGTTTGATGACGAGGAACTTGCTTTGAGCAGTCTGGATCACCAGCCAAAGCCTCGCAAATTAAACAAAAGTATTTCTTTGCAGAATCTGTCGTGTTTAGATGTCTCAGGTGCAGCTGCTGTATCTAGCGGGTCAACAAAGCCACCGTTATTGCCTCAGGGATTACCCCAGCAACCAGCAACCTTGAAACCTGGATTGAGGCGTATCAACACGTACACAAGTTCGCTCCCATCGCTTGAAGAGGAGCATACTTCATGTGGACTGGCAAGATCCCATAACTCCAGCGATGAAGATCTGATAAAGCAATTGTGGGGATCTAACATGAACTCATCATCCTACCTCGTGGATGATGTCAAAGCATACCACTGATTTTGCTTTGCCTGCCCCAATGTACTATTCAATTTTCCAACCATCGTAAAACGACGGTTACCATCAGATCATGAATAGGTTCTGGTCATTGCATGTACAATGAATTAAGTAAAGTATGGAGAGAAATATATGCCCTGTCTTGTTTGTTTTTTTGGGATTGAAAGGATGTCTTTGAAATCTACGATGCCATGCACACATTGTAGATCTAGTTTTGATTACATATTGACATTTGGACGCATCGAAATTTTATTGTAATAGCAGCAAATACACACTCAAATACCTTGTGGTCTCATACCCCAAAACATACTGTCAAGGATGTCCTAGTGTTTGGCAGCCTTTTTTGCATTTGACGCAGCAACACTCTACATGAAAAGATACATTATTACAAAAGCACTCTAACGTTTGTAACGCAACTCGAACGAGACAACGGTGGAGAGAGACAGAAAGAAAAGCAACTGAAACAGACAGACAAGACAACAGCCTGCAATGGATACAGCCAGAGACGGATAACACGTGAATCAACATACCTTTAAATATCCAAGTTTGATCGAACCATATACTACACCTCCTCCAACAGCAGCAGCCCTAAGGACCTTTGCAAGCGTCGATGTCCCACTGTACGGATTCATATATCACGATGCGTTGATACTCTATCCTCTCACGTAACTCTAAGAAACATTCATAGGATAATAAAATAGTCTGGAGACTTGGATGAATTGAACTATTGGAGATTTTCTCAACTCTATATAGCGGAAACCAATTAGATAATTTGGCTTTTCTCTTGGTACATAAAAGCACCTGGATCCGATGTCGAGACTGTCTTATTTACAATTGAATAACAAAGGAATCATATACGTGTGAATGAGTAGCATCTCTCACTGACTCTAGGAACCATGAGGATGCACTTGGGACGTCAGCACGAGAGAGTACTCTCTGTCCCATTGTATCGTAGAGAATATCATACAAGACGATATTATAGGACAATGCGCATAGGTATAGTGACGAAAGCGTTCCTTAGGAAGACTTCAGAGGCACCACCAAAGCCGAACTCGAAGTTCAAAAAGGTGGATTTGAAGCGGATTAAACAACAAGGTCCTACAATGGATGATCTACGTGCTCATTTTGAGGTTGAAAAGCCTGGTAAAGGCGAGGAGGATAGGAATGTCTATGACTTTGTGCCATATGAAGTGCTGGGTGGACGAGACTATGGAAAAGAGCCAAAATGGGAGTCCATTCCACAGATGTCGTTCATGGAATTTTATGCGGGACTGCGCGAACGTAACTGGACAAGTGAATATTACAATCCTGACGCGGATACGTGGCAGATGGAATTTTTCCAAGATAGTGGACGTTTCCTTCGTCCAAGTTTTGACGGGTACAGAGTTCTGGTAAAGTCGGAAGGAAAAGGATGGGAACGATGGGTGAATTTGGATAGGCCTGGTCCAGATAATTTTCTTCGAGATTACATGGGAGGAGGTACAATGGGTGCCGTCTTTACTCCAAAGAGAAAGGCGCCGAGGCCATTTTCTCCCAGGGATTATGGATATAATCAAGTGTTTGAGCAGTTGTTTGAAGCATATGAGCAACGGTTGTCAAATAAAGCTGCAACAGATATTAAAAAGAAAGGATGGACGAAGAATGGGTCGGGGTCAGGATATGACTGTCCAGCTGATGGACTTTTGAATGTTTCGTTTCATTATACTCCACCAGAGCGGTCTCTCCATGCCTTTTGGGAATTGCTTCCTACGATTGCATTTTATGGATTTGGAATGTCATTTTTAGCTGGAGCATTAGCTATTGGAATATTTAGACCACGTAAGCAGATGCCGACGGATATGTTCCAAGCCATGGAATTTGCACAGAGCAAGGGTAATGCACGAAAAGATGGTTCCTCAAATGTCAAATTTTCTGATGTGGGTGGTCTTGGAGAAACGATACATGAAATGATGGATGTTGTATCATTCTTAAAAGATCCAGTCAAATATGCTGCACTTGATGCAAGGCCTCCAAAAGGTATTTTGTTGTCGGGGGATCCTGGAGTTGGAAAGACATTGATTGCAAAAGCCATGGCTGGGGAAGCAGGGGTTCCGTTCTATCAAATGGCGGGATCTGAATTCGTCGAAGCTATTGTTGGAGTTGGTGCTGCGCGTGTGAGGGATTTGTTCCGTCGAGCGCGAGCTCAGGCTCCATGCATTGTGTTTGTCGATGAAATTGATGCATTGGGAATCCAACGAGCAGCTGCTGGTGTGAAGACGAATGAGGAGAGGGAGCAAACGCTAAATCAGTTGCTGTCTGAAATGGATGGATTCAAACCAGATTCAGGGGTTGTCTTTGTTGCTGCCACGAACAGACCAGACTTGCTGGATGCTGCCCTTGTCAGAGCTGGGCGCTTTGACAGGAAGATTGTCATTAGACGACCAGATGAAGCAGGGCGAGAAGAAATCCTGAAGATTCATTCTCGAAGGCATAAAATGTCACCAGATGTGGATCTCGCTCAGCTTGCAAAGGATTTACCTGGTTTATCTGGAGCAGAGCTGGGCAATGTGTTGAATGAGGCAGCATTGGAGGCAGTCCGTAGGGATGGCAGTGAAATCCAACCGCAAGACGTGTTTGGGGCTGTGGATAGAGTTTTGCAGGGCATTCGCAGACCTTCGCTTCCAGATAGATTTAAAATAAAAAAATCCATGGCGATTCACGAGGCCGGAACTGCTATAATTGCCAGTATGTTGCATGAGGCAACTCAGAGAATTGAACCAGTCGAGAGAGTGTCCATTGTACCTAGGGGAAGAGATTGGAGCAGAACCATATACGCGAGAGGAAACGATGAAGATTATATCATCATGACCAAGGGTAGAATTATGGATAGAATTAGAGTGATATTAGCTGGAAGGGCAGCAGAGGAGGTGGCTGATGGAGTACCATCAACATATGGCACAAATGATGTTCGAGATGCAACAAAGCTTGCCATGAGATATGTAGCTAATTATGGCTTGGATGCATCTGTAGGAATTACGACATATGCCCCAACTCCAGGTAGACTAGGATTCATGCAAAAGAGTTTCGAGGTTGCAGTGGACAACATTGATGAGGATCTCTTTGGCAACACAATAGCAGGTGGGTCTTTCCAGCCATCAGACAGTTCCTGGCACGAGATCAGAATGAAAGCTGCTGAGATTGTTAAGGATGCGTATAAATCCAACTTGGATGATCTGAAGGATCGTCAAGATGCAATGAATGTCCTTACAGAGTCCCTTCTTGAGAAGGAGACTGTGTTTGCTGAAGAAATCCAATCCATCCTCAGCAAACATACTCCCCCTTCAGTCAAGAAAAACGTCCCTGTCATGTGATGTCCTTACATTCGTCTTTATTTATGCTATTCAACATATTATATGGAAATGAAAAATCTCTACATATTCTGTGGTGGCTGTGGCAATCCCAAGGACTGTGCCAACTTGGCCATCCTTTCCTTCATACCAGCAACACTCTTGGCATGAGCATCCTTCATAGCCTCGGTGACGAGTCTCGAGACAGCCTCATTTCCTTGACTGTATGCTGCTTCAGTAATGTCTACCGATCTGGGTTCCTGATTACCCGTCATGATCACTCTGACAGTTTCATCAGAGCTATATCCTTCAAAATCAGTATTTGCAAGTTCTTCCTGAACCTTGGCAGCCTCAATCTGAATCATATTCTGGGCCTTTTTGATATTCTCCATAAAGTTACCCATGTTTCCAAGTCCACCAAGAGGTCCTCCTCCATTTCCCTACAATCATAAAACACATGATAAAAAGCCTTTGTGAACTTGGAGACCACACACAACGTACGTCTTTGTTTCCTCCACCGAACAGGGCCTTTGGTGCAACAATGGATCTGTTGGTTGATCTACAATAATATTTATACACCATGAATCGATATCCATCAAAGAATCGTGACGATGATAGATAGCACGACGGTTCATTGCATACCTCTTGCGAGAGACGATTGGGCGGAAAGCTCTCTGTGGGGTCACTTTAATGGACAGCTGCATTCTGATTGATTGTAATCTACTGTGATTTTTCTTATGTTAAATAAAGAATGGACAATGTACCTCAAATTTGAGAATTGATGAGACCGGCTGTAGCCGTGTAGCCTCAATGTCAGTCAACTCCATGATGATGGCATGCGTGGAGTTTCAAGATTACGATGGCATCGTGTGCGATCAATCACACATCATAGAAGATGATGAATGCTTTGCTACGAGCCTGGCAGCCTGGCAGAGAGTCATCCATCTATCTTGCGATGCTCTGTCTTCAAATGTAACACATAACCTCGCATGGTGCATTTGGATGAGGCCCAGTCTTCAAGCAAACTGTGCTTAGCCAAGATTGCTTTTAGGTTTTCCTCTTTGATGCGACGGCAAAGATTTGAAGCATTTAATGTATACAACTTCCTCGTCAGCATGGTTCTGCCAAAGGAATCCTGGATTTCTTCCAGTGCCAGTTTTGCCCTGGAAGCAATGCTCCCTTCTTCCTCTTCCTCTTCTGGCACTTCTATGACAATGTCATCTTTTATATTTTCTTTGTGTGTCTCTGGTAATATCGGCCGAGGCCGAGGCCTTCTCACAGGGGAATCCTCATCATTTCAAATTAGCATTTAGTTAAGCAGACATGTTCCCTTATACACATGGTCAAACAGATACAGTTACAGATTATTCAGAATACTCTGATAGATATACGTATCCAAGGTTGAAATACTGGTAATAACTCTCCAAGAAGTCCATCTTGGGATTGTCTTTTTGCTCATCATAATTTCTGGATCAATGCATGCACCACCATTCAGTCACCCTATCAGGATGATGCACTATTCTCATCATCACTGCTACTGCTACTGCCACCGCTGCTGGTACTACTACTGCTAGGACTAGAAATATCACTACAGCGTTCATCATCATTAATAATCTGCTGCCCAACTCTTGCCAAGTCTGGACGTACTGTCGACAGACAAGCAAGCCATCGTTGTGTCATCTTTGGCCGCGAGATTCTCGTATGCATGAATACTTTGTGGAAATTTGCAGTAGAGCAAAAGTTCTCAGTCACAGCAACTGTAAAGTCCAAGTTTATAACAACATGCCACCAACCTGAAGGTACAAATATGACATCACCAGGTCCTTGAACAACATGAAGGGGCTTGTGATACTCCCAGGAGTCCAACAAAGTTTTTGGCCAGACAACATCAAACCATCGTGCAGCACTATTGACACCCTTTGGTTTCAATACCTCTTCAGGAACAGACCCAGGAGGGAACATTGCCCATCGTTTATGTCCACAGACCAATGCATTCCAGGCCGATGTCCCCAGAGGATCCACATGAATCGAAGTCCCAGACCGAGGTCCACCTATACACATCCATTGATGTGGAGGACGCCTACTCTTTCCTGCATATTTCAACAAATCTTCCGAAAATATGTATGGTACAATGAAATCATGTTTCAATGTTGTCTTTTCTACCAGCGTGCTATCAAATATGTATAGGGGCGAGTCGTCCTTTTTTCCATGTTCCGGGTCACGTAGATACTCTACAAAGTGCTCAAACAACATGCGCACTGCATACCCATCATCATCCGAGCCCACCTTGCACGCCACCCCCTTCAACTGCTCCATCAATCGTTCCACGGAATTCCACCGTTTCATTGCCGGCCAATGTTTCAAGAGATTATGAATCAAACAGGGGACATGCCTCTTTTCAATTGTATGAGAAAACTCTGCAAACGATACCCCCAACCCATCAATCTCAAGAACACTCCCCCCATCATCCACACCCAAATCCATCATACTATCTTTGAGACAGTACCCATACTGACTCCAATTGGTTAGCTCTGACCGAGCTTTCTTCTTTATTTTCGAAACAGCTTTGAGATATTTCCTCCTTCGTTTCTCCTCCTTCGAAACAGCCTTGAGATATTTCCTCCTTTGTTTCTCCTCCTTCTTCAGTTTGTTCCCTTTATTTTTAGTAGCATCGCCGTGTCGAGTATCACAGTCAGTGATATTTTCTCTCTTATCTCTCATACACATGATGATACTATCGTCAGGTCAGTAGTAAGGTTCGTGCTATTCTTCAAGGCATGTCAGTCCATGCATGGGTTCCCAGCCTCTATCCTCTCTGTTGGATGCAGGCCATCATGAGTCACTGAACATGATGTATCAAATATATAACGATTGAAATTATATACCTGCATCATGATGGCCTTGCAGGCATTCTGTAATGGTCGGTCGTGCTCGAGCACAGCTAGATAGAATTTTACTTTCTTCACAAAATAAAAAAATCTACATAATCACGGTGGTCAACCTAACCATAACAAACCACCCTACAGTCTGGCACCTTTCATTCAACACTATCTATATATTTTATTTTACAATAATTCATGGTTACGGGTACAGATCAACCAGTATACCGACACCATGGACGACCTCGTGGGTCCTCCAACAATCAACGACTCCATCGATGACTTTTCTAGTGACGCTATACGGCATGATACGGCTGGAATAGAGTCTCATAAATTAGGAAAAATGCATTCACGGCAATCAGGGACGCGAGATAGTACTGTAATATCGTATTCTGACAGGTTTATACCGAGCAGGGCTGGGACCTCGCGGTTAGATTGCACGGTTCTGGAACGGGAGACGGTTGCATCTCATGTTCCTGTCAAAGCACAAGACAAAGATCAGGATACTGCTAGTTTATATGGTATGATGTTACGGTCGGAATTGTTGGGCTGTCCGACTGGTAGTTTGCCTAGTTCCCCCGAGAAGCAGCAACAGACTGGAGGTACAAGTGGTCGAGAGGCACTTGAGGAACAGAGTGGTAGTCGAACGCAGACAAGACAGACGCCGTCTCATTTTGGATTACTAGAGAGCCCGATGCCTCATCTTGGTGCGTCTGGTTCGGGTCAGCGGAGTGGTGGGAGGGGTGGAGATGCCACACCTCAGGCTAGTGGTGGTGGTAGTAAGCTGGGTCATGGATCGCATGGGAGTGCACGGAAGACGTTGTTCCGGTATATGACGGATTCTACAGATGCATACGGAAATGTGTGTAAGACGGCATTTCAACAGCGGGGTTTGGCACGTGGAAGTGAGTTGTTTGGAGGAGACGATTCTGCATTTGATGCAGCGTTTGCAACTCATGGAAGGCTTCCAAGGAGGATTAGCCGATCTCCCTTCAAAGTACTGGATGCGCCACAGCTGGCAGATGACTTTTATTTAAATCTTGTGGACTGGTCCGCGATGAACACCCTTGCTGTGGGTCTTGGATCATCGGTGTATTTGTGGTCTGCATGTACAAGCAAGGTGACTCGACTTGTTGAACTGGGACAGGATATGTCTGTCTGCAGTGTATCTTGGAGTCAACGTGGTCACTATCTTTCTGTCGGGATAGATAATGGAGACGTTCAAATATGGGATGCGGGGAATTGTCGCAAGCTCAGGACAATGCAGGGGCACAGACAGAGAGTCGGTTGCATGAACTGGAGTCATCATGTACTAGCAACTGGTAGTCGGGACAGAGGCATCTTGCTGCGGGATGTCCGGGCACCATCGCATTTCTATGCAAAATTATCATCACATAGATCAGAAGTCTGCGGTTTAAAATGGTCCCCAGATGATAGGGAATTGGCTTCCGGAGGGAATGACAATCATCTGATGATTTGGCAGCCTGGTCATGCATCCTCTACAGATCCTATCCAGAAATTCTCTGGGCATCATGCAGCCGTGAAGGCCATCGCGTGGAGTCCACATCAACATGGTTTAATTGCCAGTGGTGGGGGTACCGCAGATAGATGTATTAAATTCTGGAACACGTCTACAGGTGCTGCGCTGCAGAGTGTTGATACTGGATCACAAGTGTGTAATCTAGCTTGGTCAAAGAATGTGAATGAAATCGTTAGCACACATGGATACTCCCAGAATCAGATTATAGTATGGAAGTATCAAGGAATGCAAAAACTAGCTACATTGACGGGACATACGCTTCGTGTACTATACTTGGCGTGTTCTCCAGATGGACAGACTATTGTAACTGGAGCAGGTGACGAGACTTTGAGATTTTGGAATGTATTTCCTGGTCCCAAGGCCCAATCCGGTGGTGATGTAGGCGTCGGATCTATGATGCGAACTGTTATTCGATAATTCTTTCATTTGTTACTATGTGTAGAATCTGGTATTGTAACAGACGTTGACATTTTGTGGTCGGCAATCATGGGAAGAATGTCATCTGCCGTCCCGAGTATTTCAAGAATGTTTAATTCCTGTTGATTGCTGCACGCTGTCAATACATTCCAGAGAGCGTCATCTGAGGGATTGATAACGACTTGAGGTACATCATGATGTCGTGCTTCTTCTTGAAGCCACCGTCTGACTTTTCGAAAGTATGATGTCGATGCACTCTGTTGAAACGATATGCCCACCCACAGGACCAAATCGGCCTTTTTCACATCTTCCTCCATGAGATCCAACACATCGTCAGATGTTATATACTCTCCTTCCATATCATCATATAACATGACCTTGAACCGCATGTATGGCCCACCATCATCACGACTGCTACATGATGAGCATGGTATTGACTGGTGCCTCGAGAGAAGATCTGTATCATCGTATGTCAACAACCTCGTCTCTCCACATTCCGTACACACGATCTCATGAATAGAACCATGCATTTCTACTGTCTTTCCATGTGTATTATCTTCAGGATCCCATACATCCATCCCTGCCTTGGTCGCCAGTCCATCAATATTGAGTGTATAGTGCCTGGCCAGCCTACCAGACGTCCCAAGAACCGCCAAAGCCTTGTGACCTGGTCCTGGGCTTGCCCGCAACGCTTCCTTGTGTATTTCTACAAAAAAAGACTCTGCTTGCACTTTATGTTTACTATAGAATGAGTACGTGAACAACAGTTTCCCATCACTAAGCTTGAATTGTTTCTTTGCCTGTTCATACAGCCCACCCTGTGTGCTAAACGTTGACATTCCAGAGGTGGCAGATAATCCAGACCCAGAGAACACCACAATCCTCTTAGCCTCCACCATCTTTGATCTGAATAGATCCATGGATTCCTTACTCTGTGATTCCCTACACATATGAATGTCCATACATTGTCATACAATTCAGACACCAAAGTTGAGTTGCCTCAACTGACACACGTCAACGAACAAACGGTTGGTGGTTGGACAAAAATACGCACCCTTGGTCCACCTTTCGCCTCTTTCGAAGCGTATATTTCCTAGAATCTATATCATCGCCAATAGTATCACTCATATGTCGTGCGTCGTCACTGTGAAGCAAAGTACCCGGTTATTCGATGGTACCATGACATGTGAAAGCAACCTCCTGAACTCTGGATATTACACCAACAACAGTTTCTCCAACAGAAAGTATTATTATTCATTTGTTTCTAGAATACGAAAGAGAGTTTTCCATTTCTCAGGGTCTTGTCCAGGGCCATCTCCTTTCTGGCTACCTATGGAAAATACTTTCTTAATCGTTTCAGGAGCAGTCAGAGACTGTACAATGCATTCTGCAGCCGCAATACGGGATGTCTCTCCTACTTGATCATCTTTCAGTGTCAGGATGACGTCTTGTCGTTCCCCACTGACACCTTGCAGTAGTGTGTTGAGATCATAGGATGTGTAGGGTCCATCTGTCAGTCTGTTTGGTCTGATGATTGTGTATGGCAATCCAGACGCTTCAAGCACCTGCTCACCCATTCGTTTATATTTGAGCACGCCGAATGCATTCAAAATGATGAAAGGAAATTGGTTTGATCGTTCCACACCAGCAGATGTAGTCAGTACAAATCTGTGGATGGATTTTGGTGTTGCTTCAATCAAATTCTTGACAGCTACATAATCAGTCTGCTCTGGGTTATTTCCTCCATCCCATCTCTTGGATGGAAATGCAGTTGTGCCTGTGCAACAGCATACTGCAGCTATGTCATCCATCACTCCCTTGAGAGTGTCTGGAGATCTCAAGTCTCCATAGACAACCTCTAGGTTTGGAGCATTTCCAAGAAGATTCCTCGTCTTTTCTTCACTTCTGCTGAGTGCTTTGACAGAATACCCTCTTTCAAGCAACTTTGCACACACGAGTTGACCTACACCTCCAGTTGCACCTGCTACCAGTATCTTTGTTGTTGGTTCTGGAGTGCATATGAAATCCTGGTTGGCCGCAGATGAGGTAACTCTACGACGATGATCTACAGAAAGTCTTGGAAATGCCCGACATCCTCTATTGGATGCAGAGATACGAGATACATGGTGGGTTGTTGTGATACCTCCAACGTTGTACAGTGACCTGCTGCTCCTGGCTGGCGCGATGATCGAGCCAATCCTACAATTGATACGTACATGGATTTTTATCATACGACGCGTCGTTGTGACATGCTTTCGAGACAGACAATGTCCACAAGACCAAGATGTAGTAGTATCAACATGTGTGTTCGTACCTGTGGTGCGTCAACATGACGATCTGGCAGGATGTTGGGACCGGTGAATCTAATTTGAATTACAATGTGATTGATTCCGAGGTTTCCCTCTGGATGGACCAAATACCCAAAGGATGTTTGAATTCAACCCAGATGAGGTTGGATTTGTATCTGGATGGATGGATGAGTTTCAATCGTTCCTGAAAAGAAACTAGTATTTCTTACAGTGCAACAGGTAGTATAATCTCTATTAGGGTAAAGGATCCCCTGGAATCATAGGAGGCTTTGAATTCGCAATCAACGACCAATTGATGTCTTTAAACCAAGGGTGCCGTTTGATATCCTCAGCACCTGATTCGTGGCCTAATCTTTCGGTTGCCCTCTTTCTAAGTAATTTCCTCAGTAAATCTTTGCAATCATCTGATACGTCAACATTTTCTACGGTTGGAAACCTGAGCGGTTTTTTAAGAACATTTTCAAATGTTTCATCCCTTCGAGCTCCTCGGAATGGTGAAAACCCATAGGATAATTCATATATCAAGATTCCAAAAGACCACCAATCTATCATAAAGTCGTGGCCAGAGCCTGTGATAATCTCTGGAGCGAGATATTCTTCTGTCCCGACAAAGGAATTTGCCCTACCCTTTGGAACAATCTTTAAAACAAAATCATCCCTCTCTACAGGAGCTGCATGACTTCTCCCAAAGTGCTTGGACATGAACGAGTGAGAAGTGGATTGGGTTTCTTCTCCTTCATGATCTTCTTCTGATTCTGATTCTTGATCCACAAGTATCTTGCGTTTTTCAATATCCGGCACAGTTTCTCCTTGACACCACGACAGATCAAAGTCTGTCAATTTGATGTGTCCAGAGCTATGAAGCAATATATTCTCTGGCTTCAAATCCCTATACATATATCCATTCAAATGTAAATATTGTAACGCCAAGAGAACTTCAGCAGCATAAAACTTGACCCATGATTCTGGGAGACATTTATTCCTCATCTTTTTCATCAACCCATAGAGCTCACCCCCAGGGCAGTATTCTAAGACAAAATGTAAATGTGTGTCTGTTTTCAATTTTGCATAGCATGTGGATAAAAACGGGTGGTCGATGGTTTCCAGAATTTTTTCTTCTGTACGTACTCGGCCAACTTTATTACGGTCCACCATTTCCTGCTTATCGAGAGACTTGATTGCATACAAATGGCCATCCATGCAGACCAGGTCAACTGTACCAACATCTCCTGCCCCCAACTGCTTTGTCCTTTTAAAGTCATGGAGCTTTATTTTCCCGTCATGGTCATTTGAAAACTTGTGTACGGCAATACCACCACGGTCTTGCATTCTGTGAGGTTTTAACGGAAGGACACAATTCTTGAATGATGCCCAAGGATCAACACCAATCCAATCAACTCTCTTCATAGCAGTCTCCACTAAACTTGCTGCTTGCATACCCAAAGGAGCTGCAGAATCAACAGTCGACTCTTGAGTCACATCTACTTGAACTCCAACCAAGAAACGTGGAGCTCCCAAGGCATCTCGAATTGGTGCAACTGTCAGCATGTTCCAGAATGGAGTTCCATTCTTTTTGTAATTCAAAAGTCTCACAGTTATCTCATTTCCTGCTTTTATTGCAGCCTTCAGGCTGTCTACAGTCTTTCTATCAGTGTGCTTCCCTTGCAAAAACCTGCAATTTCTACCCAAAATCTCCTCTCGCCTATATCCAGAAAGCTCAATAAAAGAATCAGATGCAAAAACAATCGGGCAATCCGGCAAGGTCGGGTCAGCAATGACAAAGTTTGATTGGATACGTTCAACTGTTGTCGCCAAATCTAATGCATAACGAGGAACCGTCCCAGGCGTAGCCTGATGAGACCCTCTCCCATGCGAGTTTCTCTCTGAGATTCTCTTGAAGGATTTACTTCCTTCTCCTACTTGCACAGCCTGCACCACATCATCTACGATAGGTTTTGCCACATTCTCTTTCAATCTAACATCATAATTTATCAGCAAGGGAACTCCTGAAGCATCATTGATTGAATGACCTTCTGTTGTTGATGTCACATCAACCTGAACACCAACAAATTTCACCACCCTCCCAGTGTCATTTCGAATAGGCGTTATCGTCAGAAGATTCCAAAAAGGAGTTCCGTCCTTTTTATAATTCAGCAATCGTGTACACAGCGTCTTTCCTTTCCTCACAGCTTCTCTGATTTGGTCCACACTCTTTGGGTCTGTTCCTTCCCCTTGCAAGAAACGGCAATTATGTCCCAGGATTTCATCCGCAGGGTATCCCGTCATCTTGGAGAATCCTTCACTCACATACACAAGAGGACAATCAGGAAGCGTTGCATCAGCAACCACAAACGTATGACGAAGTCCAGCAAGGGCATTTGTCAACTTGGCCTGTGGCAAGGGCACCTGCTTGCTCACTCGTGCCACCTGGTCTTCACCCGACCCGTCCACGACAGGCTCGCCGACACCCGGTACCATCTCGTCCCAGTTATTGTTTTAAAATTCCGAGCACACACAGTCGTTACCACTCAAACAGTATGGTACAGCAACGTATTTGTATTCTATCCGACACGGATATACAATTCAAGTCACGAATCCACCACAACCATGATGGAGACGACGGATGGGTACGATGTATTGAATCTTGTATATTGAATACGATATATATGATATTTGTATCCAATCGTGCGTTTACCTGGTATATATATAGAGATAAAAAAGTTATTATCCCAAGTATTATATTACTTTTTTTAACATATCCTTTATTGGTTTCATCTATTTCCTTCGACTCTCTCGTCTCTCTCATGATGATGAATGTGGCGACGTAGTGGTACGTTGCTATTAAATAATAGATTAATAGATAGAAAAACGTCTTGAGTAGAGTATACCTCTGACGCGATGGGGGATGGGCGAGATATGAGCGACACATACCATGACAGTGGGAGCAAATCTACCGGACAACATCGCAGCACAGCATCTCTTGGAAATTGGAATGATGGTCTTTTTGATGAAATTGAAATGATTCCATCTGTTTCCCGGGAAAAGTGTGGATCTGAGCATCGTATAACCGTTGACGATGTGGTCGGAGCATCAACGGCCTACCAACCGTTTCTGACAGAGAGGCAGGGAACGAGTGGGAGACGATCACTGACACCCCAGAAAAGTGGGGTAACGGGATCTGCAGTACGTCTGATGAGTTGTGAGAAGGAGACACAGACTGAGGATGTCACGAGTGGGGAGGATGGACTGGTGGTACAGCTTGATAGTGCTCCAAGAACACGATACACTGGGATTTTGAAAAAGTTGGAGTTTCCTGCGCACAGTGGAATGAGTGATATGTATGCATCTCATAAACAAGAAGCAACTCCGGTGGGGCAGACGATTCCTGATATACTCTCTGGCAGGACGACGACATCAAAACGGTTGATGTTTAGTTCTCTGCCATACAAGGCAACCACTGGTCGACGGGTGACGTTCGGTGGCGTGTCGGTGGACACGCCAAGTCCACTCTATGAGGGTATAGAAGAGGACGATAGGGACTCGGGAACGCACATGTCCCTGTCGTCGTTGAATGCTGGTTCTACTCCATTCAGTGGAAAGAGCAGCAGTAGGATGACTGGTGGGTGCCATGCATCTGACGAATCTATGATCACACGGGATCAACTCGCATCTGCATTGAAAAAATCATTGAATTTTGTAGACAGACAGGGCCCTTCGTTTAGTTTTGCCGACCCTGTTGTTGGATCTGTCCCAGAGTTTGCGTCTGAAGAGAAGACCACTCCAGATTTTTCCTTCCAATCCTCTGCTAGCAAGACAAGGAGAAGACTGACGCCACCAAGTTGCAGTCCAAGTTTACTAGCGTTGCATGGAAAAGCAAAGAGAATTGCTACGCCTCAGGGTGGAGATTCGGATGAAGAGAATACCCCAGTTGCCCATATGATGAGCACAAGCTCACCTCATGACCAACCCAAAGCCCAGAAGGAACAGGGCGCAACGATGCCACGACGCTCGCCCCGATTACTATCTAAAAAAGGTCTGAAACTAAGTCCTACGGAGCAAGGCATACGTGACTCTCTCAAAGAAGCGAGCAGGAGACGGAGCTCTCCCCAAAGCGACATATTGAAAAATACAAACATGTAAATGTGTTACATCATTCAGATCAAATAGAAGAACGACCACGCTGGCACTCTGTGCTACACCTAGTAATACACGCTTCATTCCATGCAGGAACCTGATGCATTGTTGTACACACAGCCTGTTGACAGGCTTCTGTACAAGAATCCAGAGCCGACACCCCACACACTGTCACACATGTGTGTGGTGTGATATCTTTGGCTAGCCCTCCCATTCTTCTCATCAATCTATTTGATGTACATACTCGCTCACAGACAAAATTAGGATCTGTCCCTCCTTCCAAACTACACAGGAACACAAAACATATAATGAGGGGCTTTATTGTTGTCACAAGGGACGACCAGAATCAGACAGACACCATACCTGTCTTCTCTAGCATGCAAACCATCACGCCTCTTCTTCCCACCACGAGATGCAGCTGCTCTAATGACTGTCACGACACCAACTACAGGAACGACACCAAGCCAGGGACTCAACATAGCGTTCTCTTCTTTGTATCTCTCTTTCTCTGTCAGCAAATATACTAAGATCTATACATACATGTATAATTTGATAGATAAATAGTGTTCTGTCACGTATCAAAAGGATGCTCTAGGTTTGGTTGTGATTGAAATTCAAATCGATTCCCTATACCCGTGATATGCCAGACATCCACGTCACAAGTACACGTATGTCTTTTATCTATATATTTAATGATGATATGATACTATGCTGGTGCCGTTTTCTTGCACAGTCAGAGTTTCGTTTTACAGGACAAAAAAAAGATTCTACTTTCTGCACATCATCTTGGTGAATTCTTCAATATCAACCTGACCATCTCCATCTGTATCAGCCTCTTTCATCATAGCATCAACCTCTTCATCAGTCAATTTCTCTCCAAGACTGGTCATTACATGGCGGAGCTCTGCTGCAGAGATGAATCCATTCCCATCCTTATCAAACACTTTAAAAGCTTCTCTCAGCTCTTCTTCAGAATCCCTCTCCTTGGTTTGTGTCGCCATCAGACCTAAAAACTCTTTAAAATCAATCGTTCCATCCTTGTTTGCATCAACTTCAGCAATCATCTCCTTGAGTTCAGCTTCAGTTGGTGTCTGACCAAGAGATCTCATAACCACACCAAGTTCCTTAGAGGTGATGGTTCCATCTCCATCCGCATCGAATAAAGCAAAAGCTTCCTTGTACTCCTTTTCCTGCACGTAGAATATCAGAGTTGAGGATAGGGTAACGTTTGAGTGTGAGGAGGGCCAACAGAACGGACAAGTGAACAACAACAAAAATACTAGATTTCCTTGGACATGCTCTGCTACCTTGATATCGCATACAAAAAACAATATGATTGTGGCAGGATAGGAGGCCGGCCATTGGTTGGTGAGGTGTGAGGTGTTCACAGGTGATCCGACTCCTCGAAAAGCATCAACAACGGACCTGGGCGGAGGTAAGCTTATGGTCTTCACCTGTGGTCATTGGCACTATTTTGTAAATGTTTCAGTTACAAATAATATACTTGCTTCGTGTATGAGCACGGAGGAATGATGTTTTGATCAATTCAAGAGTTTGTCAGTCGGTTGGAAGTTCCAACTTGGAACCAAGGTAGACTTTTTTCCCAATGGATTCGTCATTCACGAACGATTGATTACTTCTCCACGTGTGTGTGTGTGTGTGTGTGTGTGTGTGTGTGTGTGTGTGTGTGTGTGTGTGTGGGAAG
>PJEL010001160.1_pt1 | contig 27884 bp, 16 predicted proteins | sample 1853271 | NCBI WGS metagenome assembly PJEL01 (sample SAMN08108733, study PRJNA415343) | Invertebrate metagenome, whole genome shotgun sequencing project. | host: Globobulimina | place: Sweden: Gullmar Fjord | collected 2015-08 | reverse complement strand
TTCGACTAAGGATAATTGGCATGGAATTGTATTATATCTATTTCTGACCCCTTAATTTATATTAAAAAGAATATAGGCTTGAACTTTAATGTTTTAAGATAGTTTTCTAAGAGACACTACTTAAATCCTAAGAAGATTTTTGTGTAAATCCTGTTCTTCATCTGGAAGTATACCCAAAGGGTATCCTTTTGAATAAACATAGCATTGATAATCAGGCAGTTACGCATTATTTTAACTTCATTTTTAAAGGTTATCAGTATATATGTATAAATCTTTGTTTAGTCCCTTATTTAAGAATAAAAATCTTTATAAATAAAGCAATATTAAAGACTTTATTAAGCCTTATAATAGATATATGTTATTGTAAAAATGGAATTATGATCAGAAAAATTTATGAAAAATCTTTTGCAAGATTGTGTGCTGTCTATATTCACTGTACAATAGAGTAGTGAAAATCTGAAATTATACAATTAAAGATTTTCTTATTGTACTTTATTGATATTGTTTAATAAAGGTAAAATTTATTTACCTCGATTTGTTTAATTTATAAATTTTTAATTATGAATAAGTTATTTATATATATATTGAGCTTTATAATATGTACTGCTTGTGGAAATTTGGCTAAGCTTAATTTACAAAAGTCTAACAAAGAAAGAACAATTGTTAACGATAAAAAAAGTGTCGATGAAAAAAGTGTCGATAAAAAAAGTGTCGATGAAAAAAGTGTCGATAAAAAAAGTGTCGATGAAAAAAGTGTCGATGAAAAAAGTGTCGATAAAAAAAGTGTCGATAAAAATAAAACTATCAATGCTGATGATGACATCACTAGTAATGATAATGAAGGTGTTGCTGATGAAGAAAAAGAAAGAGAAATGGTTATATTTAATGAAAAACAAGAGTTGACAAAAGAGCAGAAAAAAAAGAAAGAGGAGTTTGAAAAAAGGGGATTAGAAAAAACAAATGAATTTTTGGAAAAATGTAAAGTCAATCAAAAAAAAAAATTAAGTATAGCTAAATATCTAGATTTCAATAAAGAAGACAAAGAAAAAATCAAAAAAAGTGGCAAAGAAGTCGAAAAAGAAATCCTTAAGTTGATAAAAGAAAAAATTAAAATCAATTTCGATTCTAAAAAAAATAAGACTTTAATGGTTTGTATTTTTGGTCTTTTAAAAAGTGACAACTTATTTTCGGAAGAAGATATTCGAGATGTCACAAATAAGGAAAAAAAATACAAAGAACAAATTTTAAAAGGGTCTGATAATGCTTTAAATAGTATTATTACCGATGAACAAAAAATCAAATTGTTCTATAGTTTGTATTTGTCTTCTGTATTTTTTCCATGCCCCTCAAATTTTATTACAAAGTAACAACAAAGCTATACAAGTAAAGTAATAAACCGTTTGCAACACTAGGGAGCTGGCTTCACAGCTCTCTAGTCCATTCATCTACTACATCTTTGTGTTCCTTTAAAAAAAACACAACTACATTTGGGCCAGCATCTATAGTGAAATATATAGGTATATAGTTTCTAAGTTTTTTTACTGCCTCTATTACTGTGAGCGTTTCTTTAGAAAAAAAAACTATAGGATTGTTAGTAGTCTCAATAATTTTGTGCATATATAAAGCATTTTTTTCTATAGTTTGTCCAAAAACATTGAAATCCTTGGTTTTTATAGCTTCTATAACTGTTTTAATATCACGTTTAACAATAGATTCCCAATTTGCATAGTATGGAGAAGAAAAGGCATCTTTCATCGCTTTTCTACTACTTGTTTTTTTTGTTTCAGCATCCCCAGCAATAATTATCTTAAAACATAGGTTGGGCCATTTGTAGTCTAGCTGAGTAGCAAAACTGTCTATGCCTGTATTGCTTGTCCCTTTATTCCATAAAACAAAAGGTTTATTCTGCTTCCATTTAAAACTATTTCTGAAATTCGGCAATTTGGTATCATAAACGCCGTTTTCTCTATTAACTTCATCTATACTGGGTATATAACAGTCATACACAGATCTGCAACCACTACCGCTAATAAGTCGTGCTAAAATGGAAAGCTCTTTTTTAGTAAGATTCCAATCATATATTTTGTCTATAGCCATAACTAGTGCTGCTGCGCCAGATGCAGATGATGCTAAGCCGGCAGAGGTTGGGAAATTATTATGGGTTTCTATTTTAAAGAAAGTATTTTTGTCTCTAAACAAGGATAAGAATTCTAGAATTCTTCTAGAGAAATCACAATCTAGAGGTAGTGATTCCCCATTTAAACTTATAAAATCCGTGTTACTGTACTGCTTCCATTTGAAATTGTTTCTTAAATCTGGCAATTTGGTATTATAAATATCGTTTTCTCTATTGACTTCTTCCGAAAAAGTCGAAGTGTAAAAAGCTATTTTTTCATTCTTTTTGTTGGATGGTGCTTGTGTAATAATTTCATCCGTGATGGTTTCATCTATACTGGGTATACACGATATGGATGTATGAGTGCCATATCCTTTTAAAGTATAAGAAAGACTAGAAGTGAAAGGTAAAATAAGAGATTCATTTCTTTTTCCCCAATATTTAACAAGGGCGATATTAGTATTTGCAAAAGCACTAGCCTGCTTTTTGGAAGGATTTTTATTTCTATTAAATAATATTTTATCTACTAATATCTTTCTTATATGGAATTCCATCATCAATTATACCGAAAGGGCCTCATTTTAAATAAATATAACATTGATAATCTGGCAGCTACATGTCATTTTAACTCGCGTAACGCGAGTATTAAACAAGTACCACAACAGCTCGATAACATTAGTTTTAACATTTAAGAAGATGTTTTGTGCAAGTCGAGTTTTAAGTTCATTTTCAAAGATGATTAGTATATGTGCTCATTTTAAGCTTTTTTACGTACTCATCGCCAATGTAGAATTTCCCAAATGCTTGGAAGAAAGTATCCTAAAGAACGATTTGTCTATACCCAGTATAGATGAAGTTATTTGAGATATCGTTATTTTTGATACTGTACTACTAGTTTTTAGAAACATCTTTAAATGGGACCAGTATAGTAACTTCAAATACCTATGGTATACACACAAAATTATTAAATATAATCTCTGTTTAAAAATCGCTTTTTTTATCTACACTTCATAAAATATAACATTGTTAATAAAATGTTCTATTTGTCAAACTACATGTTGCTATTAGTTCTTATAATTGTGTCATGCTTACCCAAGGCAAAGGTGAATGTTAAAAGCGTTTGTCGGACTGCTGTAGTGCCTATTTGATGAAGCCCGTGTTGTGCGAGCTATAATTTTTACAAAATTTGTTATGTTCAACTATTTAAGATTGATAGGGAATTTTTCAAAAGCTGGCAAAAAATTAAAAACAACGATTTGTCTCATAACTTCAAACAGATTTGCTATAAAACTTGTTATCGTATTTTTAGCTTACGGCTGTACAAGTACCAAAGATAAATTACAAATGAACAATAATGGTGATGACAGTAAATGTGGAGATATGAATTTGTTTCGCTTTGAGAATGTGGGTATAACTTCCAAATATTCTATGAACAAACCCGAAATTAAATCAACCCAAGCAGAAACTCAAGAAGAAGAAAAGCAAGAAGACTTAAATTTAGGTGTTATAAATCCCCTTAATCAAGAATTAGGTAAAGATGAATTTCACCATAAACTACATGAGGAAATTGATAGGTGTATGAGGAAATTAAATGCATATGATGTGTTAAAAAATGCTGTGTTGTTTTTGGGACCTACTGGCAGTGGCAAAAGTACTACGATAAATTTTTTAAAAAAAAATAAACTTTTTAAAAAAAAGAAATTCGAAGATCTTGATTCCGATGATGAGGATGAGGATGACTATGTGATAGATTTAGATCCCGAACTAAATAATAATAATAACAATCCCGAAATTGGCCATACAAACATCTCTTGTACATTCTACCCCTCTCCATACGAAGATATAGATGCGAATATAACCTATTGTGATTGTCCTGGTTTTTGTGACAATAGGGGTGAGGTAGCGAAAATAGCAACTACTATATCTAATAATGTGATGTTACGACAGGCAGATAGTGTTAAATCAATCGTTATTGTAACTGAATATGCATCATTTAAAAGTGGTCGGGGAAAGGTTTTTTTAGATGGAACAATAAGTACTATAAATGAAATGTTTGTAAAAACAGATTATGAAAAAGATGATGATGAAGATCCTGTAAAATCAATGGTTTTTTTGTTTACCAAAGTAAAGAGTAAAACTTCTAAAAAGACTATAATTAGGCGTATAAGCAATTTTAGGGAAGATTTCAATGAAAAGATAAATGAAAATCCCCAGTTTTTACAGTATGTTAAAATTTTGGATAGGATTCTATACAACAAACAAAACATACAAGTAGTAAAGCCTTTGGAAGAAAAAAATAGGGATGAAGTAATAAACATACTTACATCTTGCGGGGGTATTGATAAAAATAAATTTAAATTTTTGGGTGGTGATAGTGTTAAAGAATACGCACAAAGAGTTGTTGTTGATATTATAACTAGGCTACTAGGTTGTTTGCGCGATCTAAAAAGGTTCTCTTGCGAAATACAACTATTACAAAAGGAAGTATTATTAGTATATAAGGGCTTATTGCATGGAATAGAAGGTATTAAAACTCAACTCCATAAAAGAAAAGCAGCTGTAGATAATTATAGTGAGATGTCGAATAGGTTGGCAAAAGAAGCAAAATCGAAGCAAAATGAGGCATCTAGTACAGTTAATGAAGAAAAACAAGCTGCAGAATTGAGTAAAAAAAATATAAATGAAACAATATATGACCAAGATATAAAGATATTTTATAGCGAAAAAAATAATATCGAAGAGAAGTTATTATTTTTTGAGAAACAAAAACAAGATACAAAAAAAAGTAAATCAGAGTTTTTTGATACTATAAGCCTATATGATCGTGATATAAAAAAAACACAACAAGGTATTTCAGATAAAGAAAAAAGGCTTTTAGAATTAGAAGATGATATTTCTTTACTTCAAGAGAAGAAGCAGGAATTAAAGATGGATGAAGAGATAGTTACACGTGGTATGAGTAGAGGATGGGCAGGAGGATTTGTTTTTACAAAGTCTTATGATGATGTGTATCGCCATCCTTACAGAATTAACAGTTTCAAATATTATTCAAATGGTGGAACAATAAAAAATACACGCAGGGTATCTGAAAATAAGGTTGGATGCAGTTTTATAGGATCTAGGGCAGGAAAAGGATATCTATACCTAACTATAGTACATCTAAATGGAGATGTATCTGATATTAAGGGAATGTTTGATAACATAGTATCCAAAATTACAGATTTTAAGCAACAGAATAGTAACTTAAAGGCTGCTTTATTGGCAGATAAAAAAGCATTGGAGAATATTAGAAATAGACGAAAAAGGTACAAAAGCAAGAAAAGTAATGACAATATGTCCTTTTATGATGAGGAAATAACTAAAATTGACCAAAATATTAGAAAATTAAAATTTATGTTAACTAATGATTTTAATGATGACAAAAAACCAAAGGTCAAGAATGTGGAATTATCTGCCGAAGAAATAGATATTTTTACAAAAAGAATAAAAAGTAAGAAAGAAGAGATAAGGAGAGAGAAAACTAGACATATGCAAGATATAAATTTGGGCTTAGAAAATCTCCTTGTATCTATAGATGCGAACATAGAGAATGTCAGGAAAATTTTTATGGAAAATTATGATCGGCTTGGTGTTTTAAAGCTCTATGTAGATAGACTGCAAATGCAGATAGTCAACAGTAATTGTACTATGTATAAAATGACTAGTGCAACTCAAACAGCGAAGGTAATATACGATAACCTAAATCTTACTTCGATATCAGATTTGTATGAAGAGTACCAGCAATTGCTAAAATTATATAAAAATAAAGAATTTACTTACAAAGTATTAAAAAAAAATATCATAAATAATATACAGCTAAAAGAAAACTACAAACATTGCAGAAATAAAGAGTTTGATAAAATAGTTTAAAGGTGGAAGATATACTGATTATATTTGAAAATTGAAGTTAAAATGATATCTGTCTGATTGTCAATGTTATGTTTATTCAAAATGATATACTTTGGGTATAGCAGTTGGATTAGTAGCTCTGGGTTACTGTTTCCAGGTATAGGGACTAGATATTTTATTTTGAATGCAAAAATCGAGGTTATTCAACCTATAATAAAGTCTATATAATGCTGAAAACCTTTAAAATTTATTTTTGTTAATGCTCTCCAAATTGTTTTCTTTGAAGGTGCTCTGCGCTTTTTACCCTTCAATTTAAATAAATCGCATAAATCTTTTTTATGCCTTTGTGCAAAAATAGCCATTGAACGAATTGATGTGTTTATACTTATAATAGACAATGATATGGTAATTATCATTTCCAAGGAATGCATTTTTCCTTGTTCTCTTCTAAAATCTTTTAAGTCTTTTAATAGTTCTAGAAAATTAGGTGTTGTGATTTTATTATATTGATAACCTTTAAAAATGAAGTTAAAATAATGCGTAACTGCCTGATTATCAATGTTATGTTTATTCAAAATGATACCCTTTGGGTATAGATGTCATTTTAAACTTATTTTATCCTGGTTAATTTAAAATGATCAATATAGTATTTTTTTTATACGACAGCACTTTTTAGTGAGGATTTTCTCTTTAGTATGAACTGTCCGTGCCCTACGGCCAGGTTATGCTAAAATCATATCCATCATCTTTTTTGTATTATTCCTCAATAATCTAGTGGCTTGAGTTATTTTATTTATGACTATGAAATATATTTAATCCTATATTCCTTAATATTGACATATTACATGGCCTATTATCTTTTTTTACCTTTGAATAATCTTCTATTAGTACCACATCTTTTATATAATGATATGTCTCTATACTGCTTCCATTTGAAGATGTTTCTAAAAACTATCCGTACAGTATCAAAAACAACGATATCTCAAATAACTTCATCTATACTGTGTATATACCCCAATGATCAGTGCCAGGTTATTCTATTTTATTAAATTTTATTAACATAAAAATAGTTATATATTTAGAATATTTTTCATTATACATATATATAATGAAATCAGAAAAAGATACCAATTTGTACTCCATGTTATGTAATATACAAGATCCTAGGAAACCACAAGGAAGAATGCATAAGGTTGAATTTATATTATTAATATTTACCCCCTTAATTTTAATTCAATGGTAGATTATTATTTTTTCGAACTTTAACTTGCTTTTTTTAATTTATAATTAATAGGAGATACTTCGTTGTTATAGTCTATATATAGCTGTAAATCATATAATTAATCAAGTGAAAAGGGATCCTCTGAAAGCCAGTATAACACATGTATACTCAAATGGTATCATTTTGAATAAACATAACATTGATAATCAGGCAGTTACGTATCATTTTGACTTCAATTTCAAATATGATCAGTATATATTAGAATTTAGAATGACGTTCATTTGTCATCTTGAGCAAAGCGAAAGATCTAAAAGGCTAGGGTTTGTAATCATTTTGAGGCTATAAAATCAATTTTTATAGATGTAATTTTAACTATAAAGTATTATTATATATTTTTGAATAAATTCATGATTATTCTAATGATATGTATAGGAAAAAATATTTCAGCCATTTAAATATATAAAATTAATGATTAGAGATAGGTGTAGAAGACTTATTGAAATATTTATAACTCTTTTTGTAAAAATATTTCTTCAAATGTTTATAATTTAAATAATTTCCAATGACCATATAGTGATTGAAATCATGATATTTACATTTATAATTATTGATATATATATATATTTTGATATTAGGGGCTTGGTACTATATTTACGTGGTATTGTATAAAGACGTAAATGCTATTAATGTTAGCTGTATAGTACGTTGCTAGTTTGTAATGTTAAACCAAAATTTTATATCATGAATTATATATTAAAAAATATATTTGAATATCTCATAAATTTATCTATGCATGGCATAGTTGCGGTGTTTTTAATTATAACTCCTATTTTCATAGTCGGTTGTTGGGGTAATGATAAACCATCTGCGCAAACTAGAGATGCGCAAACTACAGAACTAGATGCGGGTGACAAAGACAATGATGATGACAAAGACAAGAATGTTGAGAGTGGAAATAAAATTATAGCTTCTAAAACTACTGCTACACCATTAACTAATACACCATTAACTGCTACACCATTAACTAATACACCATTAACTAATACACCATTAACTAATACACCATTAACTAATACACCATTAACTAATACAAAAACTACTATAGAGAAAATCAAAACTGATGAAGATGGTACAAACACAAAAACAGAAACTTCTGAAATTAATCAAGTAGATGGAACAAAAATAATAAAAAAGAATAAAATTATTAAAACACCTGATGGGAAGATTAACAAAAAAACAAGTATAAATGTTAAGAATTCTAAAGGAAAAACAGTGCGGCAGGAAAGAACGGAAATGATAACTGACAAAAGTGATGATATGAAGTCTAAGGTGAAAGTTATTAAAGTCCCTGAGAGTACAATAAAAGCCGACCCCATCATCCACTCCTCAGCAATACCAAAAAGCACGGCGACGCCTGCACGTATGGAAGGAAAAACATCAAAAACAAGTAAAACTATAAATATAAATAAGGGGAAAGTAACAATATCACCGGAAATGTACTTATGTGATCCATGTAAAGGAAATAGGGAATCTATTAATTTATCAAGATTGTTAGCACATGCAAAAAGCAAAGAAGGTCAAACTATACCTTTTGATGTATATCTGCAATTTGATGTCACTGGCGGGTCAGTGAAAGGAAAAATAACGTCTATCAATGTAAAACAGGGAGGTAAAAATGTGTTAGAAAATATGGATCCTGATGTTAATAGGAATATCCAGTTAGATTTAAATACTGGAACTATTACATACAATAATAAAAAGTTTAGAACGATAAAAAATAGAATAAAACTAACGATTAAGTGTTTAATATCTGCAGGTTTTAATAAAAAAATTATTGAAATTATAAAACAATTAAATGATCCAGGGGTACTAAAAAAGTATGAAGAGGCGGGTTCTAATATGTTTACGTATAAAAAAACGACCGGTTTAAACTATGCTTTAATGAATAATCCGGAAATAAGAAAAAAGATTATTGATTATATATGTGGTGACGATTCTGCTAGTGGCGATGATTGGACTATAGAGATTACAATAAATAATGATAAAATAATAATATTTAATTTTAGGGATATAATACAGTATTAAAAAGTATCTTTACTCGCGCTGGCGCAGATTTGTAATCTGTTCCAGCGCGTTTTAACGTAAGAGGCTATGTAATCCCGAACGTAGTGAAGTATCTCTTATTCAACATAGGTTTTTAAAAAGAGATGTTTCGTTTCGCTCAACATGATAATAAATATAACATAACTTACGTTACATGAGTTACGCAAAAAGCTTCTTAAATGTTGAAACCAACGATTATCGAGCTTGTTATACCCAAAGGGTATCATTTTGAATAAACATAACATTGATAATCAGGCAGTTAAGTATCATTTCAACTTCATTTTTAATGGTAATGAGTATATATCCTAAAATGAATTCGTGCTGACGCAGATTTGTAATCTGTGCCAGCGCGTTTTAACGTAAGAGGCTATGCCATCCTCAACGTAGTGAAGGATCTCTTCTTCAAACATAGGTTTTAGTATAAAAAAAGATCTTTCGTTTCGCTCAACATGATAATAAATATAATATAACTTACGTTACATGAGTTACGCAAAAAGTTTCTTAAATATTAAAACCAACGATTATCGAGCTTGTTATATACTCATTGGAATTCAAGTTGACATTATTATTGCCTGGAAGCGACGAATTATCGACTAATTGATACTTTCTAGAATCATTTTCATTTCTGATGGGTATATACTGATGACCTTTGAAAATTAAGTTAAAATGATACGTAACTGCCTGATTGTTAATCTTATGTTTATTCAAAATGATACCTTTTGGGTATAGTGCTTGTTTAATAAAGCTCGAGTAACGCGAGTTATTTTAGATTCAAAGCAATATACAGAATCTGTATATTTAGGATGGCAGCTAAGCTAATCCACAGTAAATATGGCAAATACAGTATGCCTATCTTTTTACTACATCTTATCAAGGTAGGCATTCTTACACACCATGCATATAATACTAAAGTTAGAATAATGCCTGTGCTTATAAAATATTGTATCTTATACCTGTCAAATGTTGCTATGCTGTTGGCGTATTTTCCAAAGCTAAGCAGCCAAAAAGCTTGTCCTATAGCTTCATAAATAGAATGCTTTACAATCTGTATTTTACAAGCATTGCTAAGCTTTTTATATTCGAAGGAGAATATACATATAATCCCCAATAAAACATATAATATAGGCCAAATTACTTCAAAAACGATATGTGGAGGCTGCCAAAAAGCTTTAATATCATCGCTTACCATATGGGTTGCCTTAAAAAAAGAAAATGGTATAGAAATTAGAAAATGAGAAAATGAAATAAGCACCATCAATAATGTTGCTGAAATGCTTTTTCTTTTATTTTTAAAAATGTATTCAAATAACTTTTTAATCACCTTTGTGATATTATAAACTTGTGTAACGAATCTTGTTAAACAACTTGTATAATGCGAGTTGTTTAACAAGTACTAAAATAGTTCGACAAACGCTAACTGGAATATTTATGCTCATTCCAGATGAAGAATTCTCAAAAAACTTGCAAGAAAGTATCATAAGCAACGATTTGCATCATATCTTCATATAGCTTTTCTATAAAAAGCTGTTTTGCATAAGTCTAACAAATAAACATCGATAAAAACTGGGTTTAATACTTAAGAAGCTTTTTAAGTAAGCCTTATCATAATCAAATTTGCTTACAATAGTCTTGACTTCCCTTATGTTTTAATATAATAAAAATTATAATATATAACTATATAAATCAAAAAAACTTTATTATAGATATATAAAATTTGATTAATCTATGATAAATAACTCGACTTGCGAAGTATTTTAGTTTAAATGCTAAAACCGTCGTTACTTAAGCTGTAATAAAGCCTGTATAATAAATCTTGCATAACGCAAGTAAATAAGGTAAGGTAAAGAAGTTGGTTTTTACTTTCTCTTATTACTCATTACATACTGATAACCTTTGAAAATGAAGTTAAAATAATGCGTAACTGCCTGATTATCAATGTTATGTTTATTCAAAATGATACCCTTTGGGTATAGATGAGTAATTGTTCAAAATTTCGTAGAACAATATCATAAACGACGGTTTGCCCCATAACTTAAAAATAGCTTTTCTATAAAAACTGTATTTCTTTATTCAAGTAACTCTCAATTGCCCCATCTTCTCTTATAATGTGCAATCTGCCATAATAGTCTACATCGTGTAGCGTACCTACAAAAGTTTCTTTGTGGTTTTTAAAGGAATATTTGTTACCATCAAATCTATATAAAATGGAAATGTATCTTTTTTTTATCTTTTCAAAAAAAGTCTTAGGATCTATTATTTTGGATAAATACTTGTATGAAAATGTGTTAATTAAATCAGATATCAAATTTTCCAATATAGCTTCTCTTTTATTAATTAAGCTAAGAGATGTCGCTTTGTATTGTCTTTCTTTATTAAAATCGTAGTTAAAATTTTGTTGATTAACATTAATACCTATTCCAATTATAGAATAACTAATTTTATCTCCGTATATGATATTTTCTATCAGTATGCCTCCTAGTTTTTGATTCTTCCAATAGATATCATTGGGCCACTTTATTTTAAGAAATCTATTTTTGTCTTCTAAACTAGAATGTAGGTAATGGAATAACACGCTATGGCATGTAAAAGAAGTTAGCATATTTATATTAAAAACATTTTCGATCTTTGTATTAGGCAATTTTAGTACTATAGTAAGATGTATATTTTTAAAAGGTTTGCCCTCCCACTTACTTCCCCTCTGACCTCTACCATCAGTTTGTTTAGAAGTCACTATCGCAGTATTTGTGTGTATTTTATTTTCTCTTATGAGTTCCAATGCTAAAGTATTGGTTGAGGTGCATTTTTCTTTATATACATATTCTGTTATTAAGTCTTTGCGAAAATTTAAGTCATTTAACGCATTTTTTGATAAAATCATTTTATTTAACTTATGTAAGTTGTACTAAATATATTAACATTTATATATATAATCTAAATAAAATATTAACTATGTTATTGATTTTGTCTGCAAGATACTTTTGAAAAAATTTACAATAATGAGAAATCTTTTTTTCTATTTAATAGCTTATGTTTGGCAATCAAATTTTTTACCAATGTAGAATTGGCACCTTGATCCTTAATATATTTTATAAAATCTATATCAAGTTTTGATATAGATTCTTCTTTTAATAATACTTTACAAATTTCATTAATAAAATCTAGACATTCCTTTCCTTTTGGCCATTTTTTAGTGATATCTAAATTGCCTTCATCCCTATCATTTTTCTTAATTTTTAATTTTGCTCCATAGGCAAGTAATATTGCAGTTTTAGTTATAAGATTTATATAATGTTTAAAATCTAATTTCATAAAATAAGCAATCATATTCCTAGTAGAACTCTCATCTATATTAAACTTATCACCTTTAATAATTATATTTTGCTCATTCTTAATAATATGTTTTTTTGCAATATCGTAGTATTCTTTATGAAATTCGATACTAGAAGCTAAAGAGAATAATGGTGGATTGAACTTATAAATATGGGTATTAATATTAAACCGATCATCATGATTCCATCTATAATTAGGAGCATAAATCTTATAAATATTAGGATTTGCTCCTTGTTCTAATAAATAACGAGTTATCTTAACACTATCTATCTTATCACTAGGACTCAACCAACATGCAAAATTTAAAAGAGGTCCGGTATAATGACCACCAATATTTAACTCATTTATATCCCCATTTACAATTTTTTTAAGTCTTTTTGCAAAATCCTCTATATTATGGGTATTCAAAGAGTCCATCACAGTAAGTAAAATCCTGGGAAAAAGTTTGCCTATTTTTTAATTTAAAATTAATAGTTTCTTTTCTAATCGGCCGTCTAGGGATACATGAACTAATAAAAAATATTAAAAACAAGAACAATCTATTCATAATCATATTTATTCAAATATTTTATATTTATGATTTTTCTATTCTAAATATTCAAATTTAAAATTTATTGTTAAAGAATTTACAATACATTAAAAAGTTGTTCTTTAATTTTTTCTATAAACTCTTTTATAGCAATGACATTCTTTTGAATATGCTCGTTATTTGCTTTGGATGCTATTGTGTTAGCTTCTCTATTAATTTCTTGTAAAATAAATCCCAATTTCTTTCCACAAGGGCAAGTTGTAGATTTGAGAGTCGGTATAGGAGAAGGTAAAGGTGAAATTGAAGAGTCTCCATGAGTGTAGGAAGATAAAGTTTTTAAAAATAAGCTTAGATGTTTGCTTAATCGTACTATTTCTTCTTCTATGTCTAATTTCTCTATGTAATACAATAGCTCTTGCTCAAATCTATTGGTATCGTAGTTTATTTGAGAATCTTTGTCAGTTAGTATTTCTAATTTTGATTTTATACGAGATTTTATATCATCAATTCTTCCAGGAGCTAGATCGTGTATATGCTGCTTATTTTGTTCTATAATATCTAGATATTCTTTGAATTTTTTATAAATATGATCACCCTCTTCGTTTCTACTAGAATCACACTTTGCCGTCGCTTCTTTTAACTTATTTTCAATTTTGTCAACAATATCTTGCAATAAGGATTTATCTTGAGGACTGTTGCCTTCTTTATTATGAGACACTTTTTTGTCAAGATTAGAGTCATTTTTTTTATCAAAAGCTGGTGCTTGTATTGTTTCCTTTTGTAATATTTCTGCAATGGAATTTATATTGGTATCGTCAAATGAATACTTTAACGCTAGTCTAAATAAGTCGGTATTTTTTGCACTTACATCGCTGGCAAGATTTTTTAAAGTATTGTAATTTGATATAAAAGCTTCTTTAGATAATGAAGACAGTCCTAAGGAAGTTTTTATTTTTAAATTTAAGTTAATACAAATAGATATTTTTCCTCTAAAAAGAATATTTTCGATAATTTTTCGCCATCGTATTTCATGGCAAGAAAGCCATCTTGGCATATTAAAACTAAGATCCAGGTTTTTTGAGTTAATAGACTTAATCTCTATCTTCAATTCTATATTGTCGTCAGAATATGTAGCATCGCCATATCCCGTCATAGATTTTATCATATTTAGTTATTCAACTTCCAAAAACACGTCTTTGTTATATTGTATAATATTATTAAATTCTAATTTACAGAGGAATATGTCCTACAGGGTCTATAATGTTAAAAATTTACAAATACATAACGTTATCTATATTTAGCATATATGTATCTATTTTGTTCAATATAGCGATAACAGCATGTAAAAACTATACAACACAACAGTCATCTACAAACGATTTTCCAATATCTACTATAGATAATGTTAGTAGCGGTATAGAAGAGACTACTTCTCAGCCAACGAAAATCTTTACTAAAGAAAACTATAATATTATAAAAAAAAAACTGGATGAATACGAAACTATTTTAAATAACTTTATTCAAAAAAAATCCAATATCAATCTCAAGAATGAATTTAATGCTTTTTTGTATAAAGCAACACGGTTTATAGAACATGTAGATGAGATATTGCAATTATATAAAACCATCACAGATGGTTTTATTACCCAGACACTATCAACCAAAAAGAATGAAAAAGTGAATTTTAAAACTATGGCTTCAACTTTTTTGAAAGAAAATGATACCAAAAAGGTTAAAAGTAAATGTATTAAAAAACCATTATGTAAAAGTTGTGTATTTAAAAAAGGGAAATTGAAAACACCGGGTTTTATAGATGAAAATAGCTTTAAAATTGACAAAAAAATGTCTCCTGATAAAGGGGGCAACAGACCCAAAATTGATAAAAAAACCTTTTGTAATAATAAGGATTACAGTTCCTATTTAGAGTCTATAAAAAAAGGATTAAGTCAGTTCAACAAAAAACTAAAGAGTAGTGCTGAAAATATTGGATCTACTTTTTTCGTTATACATACAAATACAGAAGAATTTAAAAATATTAAAGAACATTTAAAGATAATAGATAAAAAGTGGAAAGTAGTTCAAAAAAGTAATGACCATACAGAACTGAGTAAAGCACATTTTTATTCTATGTATGAAAATTTAAGCACAAGGATCTCTTTTTCCATTTCTTCTACAAATGTTTTGGCAAAAAAAATGATAGAAAAATTGAAAAAAATAAAAAATACTGTTGATGAAAAAATAGCTGGACTCTTAGAAATAAAAAATATTAAGAATACCTAAATATGATGAAAAACTTCATATATCTGTTTCTATCTGCTTTAATAATTAATTGCGTCACTTCTAAAAAAACTCTTGAGTTAAACGTTATTGAAAATCAAGAAAATACTAAATACAAATACAAACATAAACATAAACATAAACATAAACATAAACATAAACATAAATATAAATATAAAATAATTAAGATCGGTAATGTTGAAATTCAACTTAACAAACAATACAACTCAAAACAATATCTATATGCCGAGTATTTGATAAATAATATGGTATCTCTTATTCCTAAAATACGAGAAGGTAAAGATTTATTGATTCACAAAACTGCATTTATGTATGCGAAAAACTCTTGTATTAATGTTTATAATAGTATGAAAGGAATCATAAATTATATAAAATTAGAATTTCCAAAAATAAAAAAAATTTTCACTAAAGATTTTTGGACTAATATTGGAAAATATACAGGAAAATATTACGAAACTTATTTAAAAATTGCTTCTGTAATAATATCTATTATATTAATAGGGGTATCTGTGATAGCACCCCTTGCTTTACTTATATTTTTAATTTTTTTGCAAATTTTATCGAGCAAATACAAAGAAATAGGTAGTATGTGCAGAAATATTATAGGAAAGTGGCAAGAAAAGAAATTTAACGATACTTCAAATGGTCTTTCAAAATTGAAACAAATTTTATTTAGATTTTACTATCAAGATATAGAAGAAGGTATAATTAAAAATAAAACAGATGAACTTGAAAAGAAGACAGAAAAAGTATCAAGAAAAATATTTAAAATAATGAATAATCAATACAAAAGCGTGGACTTTATATTTAAAAATATGCAATACAAATACGATATCTCTTTAGAAAGTAAGCGCAAAGTGTTTGAAGAACTACAAAAAAGTTTAGAAAAGCAAAATGTGGAGGATGATAAAAAAAATATCATAAAAATATTAGTTTATAATAACTATAATAATTGTAGAAAATTAGCTAGAGTGAATGAAGAAGTGAAGGGGGAAAATAAAAATCACATATACAGTATTTTATATAATAAACTGGACAAAATATTGAAAGACGATAAGAAATATATAAACAAAGGTGAAATATCAGAAATCTTGAAAAGCTATAATAATAAAATTAACAAATGGCAAATAGCAAAAGGTTTTTTTTATGAAGGTTTGGAAAAGGCTAAGGATTTGGGGAAGAAGACTTGGATATATGAAAAATATAGTAAAGCTAAGGATTTTGTGTATAGAAAATATATGAAATATATACATAATGAAGAAGTAGAAGAAGTAGAAGAAGTAAAAGATACAAAAGAACAGAAAAAAGAAGAACAGGAAAAAGAAGAACAGGAAAAAGAAGAACAGGAAACATATAGCAATACTTTTTATAAATATTTAGATAAGTATGGTGGCGCTGTTTGGAATACTTTAAGAACATTGGCAATCCCCATTATAGCAATTATACTTAGATTCCTCGGGATATCAGCTTTTGAAAGCTTGACACACGTTAAATATTCAATGGATTCAGCAAGTATAATGCATTCCCAAATTATCATGACCTGATTATAGTCATGTGTATACCAAAAGGGTATCATTTTAATTTCATTTTCAAAGTTGATGAGTATAACTCAGACTCAACTATATTTCTATTCTCTATCGTAATAACTCTATCACAAATATTTCTTACTTCCTCCATAATATGGGTTGAAAATAGTATAGCCATATTTTCTGATACTTCTTTTATTATTTTTCTTATTTCTATAGCATGCTTAGGATCTAGTCCCGAGGTAGGCTCATCCAAAATTAAAACTTTGGGGTCGTGTATCAAACATTGAGCTATCCCCACGCGTTGCTTATAGCCCTTAGAGAGAGTTTTTATTTTTTCATTTTTTTTGTCATATAAGTAGCATTTTTTTAAAATGTGGCTAATCTTTTTTTGTACATTTTCTGGTCGATAATCGTATATATCTGCTATAAATTTTAAATATTCGCTAACATACATATTAATATAAAGAGGGTTATTTTCTGGTAGATAAGATATTAATTTTTTTGTTGCGGATGGATCCTCGGTGATATTTTTATTGCAAATATTTATCACACCACTAGAAGGTTGTAAATAAGAAGTGAGGATTTTTATAAGTGTTGTTTTGCCAGAACCATTGAGCCCTAATAAACCTACAATCTCTCCTTTCTTAATACAAAAAGATATGTTAGAAAGAATCTCTTTATCACTAAATTTTTTATAAATATTTATGGCTTCTATCATTTTATTGAAGAATATATATCCATGCTATACCCAAAGGGTATCATTTTGAATAAACATAACATTGATCATCAGGCAGTTAAGTATCATTTTAACTTCATTTTCAAAGGTGATCAGTATATTTAAAGTTACTAGACAAATCGTCCTTTATGATACTTTCCTCCAAGCATTTGGAGAATTCTTCATTGGTGATGAGTATAAACATAACATTGATAATTGTTGTATTTTACATTTAAGAAGCTTTTTCATCCTGTAACAATATACCTCGAAAATTACGTATCTTTAAAGTTATAGACAAGTTTGTATATACTCATTACCATTAAAAATGAAGTTAAAATGATACGTAACTGTCTGATTATCAATGTTATGTTTATTCAAAATGATACCCTTTTGGTATAGCAAAGCTATTATGAGGATATGAAGCAAATCGTTGTTTATCATAAATTCTGTACTTTTAGTAACTGTGATTTATGTGAATAAATAAACATTGAAATAGTTTTTTAATATTATGTGCGATAATATATATATAATAATAATGAAAATTTATAGGAAATAAATGCGAAATATATTGTTGCTATACTCGTCAAAAATGAAAATAATTCCAGAAAACATTAATTAGGCCATAATTTGTTGTTTTCAGGCAATAATAATGTTAACTTGAATTCCGATGAGTATATAGGCACCATATACAGAAAAACGAAATTCAATTAAAGATCTCAGTAATTTATAAAAATAAAGCTTGATCAAAAATAAATCTAATAAATTTTTGTATGATTGGTAAAAGTGCGGAATTTACGTTTATGGTAGTTTTCTGCAAGCTTTTGAGGAAACCTTCATATGAAATCAGTATATTGATCCCTCACTTTATTACAGTTTCAATTTGGATATAGATAAAAGATATATATATTTAGAATCGTATGCTAAAATAAATTTATTATATTATTTAAAGAAGTAAGCCCGATTTACAAAGCATACACAAGATTGTAACATATTGGTTTCAAATAAAGTTGTTTCTAAAATTTAATATTATGGTATTAAAAACAATGATATCTCGTATAACTTTACCTATACTGGGTATAGCAAAGCTGTATGAAGATATGAGGCACTCGCATTGCGGGCCTTATTAAAAAGATACTATATACTGATTACATTTGAAATTGAAGTTAAAATGATACGTAACTGACTGATTATCAATGTTATGTTTATTCAAAATGATACCTTTTGGATATAACACTTGATAAATGCGATTTTCGATGTCTAGAAAACCTTTTGCATAAGTTTTGCTGTTATTTAGAAAATCTTCATATGTAATCAGTATATTACTCTAGTTTGAAAATAATTTCCTCGTATAATGCGAGTTTTATTAAACAGGCACTATGCAAGCTCGATGAATGTAGTGTACATTTGAAAAGTTATTTTGCATAAGCCAAGAAATTTATTGTAATAGCCAATGTATAAAAACCTTGTTATTGTAGAGTCTCCCGCAAAAGCAAAAACTATAGAGAGTTATCTAGGTAAAGATTACCTTGTTGCATCATCATATGGGCATATCAGAGATTTGCCAAAAAATAATAATGCAATAGATATAGAAAATAAATTTAAACCTATATATGAAATAACAAAAGATAAGTCTCATATAGTTAATAGTTTAAAGAAACTGTCTGCTAAGTCAAACCTCATATATTTAGCAAGTGATGATGATAGGGAGGGAGAATCTATAGCTTGGCACTTAAAAGAAGCTCTAGGCCTAGATGAATCTAAAACAAAAAGAATTGTTTTTAGAGAGATAACGAAAAAAGCTATTCTAAATGCCATAAAACATCCCAGAAATATAGATATGGACCTGGTGAATTCTCAACAGGCAAGAAGGATTTTGGACAGACTAGTAGGCTTTAATTTATCTCCAGTATTATGGGCAAAAATTAAGGGCGGGCTTTCGGCAGGCAGAGTACAGTCTGTAGCTGTAAGAATTATTGTGGAAAGAGAAAGAGAGATTATAGGTTTTAAACCGCAAGACTTTTTTAGAGTTCAGGCCTTATTTAACCTGGGAGACGACAAGAAACTAGAATCTTATTTAGAAAAAAATTTAGATACAGAAAAAGAAGTAATAGAATTTCTAGAAAGTTGTAAGCAAACTTTGTTTAGTGTAGCAAATATCGAAAAAAAACCTGGGAAAAAATCTCCTTCTGCTCCTTTTACAACCTCTACATTGCAACAAGAAGCCAGTCAAAAATTGGGGTTTTCTGTAAGTCAAACAATGACCTTAGCCCAGAAATTATATGAAGCTGGGAAAATCAGCTATATGAGAACAGATTCTGTAAATCTTTCTGACGAAGCCATTACAAATATTGAGAAAGAGATAACACATTCTTACGGAAAGGAATATGCACAAACACGAAGGTATAAAACAAAATCCAGTAATGCACAAGAGGCCCATGAAGCTATAAGGCCAACAAAATTTTCCGATAAAAAAGTATCCGATGATAATCAGATACAAAGGTTATACAATCTTATATGGTGTAGAACCATGGCTTCTCAGATGGCAGATGCTAAACTAGAACGAACCAACGTTAAGATAAAAGGACATAATATAGGCTCTATCTTTTTTGCTAAAGGGGAGGTCATAGCTTTTAAAGGATTTTTAGAAGTGTATAGTGGTGACAGTGATATTTCCAAAATGTTACCACCATTGCAAGTTGGTCAAAAATTAGACTTAGACAATATCAATGTGAGGCAACGTTTTACAAAGCCTGCTGCACGATATACAGAAGCTGCACTTGTTAAGCAACTAGAAGATAAGGGGATAGGTAGACCTTCTACGTATGCTCCTACAATCTCTACAGTACAAAAAAGAGGATATGTGGTTAAAGAATCTAGAGATGGCAAAGAGCGTAAGTTTTTAGTATTTACTCTAAAAAACAAAAATATAGCCAAAGAGCAAAAGGCAGAAATTGTAGGTACAGAAAAAAACAAACTCTTCCCTACAGATACCGCTATGGTGGTAAATGATTTTCTAGTCAGTAATTTCTCTGATATCACAGATTATGGTTTTACGGCAGATATGGAGGTTAAACTAGATGAGATTGCTCATAAGCATAAGCCTTGGGTAGATATTATTTCTAATTTCTATAAAACTTTTAATTCTCAGGTAGAAAAAACAGGGGCACTAGAAAGAAGCTCTATTAAAAATTCTGTAACCTTGGGTGTAGATCCCAAAACGGGAAAGAATATTATTGCGAGGTTAGGGAAATTTGGCCCTCTAGTACAAATGGGCGAATCCAATGAAGAAACAGGTGAAAAACCCCGTTTCGCTTCTTTATTAAAAGATCAGTTTATAGAGACGATAACCTTGGAAGAAGCGTTGGAATTATTTAAGCTACCTAGAGATTTAGGGGAATTTGAAGATTCTAATCTCATTGTAAATATCGGTAGGTTTGGACCATACGTTAAACACAATAGTAAATTCTATTCTATTCCAAAAAGCTTGGATCCATATCATATAAAAGAAGAAGAGGCTGTAGAAGTCATCAAAAATAAAAGGGAAGAGGATAAGAAAAAATTTATCAAATCTTTTGATGCGGAGTCTGTAATGAAAGTAATGAAAACACCTGAGTCTATCGATAAAAATAGCTCTAAGGTTGATAAAAAAACGTCTAATAAGAAAGGGAGCGATAGCCCCATAATACAAATTTTGAATGGCAGGTTTGGGCCATACATAAAATATGAATCTAAAAATATTAAAATCCCCAAAGATGTAGACGCACAAAATATGACTTTGGAGCAATGTGCAGTACTTATAAAAAATGCACCGGAAAATCCTTCTAGAAAAGCTAAACCTAAGAAAAAATAGGACACAATGACACCGATTTTGTCATCTTGAACGAAGTGAAAGATCTAAAATAATGTTGTAAAGCGGTTATTTCAAAAATGTTGTTTTCTACTATAAATGCATTACACTACGGATATGGATAGTCTTTGGATAATTTTAATAGCGATACTGGTTTCCGTAAATGGGAGCCTGGTAGGGAGCTTTTTAGTCCTTAGAAAGAGTGCTATGATGGGGGATGCCATATCGCATGCTGTATTGCCTGGGATAGCAATATCCTATCTCATAACAAAATCTATAAGTTCTATAACTATGATTATAGGAGCCACCTTTACAGGAATTATAGCTATATTTCTAATAGGATTTATAAATAAGAGAATAAAATTACAAATAGATGCATCTATAGGCATTGTATTTACATTTTTATTTGCATTGGGAGTTATACTTATATCTACATTTACTCAAAAAGTAGACCTAGACCAAGAGTGTGTTTTGTTTGGAGAAATTTTGTATGCTCCTCTCAATGTTTACATCACAAAATCTGGAATTGTCCTGTGGCCCAAATCTTTTTATATTTTATTGTCGGTTTTGCTTATAAATATTTCAGTAATATTTTTATGTTACCGACAATTTTACATTACTTCTTTTGATGAAGATTTTGCCAAAAGTATAGGTATTAAAACACTGGCATGGAACTATTTAATACTTACCTTAACAGCACTCACTACGGTTGCTTCGTTTGAATCTGTTGGTACAATACTTATAATATGCTTTCTTGTGGTACCTACTGCTTCTGCTTACCTTATCTCTAAAAGTGTTAAGAATATGATTATCTTATCGTCTATATTTGGAATTACTACTTCTATATTAGGCTACTATTTTGCTGTGTACATAAATGCCGATGTAGCAGGATCTATGTCTGCTGTAGGGACGGTTTTGTTTTTTTTATGTTTTATAATAAATATAATACAAAAGAAATCGTTTTATACCAAAGGTATTTGAAGTTACTAGACAATCGTCCTTTATGATACTTTCTTCCAAGTATTTGGGGAATTCTTTATTGGTGATGAGTATATAAAGTCCCTGTAAAAATATACTGATTACATTTGAAATTGAAATAAAAATGATACTTAACTGCCTGATTATCAATGTTATGTTTATTCAAAATGATACTCTTTGGGTATATATTAATCTGTAATTTAAAAATATATGAAAATATGAAGCTGGAGGAGCCAATAAGCCAATTTTTATGACCAAAATAGGGGTAATAGTAGAGAGTCGGGGATTATATTACAAAGTACAGGATGTCTACGAGGTTACCTATACATGTGTAATTAGAGGCAAAATACGGCTAAATAAAGAGTATGGTAGATTAACAAACCCTGTTGCTGTTGGAGATTATGTGGAGTTTATAACAAATACAAAAGACAATCTATGTGTTATAACAAACATTCTTTATAGAAAAAACTGCCTTGTAAGGAAACATCCACTTAAAAAAAACTATAATCAGATTATTGCCTCCAATGTAGATATTGCCGTTTTGGTAAGTGTTTTTGTTTCTAGAAATAATAATAGATTTATCGATAAAAATAGCTCAGAAATTGAGAAAAAGCTATTTCATAGTAAAAGGAGCAAGAGCTCATATTCTTATAATAAACAGCTTTTTTATATAGATAATTTTTTGGTGGCGGCAGAATGCTTTGGAATATTTCCTTTGTTGTTGTTCAATAAAGTAGATTTGTTATCTGATAAAGATAAAACAGATTTACAATCTCTTTGCAAGATATATAACGATATCGGTTATGATACTATGATAACCTCTGCAACTTCACGCAAAGACATAGTTGATTTAAAAACTTTTCTTATTTCAAACCATGAGAAAAGTAATGATTCTGATAAGGAGAAATTATCTTTCACGAAAATTTTATTCACAGGAAATTCTGGAGTAGGAAAGTCTACAATAATAAATGCCTTAACTGGTAGAGAAATGAAAACTGGAGCTGTGAGCAATCGCACCCAAAAGGGTCGCCATATAACAACCCACTCGGTTATGATACCTATTGATGATATGCCCAGTATATATGAAGTTAATAGAAAAAACGGTGTTTATGATACCGAAGTTTTAGATTATAGGAAAAAATTCAAACGGAAGCAGTATAAAACTTATGTAATAGACACTCCTGGAATTAGATCTTTATTTCCTAGTGACTTGGGTCATTATTATAAGGAATCGTTGAAAACACTAACTTTTGATAATGAAAATAGCTCTAATTTTGATAAAAAAACGTCTGATAACAAAAGGGGCAATAGTCTCAGGCAGATTTTTTTTAAAAAACATGATTTAGCTTTTTGCTTTCCGGAAATGCAAAAATTGTTGCCTTGTAAATTTCACAATTGTACTCATATTCACGAGCCCGGTTGTAAGATTATTGCAGCTCTTAAAAATGGGAAAATAGCAATTTTCAGGTATGATAATTATAAGAAGATTTTACAGTTGATTTATTTATGTTTATTTATTTCCCCTATACATTCTATATAAAGATTGTGGTTTAATTTATATAAAAGTATAAGATCTACGATGATTTCTATGAAATACTCCGTAGGACCAGTATTATTATAGATGTCTTGATAAAATCCAGGGAAGGTATTTTGTGTATTAAAATTAATAATACATTCAACTATCTCACTTTTTTTTTTATCACTATTATGATGTTTTTTATTTTTTTGAAATATCTTTTTTTGATCATCATTAAGAAGATGTTCATAAATAAATAAAGTCGTTGCCTTAAAAGACTCTCTTTCATATTGCTTGAACTCCATAGTATATGTACCTTTTGTAAGTTTAAATTTTTCTTGCTTGTGAAATATTTCTCCTTCATTACCATTTAAATCAAGTAATTTGTAATATTCTTTATAGTTTTCTTTATTTTCAAAAAAATGTGGGAAAAAATCATTGTGTATAAGACTGTCACCAAAAAGAGGTATATTCATATATGAATCAAATATGTTTTTGAATTTATTGTTTATTGTTTTTAAAATACTCTTACTCTTATTCTTATTCCTCGCCTCGCACATCTTAGAGGCTAGTGCAATTTTTTCGTTGAGGTTCTTTTTTTGTTCATGCCTTTCTTCGATGTATTTTAATGCACGAGTAAGATTTTCTAAATCCTTTGAAATGTTTTTTGTACATTCATCATAATTGAATTCGTTTTTATTTTTATTAATACAACTATCCGTTAAATTCTTTATTCCTAAAGTTATATTTTTTCGTAAAGGCGAAATAGATACTGAAATAATATTCTTCAATAAGGACATATCTCTATATGCAATTGGTTTTTTCTTTATACATAACTCTCTATATGTGTTCTTAACAGGTTCATATCGTTGATCGTATAGAAAGTAAATGTCACTAAGACGTTGAAACATTTTTCTTAAATCTTTCTCTTTCAATAATTTTATGTTCTCTTTTAGTTCTTCATATTTTTTGAAATGATTGTTTTCTTTAATATCTATTTGGTAATGAAAACAAAGAAGCATAGCGTGTTTATACTGTGCTTCAATTGTATCTAAATCCTCTTTATTTTTGGATTTTGTATTTGAATTAAATTGATTAATCATAGAATGTAGTTTCATGAATGTGTACTCTCTTGTATTGGTATATTCCATTAATAATTCTTTTGATATTTTTCTACCTTCGTCACTTTTTTTGAATTTGCATATTTCATTGGTATATTTAAGTGTTTCATCTAATTCTTCAAAGTTTTTAAATTTAAAGATACTTAGTATTGTCTTCCGATTATCTTGTAATAAACTTTCATCATTCTCATATTTCTTCCATAGAATGGAAATAAACGGTTTACTTTTATGTGAAATACAATTTAAATTACTTATTATTTTTATTATTTTTATTATTCCTTCTTCAATTGTTTTTGTTTCTATTTTACTTTCAAATATATTTGTTAAATACTCGCATTCTTGTAATTCATTAATCCCATTATAATAAAATGTATGTTTATCGTTTTCAATATACTCTTTTATAAGTCCTGTTATGTTTTTTAGGTCTTTGTATTTTTTTAGTTTTTCTATTACATCACGAAAGATGTCTATTTTTACTTTTAATTCATTTAGTCTGTGATTTCCAGTATTTTTGTATGAATTTTCAATATTCATTCTATCGCTAGCGTTAGCGTTAGTTATAAACTTTCCTATTATTTTCCAGTCAGAATCACTAATATTAAAATTTTCTACTTCTTTTTTAAGCAAAAGTTTGTTTTCAGGATCTTTCTGTAGTTTTTCAGTATCGGGTTTTGGTTGAATATTACCTTTATTTAAAGGTGTGTTTTTAACATTTTTCTGTTGATTTGAAACATCGGGTTTAGTATTATTAAAAAGGTTTTTAACTGTTTTCGAAATTTTGACCATAATACCTTCCTGTTGTTTTGTATCATTGATTTTTGATTCAATCTCATCTTTTTTTGGATTATTAGGGCCAGTCGTAAGATTAACGAGATCAGTTTTATTTGATATTTCATACCCTTTGTTTTGTTTTGCAGTATCGGGTAAATCAATATTATTATTTTTTTTATCAATGGGAATATCTTTTTTTTCATGGCCAATTATAGAAATAATCATATCAACTGTTTCAATTTCAGGGTTGGATGCTTGACTTAAAAGTGAGTTAATTTTTTCCGACGCCTTTAAACTTATAGAGTACAAATTTTTGTAAATTACAACTAGATCATCGTTTATATTGATATCGTCCAAATCGAGCATCTTTTCAGATTGGATAATTCCTGGATGTTTATCTTTGTAATTAATTAGTACTTTAGGATGAAAGGATTTCGATATTTTAATGGGATTACCTTCTTTATATTCTTCACTATCTTCAAGTTTTTTTTTTAATTCCCCAATATCATATTCTTCAATATTATATTTAGTACCACTTATATAGATATATGTCCATTTAGGTGCTTTCGTATTTTTTTTTAACAATTCTCCTAACGTAATATTTTTCTTATTTATATTTATAAGATTCTTATTAAATCTTTCTATAGATTCTAAATATCCTAAGGCATCTGCTGCGTTAAAAGTTTGAGTTATTCCTCCGGCGTCTTTCTTTTTGGAGCCACCAGTAGTTTTTTTTTTAAAAACAGAACTACCCCATTTTATAATAGAAGAGAATGAATCTTTCATATATGTACTCATCCTGTTTAATAATCCTGAGGAAACTTCTTTTACTTTTTCTTTTATTTCTTCGTCAGAGTATAATGTTTTAAACTTTATTACATTATCGTTTTCATCTTTAACGTCAGTGTTCCCCATCTGATTAAAGAGATCTTGTTTTTTTGTGTCTTTTATAAGGTTGATGGTATGAATAAACATGGTTTCACTATCCCATTTACTCCTTCCCCTAGTAGTATTTTTAATTCCTACTGCCATGATTGTATATGAGTTTAAGAATTCCTGTTTTTGATCTGATGTATATTCAGTGGCAATTTTTTTAAATATTTCGTTTATACCTTTTTTTTTCCCATTCATGAAGAATTCTTTTATTTTATTAAAATCCTGTTTTACTGTTGGAAATGAGGAGGATGGATTTGGAGTCTGAGAAATAATCTCTATAAATTTATTCTCGTCGGAAACATTAGAAGGTTCTGTAGGACCTATTAGATCGCAAATTTCAGAAATAGTATTTTTAAGTTTTTTAATTTTATTTTCTGTTTTCTCGCCATTCTTTCTTTTTGGTTTCTGTTCATCAATTATTGTGGTTATAGTAGGTGGTTTTTTTGTGCTTGGTGGACTTGATGTGCCACCACCACCACCACAATCACACAACAACATACCTATTATATATGAAGCTAAGAGTAGTTTCGCTGGCTTAGATACTATTTTTCTATTTTTTTGGAATATTTCCAAAAAATTACAATATAGCATTATAAAAAGGTGATTCAAAATGCATTTTATAAAAACTGTACTATTAAAAATATCGCAATAGTAAGACCCCTCTTGTTATAATCTAATTATTTATATCTTAAAAGTAAAATATATCTTATTGAATTTTCTATTTTGGCATCGATTTTTTATCAAATAACTTGCGTAACGCAAGATTTGTTATATACTCATCGGAATTCAAGTTGACATTATTATTGCCTGAAAGCGACGAATTATCACCTAATTGGTACTTTCTAGAATCATTTTAATTTCTGATGGTTATATAGGCTTTACTACAGCTTAAAGAACGACGATTTTAGCATTTAAACAAATATTCTGCGTTAGTCGAGTTAAATAATTATGATTAGGAGGTAGTAAAATTCTATTGTTGCCATAA
>PJEL010001159.1_pt1 | contig 27885 bp, 25 predicted proteins | sample 1853271 | NCBI WGS metagenome assembly PJEL01 (sample SAMN08108733, study PRJNA415343) | Invertebrate metagenome, whole genome shotgun sequencing project. | host: Globobulimina | place: Sweden: Gullmar Fjord | collected 2015-08 | reverse complement strand
TTGTCTCTTCGTCTCCTACTTTTCTCTCAGTTGTTTTCATAGTATCCATGAATCCATGAGTATTCAATCAAATGATTCTATGTACAGATATGATTCCAGAATTCGAATGTTGGAACATGTGATTCGAAACTATTCCATCACCAAAGAGACGCATTCACGTGATGATGTTGAACATAATAAAAACCTATATTATATAACTAAATATAGTAGTAGACTGATCATTGTAACACTTTGAAAACCTTGTTCCTGAGTCTTGATGGTCAACCACTGACATGGTCATGTTCCATCTTTCTTTTTTTATTATTTTTAGTTTTATTATCATCACATCATCATCATCACTGGTAGATCTACTTCTACTACTTCTTCTTCTACTACTACTATGAAAGAGCACATTGCATCAGCAGCAGCATCAGCAGCAGTAGGAGAACACCTAGATGTTTCAACATCCTCACTGTCATGCATGACTGACTGACTGTACCGGAAATCTAACAAAGTCACTTGAATCATTCATTTGTACTCGTGTATTTGTATTATCAAGACGAATAGTTTTTATAATTATAATTCTATCTCTCTACTTCACATAGATAGATAGATAGATACATACATAGAGGAGTGCAGTGTAGTGTAGTGTCTCTTCTCTTGGACTCAACTCGGATCCCAGTCTCTTCTTCTCATGCTTGCATCATTCTCTCTGGTATTTTTATATAATAGCATATACTATTGAATTTGTTGTATATAAAACACGATTCAGTAGTACAAGGAGTGGGTCATTTTGCTTTGCTTTAAAGAAACAAACAAGCAAGCAAACAAACAAACAAGCAAGCAAGCAAACAAACAAACAAGCAAGCATATATATATATAGAATGTGTATGGAAGAATGACGATGGATTTTGGTATGACGAGTGATTACAGACCTCGGGCTGATCTTCAAAATGCCCCTGGTTTTGGAATACGGTCGACACTGACTGGTCACACGGATATTGTGACTTCCATACGTTTTACCCCAGATGGAAGAAAGCTTGGGTCTGGGAGTGCGGATGCGACTGCCAAGGTGTGGGATGTAGAATCTGGAGGTATTCTAAGTAATATACCAAATCCCTCAACGATAGAGGGTGGAGGCATCACGTCTGTCGACTGGAACTGGGATGGAGTGACGTTGGCGACGGCCTCTGATGATAACTTGGCACGATTGTGGGATACACGGTCTTCGGAAAAATGTGCCATGACATTTACAGGGCATACACATCATGTGATATCGTGCTCGTTTGCACGTTCTGGTAATATTATCGCCACTGGAAGTTTTGATGAGACTGTTCGGTTGTGGGATGTTAGGAATGGGGGCTGCATTGGTATCATCCCTGCTCATGCAGACCCCGTCATGTCTGTTCAATTCTCTGGTGGAGCAGTGCGACCGTTGCTGGCGACATCGTCAATGGATGGTTCGTGTAGGATTTGGTCTAGTTATACAAAGGCGTGTCTCCGGACAGTACTACCAGGTGGTGTGGATGATAGGACACCTGTGGTGTCTGTTCAGTTTACACCAAATAATCAATACGTCTTGATGAATACCTTGAACAGTACAGCATTGCTGTTTGATCCTTGTGTGAGCATGCACGATGAAGAAAAGCCTGATATCACCAAACGTCCTATTCTGAAGAAAACCTATGAAGGACACCTGAACAAGAAGATTGCCATTGGATCTGTGTTTATGACAAAGACGAGTGATGGGTCAAAGTTTGTGCTCTCTGGATCGGAAGATCACCATGTGTATGTGTGGTCTTTGAATACAAGAGATTGTCTTGGTGTATTGAGGGGAAAGCCCTCTTCAGAGTCTGCTGGTGAAGGTCATTGTGATGTGGTGTCTGCGATTCATACGAGTCAAGTGACTCCGCATGTTGCAACAGGGGGAGGAACTGCTGATTGCACTATAAAAATCTGGGCTCATATTGGTCGAAGGAAATGATAGAAATGATAGTGTAGTGTAGTGCTTGTTTCTTTCTTTCTTTCTCGTGAATGTATGCATAGTATACTTTTACTGTACGTTTCACTTGCCATGCCCCATATGGGGTTTGTTTTTTGAAAATTCAAAATTCAAAAATACGTCTGTCAATAGGAGACATCCTATTCGTATATGTAGTGAATATTTTACAATCATAATACAACAAAAAATAATAGAACAGACGTTCCACAGTCCATCGCGGAGAGATTGGCGTCAAGGCGCATGATTCGGCACACGAATGTAAATTCGTACATTCAATGTATACCTACTACTAGAGTATAGTCTCGTATATATATAGACATTGCGGATCTCAATGGTAGTGACAACGCCTGTTGATCAACGTCATTTGTTTGGTAGAGTACGGGATGAAATAGCAGAGACTCCTGCAGGAGTCCGAGCTGGTGTGCACCAGTATGGGAGTGGTTCTGATGGGTTGCATCACCATATGTTTGCGAGAAGTTTGGGGAGCAGGTGTTTGAGTATTCCATACACGACGTACTTGGCACACCTCAAATGTTCTATCCCGGGCCAGGCTGCAGGTGAACAGAATGGTCCAGGTGTGGGGTCTATTCTGTGTGATGCTATTGGACATAGGACATCTCCTGTGTTTGCTATGAAGTTTGCAACTGGTACTTCGTATAGTAATATGGTAGCTTTAGGGGATGAGGATGGATATCTGTCTATTATTCGTGCGGATCAGGATATTCCGAACAATCTATGTGATGATACAACACCACATCGTCCTGTTGGGCAGTGGAGGACACATAAAAACGCAGTGTTTGATCTTTCGTGGGCGAATCAAGACCGTTGGATGTATGTTGCGTCGGGAGATACGAGTCTGTCTTTGTGGGATACTGGGTATGCTACCAAGATTGCATCATTCTATGCTGGTTGTGGGAGTATCAAGGCCTTGTCTGTCAAGCCTGACTGTCACCATGTTTTTGCGAGTGCTGGAAGACAGGGCGATGTGTACATTCATGATGCACGGGTGAAATCATTTTCTGATGGATGGGAGAGGGACATTGCTCGTACAAAGCACTTGCCAGCCATCCGTCTTGGTGGTCCTCATTCCACCATGCAAAAAAGGAATACAAAGTTTGGGTTTCAGAGGGCTGCAGTGACATCATTATGTTTCCTTCAGGGACCAAATAGTAACATTCTTACCACCGGAGGGCAGGATGGGATTGTCAAAATGTGGGATATTCGATATGAATGTGATCCCCTCGTTGCACATCAACCTCTCACTGATTTGGCTGATTCTGTGGCACAATCCATCTGCGATGCAAACGTGAATAGATCAATTCGTCATATATCATCCATGTCACAGCCAGCGTTGAGTGAACGGTCCAGAGCCCTGACATCCTTATCTCTTCATCCCGATGGTACGCAGCTGTTGGCTTCATACATTGGTGGCCAGCATTTGATTTATGACGTCTCACATCCTGAATATGGGCCAACACAATGGTTTGGAGGAAATTTGATCGATTCGTTCTATGTTAAATCCACATTCACACCTGATGGGACGCATATTGTGAGTGGTTCATCGGATAATCACGTATATATTTGGAGTTTGAGTGATAAAGCAGGCACACATCCCATTGTTTTAGAAGGTCATGCACGTGAAGTCACATCTGTAGCATGCAATCCCCAGAATCCCTTTCAAATAGTTTCAGCAGGTGATGATCATGTAGTGAAAGTTTGGAGTATGCATGTGGAGCAACCGGAGGAAGAGTTTCAGGGGCATGATTATTATCAAATGTTGCAAGAGAGTGTCCAAGGTCATGCAAGTCCGTCAGACACGGCTACATGGATTGGCCCAGAATGGTGTCACATGGACACACCAGCGTATACTCCACGTCAAGTATCAGTCTCTCGTGATAGTTTGTTGAGAAGTGCACCTCAAAGAAATATAACCATGAGCAATGCACTAAAAAGGTCCCCTGACCAGGTGGCTGGAAAGAAAACAAGCAAACAAATTACTATATCTGACATGCTCCGGAGAAAGATGAGAAAGCATACAGTAGATGATAATAATAATAAAAGTCAAAAGTAGAAGTACTACGAGTAGTATACATTCATGTCGTGTCATTCTTTGAGCCATATGGTTCCCTTTTCTGTCTCTGGCAGTTTCTTTAGAATGGCTGCATATGTTACTGGATTTACTTTATTGGCATTCATAAAGGCTTTATCTCCCATTGCTAACGTTGTCAATCGAGGCACATTGCCAGTGATGGCCTTGATTGCCAATACTCTTGGAGCAATCCTGTTTTCCAGACTATAGCTCAAATACTGAGGAAATGCAGGGATGGATGCCTTGACTGAAAGATTCATTTCTCGTTCTAGAAACTCAATCTTACGTATATACTTTGAGTCTGATATGGGATATAATAGAAACCTAGGGAATCGCTTTAGTGCAAGACAAACATCCGCCATGGTGAGCCCAACCTCCAACCATGCATCAATTCTACCCCGAATCGTTGACACAGATCTGGACAATATTCCAGATTTGACCAACACCGATACGAATACATCATGATTGGAATTTTCAAAGACAACGTCTTGAAGCAATGCTGCCATTGGTATCAGGTATTTCTCAATGTTGACAGCAAATGCTGACGGTTGTGCAACAAACAATTTTTGAACATCCTGCGTCGACAATCCGAGATAAAAATAATAATCTATTCGCTTCTGTATCCATAAAGATTCTACACTGAGTAATTCTGGATGTCGAATGATTCCCTGCAGGACAACCTCGCGATCCACGTGCAAGGCATTGCACAGGTACAGCAACCTGGGTTCCAGTACCTTGTGCACTGAAGTCTGCAAGATTAGCGGGTATCTATTAATGATTCTCAGCGACTCTTTTTCCTGTAATCCATTCTGTTTCATCCAGTCGAATAATAGTTTCAAGTTGTCCGGATCTCGCACAGAATTTGCAAACAAACAAGGATGCCTCTGAAACAACAACCCTATAGATTCAGGGTGAAACCCAGTCATGAACAGAATTGCAGACATGATACTCCACAGTTCATACGCATCTTCATCCATAAACTCTTCTGTATACTTGTGCAGCACCTTGTACCCCAGGCCAAACTTCAAAGAGTCCAAAAGATCCAACTTTTTCTCAAAAGCCTGTAGCCTCTCTCTAGAATCATCCTGTCCAAGCACTCGTTCCACCCGTTCCCGAGTCTTCTGAACAGACGACCGATCCTTCTTTGGATATCTATTCTCTATCATAGTCATCATCTCATCCACTGGTGTGAGAATTCCATCGTCAGATGACTTGAGTGCAGTATGAGCCATAGACATGTGACAGGGTCGAGGACACCGCAGTATCCTCTTCTGAAGACCATGACACCGCAGTATCTGAGACGATGGAATATATTTCATGTATCAATCCAGAATGTGACAATGTGAGACATACCACCAACAAGACATGCTTTGACTGTTGTTGTTCAAGAGAGACCTGGGGTCACTGTATATTTGGTGGTTGGTAGACTACAAAGTCATAAATCAATCAAGAGTACGTCATCACTATCTATCCAGATGATCGACTGTTGTTTGTTTAACGTATTGAAAGCTACTGTCGTAGCTATTCATGAATACATTATACAGTATTATTATCAAGTGAAATCCAGATGGACATTTTCTGCAAAGTTGCTGCTGAAACCATTACGTACCAGTCGATTGCATCGTCCATCTTGAGGTACCATCATCATCAGAAGATATACTCTTCTTGTCATAATAATTATACAAATAGGAATATCACTATGATGATTGCCCGTAAGTCACTGGCAAGTGCAGGAATGAGGTCAATCCTCCGGGATTGTGCCTCTGCTGCTGGAATTCACAGCAGCGGTACTCCAGGATATGGTGTCGGTTTACCTGCACCAAAAGGTATGTATTTGATTCAATAGATTTAATGGCAATGGTGAGGTTTTCGTGAAGGAGGTCTTTCTTCACCTTCATGTGATGTGGTGTTTTTTCATGTCTTGTAATTTTTATGCACCTACAGAAGAGACGGAATCTAGTGGACGTCGGCTTGACGATGGTCCTGTCATGTCACCAAAAGAGTTTGCAACGTCACAGAGGCAGCCACCGAAAGACTTTGCTGGTGTGCTGGATGAATCTGCCCAGACACTGTTTTTGACAGAGTTGGTGCGAGGTCTGGCTCTTACTCTGAAGGTATTCTTCGAACCAAAGGTGACGATAAATTATCCGTTTGAAAAGGGACCCATCAGCCCAAGGTTTAGAGGGGAGCATGCGTTGAGGCGCTATCCAACTGGGGAAGAGAGGTGTATTGCATGCAAGCTCTGTGAGGCAATCTGTCCTGCACAGGCTATTACGATTGAGACGGAAGAGAGAGAAGATGGTAGCAGGAAAACAACGAGATATGATATTGATATGACTAAATGTATCTACTGTGGGCTTTGTCAGGAAGCTTGTCCTGTAGATGCTATTGTGGAGACTCCAAACTTTGAGTATGCCACAGAGACGCATGAAGAGTTGTTGTATGACAAGCAAAAGCTCTTGTCGAATGGGGATCGTTGGGAGACTGAGATTGTCAAGAATTTGAAGCATGAAAGCATGTATCGTTAGTGTGTTTGATCAACTAGTAATTTTGTAAATCATACGCGTCGTGGAAAAATATTGTATTCATTTGTTTTGTTTCAGATACATGGAAACAATGTCTGTACTTGTTGTAATGTCGTCTGGGTCCTTGTCGTCCCTGATACAGAGAAAGCGTGGGAATCTCAAGCCCAGACCTTTGCCCTCGTGTATCTGTCCCATGGCACATGCATGTACCGGACTGATTTGAACTTCTGCACCTCGAATTTCCCAGACTTCTCTGGTGCCAAACCAGACGGCAGGGTTCTCACCAGTCATGACATCAAAGGGTTTTGACTGCACAACAGTCTTTGAGAGCCTCTCTGTCGCATTTTTGTAAAATTCATCCGAGAATCCGCTCATCACTCGGCACAAGGATTGAAATGTTGATGTTGACTCGTCGTATACTGCCATCAGGAATGGGCTATACCATCCTGCTTTTCTGCCATTTCCATGCCATGCTCCAATGACACACATGTCAATCGTGTCGGATAGCTCACTGCAGTAATCCTTCTTGAGCTTGATCCATTTATTCGATCGCTTATTTGGGTCATATGGAGACTCTAGCATTTTAATCATGACACCTTCAGCTTTGTTGTCGAGGGCATTGACCAAGAGCTGCTGGAGTGTATCACTGGAAAGCTGAGAATCAGTGTCTGTCTCATCATATTCAAAGACAGAGCCTTGTGCAAACTCAACTTTGCCTTGTGTACGGTTTGGTAATGACGACATCATCAACTCTCTTCGTTCATGCAATGGCTTTTTCAAAAGAGATTCTCCATTCAACTGAAGACAGTCAAACATGAATGCACAAATCTCCACGTCTGTGGCACAAGGGCCAGATGCCTGTCTTGGTCTACTTGACAAGTCTTGAAAAGACCTGATGTAAAATGTGCCATCTTCATTCTTTGCTATCGCACATATTTCTGAATCAAATATTATTTCCATCACGTGGTCACCTAGTGCATCGAGGACATCTGATTGAAGATCAAATGATGCCGTCCTGTCCTCACAATTCCTGCTGAATATCTTAATCTTTTTGGCATCGTCATCCTGGAAACCCTGTCGTTTGACATGAATTTGAGCTCTCATCCCATCATATTTATATTCTACAAGAACAGCACTGTTCATTGATTGATCAAACGCATCTGATACTCCTTCAGAAATCTTTGCAAGCATGGGCTTGATGGGTACCCCTGGGGTCAAGCTCATTTTTGATGTCCATTCGGAAGGTTCAAAATCCAACATGATTGAGATCAGAGTATCAATATTTGGTGCAATATGATACATATCTATGCTTGATGTCGCTGCATTCTCTAGTTCTTCCTTGGGAGGAAATTCGGGCATCATCTTGTGAAGCAATATGGCTTTTCCCAAGGCAGGCATGACACTTCTCCAGTTGGCTCCCACTCGAAGATTCCTCACAAGGGTTCGGATAAGAAACTTTGTCTCAATTGGGCTTGTACTAGAGCGGAGCATCCGTACCATGTGTGCCTTCTTTCTGCCATGTGACCCTTGGCCCGAGTCAGTAGCTATAGCCATCAATGTATCATATATGCCTTGGACTGTCAATGGCATTGGTGCCCGTAGCATTGATTGTGACTTTTTGCATTTAAAGCCAATACTGCCGAGATCTCCCTCAGTCTTGTGCATTTCATGAATCTTGTTCCTTGATATCCCCAATGCTTCAGTCATGGCAGTGGCAACTGTGGATGACCCAACATTCAATTCAATTCCATGATAATCTGGAGCAAGTCGACCTAATAGTAAATAACAGGCACTTTTCAAATCATTCGGAGAGATGGCTAATATCGAACGTAACGCGTTCGTGAGGCATATGGATATCGTTGTCCTCTTTGTTGTTGATTCCATGGTTTCAAAAGCCCTCGCAATATGTGCATATGGTGTAGCATCTGGCTCCATCCACATTGCATCTTCTTTGGGTGTATATTTTTCCAAGGGTGTCGCCACAGAATCGATTGGCACATTACGAATCTTTGGCGTTGCTACTGAACTTTGAAGTGACACAGTTTTATTGGAGATTGCAGGCACTTTTGTAGCAGTATCCTGTATGGGGACCACAGCCACCTCTGGTGGTGCTTTGGTCTTGCTGCTAGGAGGTGAGCCAAAATACGACAAGATTGATTTTTGGCTGGATTTTCCTGGTGATTTTCCAGCAGTACGAGAAGACATGGTCACGTTCCTTTCCATTCGGTCAAAGTACATGGATGCAGCTCGTTCAACATCCCCGCTGCTCTCTTCCAGTATGCTCTGCAAGTGTTCCGTATCAGACGTTCCACAAATCTCCATCAGGCTCCCTAGTTTTTTAGAGTCTTCGCATGTTTGCGATAGGTCAACAATGACAGATTGATCACGTTCTTCGAGTACCACAATCTGATCCTCCGCCTCCTCTTTGTCTTGTTGTTGTCCTTTGTCTACTCCTTCTTGTTGTGCTGCCTGATGAGGTTGGGGTGGTGCAGCATCTCTAGAGACGATACTTGTGGATGACTTTCCAATTTTGGAGATGAAAGAAAGTTTACTTGCGTTGATATCAACAAGGTTTGAAAAATACTTCAACTGCTTGGCCACCTGTTTCTCATCATGTGCATTGACTGTTGGAACCACTCTTGATGGACGAATCATCCTCACAAAGTCAATCAATTCTTCGAATGACGAATGCTCACTATATGGGACCAAGTGGATACATACATTGTTCTTTGAAAGAACTTTGTTGCCATTCTTCTTTGCATTGTGCACCCATCCTGTGGGAACAAATCCAATTACTCTTGAAGCTCCCCGTTCTGCAGCATATGCTGCAGCATCGACATAATTCGGGCGAAAATATGGCCACGTTTCTCCAAGAAAGTTCCATTTTACCACATGAATAGGTGTGTCTTCCGCAGATTGTGTAAACATAGACATGGCAAGATTCAAGTTTTCCACAATACCAGCCTTTCTTTCATGGATGTAAATAGGCTTGCCAGTCCTACGATGAATTTCCTCCAAGATCCGCTCCTTCCCAATCACATACGTTGATACAAGGTATAAAACATCGTGTACTGGCGATTTCCTCTTCTCACCAACCCTCCCATCCTCAGCTGTCAGCTGCTGTTTGATATCTTCATCTACAGTTTGGGCAATATATTGAATACTCTCATTCTGTGCTGGAAATTTATGCCGTGGATTGCAATATGTGGTATCCAAGTAGATGGAAGAACAACCTCTGAAGCGTCCAATATGAGGACAGCTACTCATACGCTCGGCATCGTACCGAAAATCGCCACAGTGGATCACCTTGTTTCCATCTGGCAATTCAAACAACATCATGACGGCCCCAGGACAGTGATTCGCACACACAAGCGTAACTTTCACATGGAAAGATACTTCGATCTCTGTATTCATTGGAAGTCTACGGATAATGTGATCCGGAACATCTAAAATATGCTTGATCACATTCCCAGTGATCTCCGAACAAAACAGCTCCCCAGCAAAGGAAGGTCTCAAACCCTGATAGTGATCGGCATGCGCGTGACTGAGGAAATATATCACATCATTCTTTTCTGTAAAAGTATCTGGTAGCTTTGATGCATAATTGAAACCGTCCACAATGATGTATAATGGCTTGTTGCCCTCACAAAGGATATATTTGTGCCGTGGCAAAACAGAGGTCATCCTCGAATGGTCGTATGATACTCACTGAGACCCCATACCATGGCACATTTTACATTATTCCACGTACAATATAAAATCAAATATAAAGAGTATGATATCGTCAACCCTAGTAACTTGTAGTTGTTGAAGGTTTGAATCACCACCATGCATGGTTCCCAGTGTTCTAGGCCCATCCTAGGATGAGTGGTGCAGCAACAGGGTGTAGAGTTGTATTCTTCCAGATAGTATCATTATTATTCACTGCAACCCTTCGGTTACATACTAGTCGTTATAGTAGTGATACGATCATCTCCTGGTGATTAGAATGGAATAAAGGAGAACGTAAATATGGCTTATGTACAGCCATATATATGAAGATGGGCCCACATATTTCAAACACTGTTTTGATCATATAAATAGTATATGATGATTGCATGGCATTAATTTACTATACTACGATATTTATATATCCCCAGTAGTATAGCAATACTGTAATACTATCCAGAAATGGTTGTAGCAAGTGTTCAACGTTGTTTTCAAGGAAGAGTGCCCCTCTCTCTGGTAGAAAGAATCTCGGTACGATGGTGACATTCATGCCTGCATTGTCTGGTATAGATTCTAATATATTTGATACTGCAGAGATCGTGGAGGGTGTGTGGTGGTAGAAATGATTCTATTCCTGTCAACAGCAAGGAAGCAGTCAGAAAGTTCCTGGGCACAAAAGGGGCGCGGTTGACAAATGTTGCTCACCAGATATGGAATTTGGTGCTAGAACCAGGGGATGTTGTCTGTGATGCGACATGTGGAAACGGGAACGACTCGATATTTTTAGCACAGGCAGTAGGTCCTCAAGGTAGATTGGTATGTATTGATGTGCAGCAGCAGGCAGTGGAAGCGACGCAGGAAAACGTTGAAAAGGAGATTGCCCCAGACGCTATGCCTGCAGTTGAATACATTACTGATAGTCATGAACATGTGACGGAGTACCTTGGGAGCAATGTTGCCAAGTTGATTTGCTTTAACCTTGGCTACCTCCCTGGGGGCGACAAGACAGTCGTGACAACAATCGACTCTACTCTTGCTGCGATTGAGGGGAGTTTAGAATCTCTCTGCTTTGGAGGTTTAATAAGTATCTTGTGCTATACCGGACATCCCGGAGGTCAGGAAGAGTACGAGTCTGTGAAGAATTTTGTAGAGCAGCTCTGTTCTACATATTGGAAAGTCAGCCAAATTCAGCTTCTCAACTCTCCGTCAGCTCCAATCATGATCCTCATCTGGAAATTAGAATAGTTACAAAAAGAAATGAAAACTAAATGAATGTTTATGCATCACCAATATCTTTCCCGGCAGCCTTCTTAGCAGCTGTCAAGGCAGCCATTCTAGTCTCTTCTGCCTTTTGCTTGCGATATGCAACTGCTGACTGGAGTGCCTCTCGCACTCTACTGGTAGTATTGCTACCCATCCCATTGATCTGACGGTTGATTGCACCATCTTTGTCAGAACTGTTACCATCTCCCTGTTCTCGAGATGCTTTATTTAATTTGTATTGCGCAGCTGCCTGTAATTTGGAAGCTTGCTCCGACATCTCACTGAGAGATTTTCTATTCGCATTCTGTTTCTCAGCATACGACGCCCCTTCCCTACTCATGGTCGTATTGGCAGCGTTATCCAGCTTCCGTCGGAGCAAATGTGTCTGAGAAAACAATCTTTCTCTCAGAAGGACATACCGCTTGTACCTTGTCACAAGCCAGGATATCCCAGTCCTCTCCACATCTGCCATCGTAGGTTTTCGCCCGTGTCTATTGACAAATGCCTCACTCCATGGAGACAATTCATCTTGAAGAGACCTATACTCTCTGAGTTCTGCTTTGAATTCCCCAAGAATTTGTGACGTCGCTTGGCGTCGTACAGAATTCACCTGTCGTTTCCCCATGTTTGAGAGATTATCTAATTTATCCCCTGATTCCTGATCATACACCGACTCTACTGCATTGAGCACCCTGATAGCAGCATGCCTCTTCCTCATTGCAGCAGCAATTTTACTCTTGTGCTCCTCCGTTTTGGGAACTCCTTTTAATTTTTCCGATACCAGTGCAGCAGAGCTAGGATCTAACGTTTTACCTTTATGAGACTCGCTCATTTTCCTCCGGGTATCCTTGCTCACGGGATGATTCAACTTTGCTTGGCTCATCTTTTTTCTAGTCTCTTCACTAGGAGACTTGCCCTTGTTCCAAGCCTCCCTCCCTTGGAGCGACGAAGACACGGCTTCACGGTATTCTGGATCTTTCCATTTTTTCTTCATCCCCTCGCTTACTTTCATTCGTACTTCCTCAGGAACGGGCTTACCCTTGTTCCAGGCTATCCTCTGTCTTGCTTCCCCGGAACTCTCTTCAGGCTCGGGCTCAGAGCACGCATAACAACGAAATCCTTTTCCTACAGATAGCATTGAATAAATAGTTGGAATGATGACACAAAGAGACAATGTGTGACACAGAGAACGAGGAACGTACGTGTTGTGAACGCCAGGGTGGGTGAAGGAGCTGTCCGTCCTGGAGCAGCAGTTCCACGGGGTGAAACAGTTCCAGTGTATCTCAAAAGTATCATGTGGCTTCAACAATGGTATCTCCAGGTAGAGTTTGTCAGACAATTCAAGGTCACCACATGCCTCACATGACCATGGCAGAGACGTTGTTCCAAATTTGGCTCATTGTAACCATGATATCGATGCATGAAATTATAATATAATAACAAAATTTTCATAGCCTCTTGTGTAAGCAATCGTATTCTTGTTCAACTCCAAGACATGCAGTTCTATTGAATCAGGTGTGTCTTGTCCTTGAGCTCTTTCATAGCTCTTTCTTTTGCATCCTTGAGACTCTTCCCCTTCCTGGCGTAGCTTTCATAGTCTATGAAGATAGAATATCGAGATCTATCTGGTGGATCAGGGTGGAGTGGTTTGTTTGTGATCCAAGACTCAATGGTGCTCTGAGGATGGACTTGTACTTTGAGATTTCTATCTGGGCCATATAAAACATCATCTCTGATCAGGAATAGGTCAGCAACATTAATACCATGTACTACTGTATATCCTACATCTTTTGCAGCCATATAGATTGCTCCAACACTGCTACCATAGATTTTATCTATTTGCCAGTGCTCTGAGCATGTATATACACATAAAGTGATGATACCATACCAAAAGTATGCACAGGAGGAGCAACCACGTGCTTTTCATGGTAGTTCAAAGACAGTTCAACTGCAACGGCTATGAGCATCTGCTGCCACTACCATGAATGGTTCGCGGAATATCCCGAGAATCTATCTATATCCATTGCTGGATAGTTTGATAAGATTGTATCTTTCTTTTTGACACGCCAAGTAAGGAATCCATCTCGTATACTGGTATGATACCAAGAGATATCTATCAACGAGCCATATGGCATTTCCTGGCGTTGCATGCAGTGCATGCCAACTCAGCTTGAGTTGGCAATTGAAAATCATAGTGATGCCTAGAAATGCAACAGTACATGTTTCGGTGATTGTAGAATAGAAAAATGAATGAAGCTCTTACATCATCTCATACAGTGCACACACACATATATACTATATAATATAGAGAGAGGACACTCCTTGACAAAACATTATGAACTAAATGTGGCATACGATGCCAGTGGTTGATCAAGTGCCTGATCCATCCATTGCAATCTCTCAAAAAGCCATGTTTCAATCTTTGCAGTTTCATTCTGCCAGACTTTTCTTCCGTCTGTGGTTGGCATGCCTTCAAGCAAAATATCAGAATAGGCATCATAGTTTCGTGCCACTGCCCCCTGATCCAACTGGTCTTTTGCCGAATTAAAAATCTCCAAAATCGATTCGTCAGACCAATCTCCAGCTCGTAAATCTTTCCAGATTTTGCTGGTGGCATTTCTGAATGAAGGATCTTGCCACATTCTTCTATACCAGAAACTGATTCCATCACTCTCATCCACCTGACACCTCTCCTGGTCTTCACAGATTAAAAATCTGAATCCATTGGGGCTGATTGCTGATCCTCCAGCAATACCATTCATTGACACTCCTTCTCTTTGCCATCCATCAATAGGATATCCACAGCACATTCCAAAAGCTTCATTATAATCCCACATCGGGCCCATTTCCAGGGGGCCATCCTTGTCCTTGTGCATGTACGTGCTTCCCCTGTATCCATCAGGATTCTTAGTGATTTCCACGCCAAGCAAATACTTTATGAACGATTCTTCATCAATATATGACTTGTAACTTTGATCTTCTGGAAGGTCGAGCCAGTCGTCACTCGCCAAAGATTGCATAAAGTCATTCAGATACTTTGTCAGATAGTCCCTTTGTGGTTGGGAAATCTCCTTGGGCTCCTTGATGACGAAAGGATGATTCATGCCAAAGTTTGTGAATGGACCCACGACAGTTTCATCATAATCAAAATTATCATTGTCGTAGTTGAAAATATACCCCCCTGAAGGGTCTTGGTCGTCAATCTTTTCAATATCAACGCGATTCTTATCTCTTTTGACTTTCTCAACCAGCAAGTATACACCCCTGTAATCATCCAAGGACAGGGGCTGTCCATCTTCCATTGAGAAGATCTCCACAAACTGTGTGTTGGATGCATACTCTCCTGATGCACGACCAATGTTGTAAGCAATGTAATTCTTCATGAGGGTCTTATCGAGCTCAGGCCCGTAAAATATAAAGTCATGTTCTTCAGGGAAACCGAGCAGCTCAAAATCCACGTCATCACCATTTTCATCTTGTAACGACACCTTGAACTGAGTTTTGTTGAAATCTTTCGAGGAATTGCCTCTACCTGCTGCTTTAGCGTACCCATTGTAATCTTCATTAGAGTCCCCTGCAACTTCAGGTGGGGTACAGGTGCAAAATTTGACTTGCTGCCATGCATCATATTCGATCTCTGTACCAGAGATACTCTCGATGACGACGACTGGAAGATTAGAAGTAAATTGTATCTTTTCAAGTGCAGCACAGCAATCGCCTAGATCTGCACCACCTTGTGCTGCTACCATCACAGAGGACCCACCCAACAACAAGAGAGTGGCAGCTGTGCTGCATCTCTTCAAGAATCTATCACCCAGAATACCCATCGTTCCTTGTAATGCAATTATATATCATTCGATTCGTACTTCAGAGTATCATGGATGATCGAATATACCCAAATGTGGATGGACGCGGTCCTGCATTGGACAGACATGGTCTTGGTATTCATCGTCAACTCCAAGATGACCTCTTTCGATAGAATTTTTTCTATTTTCCCTCCCAGCTATAGCTACTGGCGTCCTTACACGACATGTGCCAATAGGATATCTTGCGATGCTTGCGTATTTCACGTCATTATTGAAAGTCAACGTATATATATTTCAGTAGCCGTGGATCATCCATGTCTGAGAAATCCACCTTGGGTCCTCTTGTTGGAGAAGAGGGTCCTTGTTCTTCTTCTAGAGACCAGTCCTCTCCCTCAACGTTCGTGATACAAAATGGGCATGTACTGCGTCAAGAGCCACCTAGGACGATGATTACCATGGAAGATGACGTGTATCTCTTGGATGGTCGAGGGACATACCCTGTTGAAAAAGTCACCCAGGATGGTGGTGTTTTGAAGAGTATTGTGCAACAAGGTCAGGGTCCTATTGTTCCATTACACGCGGCGTGTCTAGTTCATTACACTGGTAAGATACTATCAAATGGAGACATTTTCATGAATACACGTGACACGCGAGAAAGAGGAAGGGGGGAGCCTGTTCATATTGTTGCTGGCCGAGGTATGTTGTAGCTTGCCTTGTTTGTCGAATTTCGAATCCGTCGCCAATGTGAGAGTCTCATGATGTGTGTACGTAGATGCAATTCGAAAGGAGAGAGGACTTCACGAGGTTGTAGGAACTATGAGAGTGGGGGAAGTATGCCATGCCTGGGTATCTCCAGAGTATGGATATGGCGATGCTGGCAATTTTTCCTTTCCTAGCATTCCTCCGAAAGCATCGCTTTCATATTCCATAGAGCTGATAGACTTTGAAGAACCAATCTCTGAGGATGGTCATGATGCAAGGTTCCTCACGTATGAAGAGAGACTGGAAGCAGCTGCACGACGTAGGTTGGAAGGCAATGCCATGTATGCATCTGGTAGACTAGACGAGGCGATGGTCAAATATGAATCTGCTCTGGCATACTTGGACGATGATTTCATGATGCAGCTATACGAATTCCATTACGACAAGGCGATGGAAGAGAAAGTACATGTGCTCTTGAATATATCTGCATGCAGACTAAAGCAAGAACAGTATCACGCCGTGATTGAGGTCATATCAGAAGTTTTATCCCACGATAAAACAAATGTCAAAGGTTTATATAGGCGTGGCGTAGCCCGCCGGAAGCTTGGACAAACAGCCGAGGCTTTGGAAGATTTGGAAAAGGCAAAATCAATCTCAGAGAAACTGTCAGACATTGATGTGGGCATCGTACGGGAGATAGCAGCCGTACGGAATGATATAAAAGAACAAGGAAAAGTGCAAGGTGTATTGTACAAAGCAATGATGCAATCGACAGCAGGCACACCACCACAAAAGACCCTGGATGTCCCTGAGAACAACCGACAGCAATCAACAAGTTCACCACCAGCAGATTCCCCTGGTCTTTTCCGTAGATGTATGAATTGGTTGATCTCATGGTTTCTGGTATATATATACCATCCATGTAGATGCTTGATTGGTCGACAAAGAGATAAGAAAACCGTATAATGTAAGAATTGATCGAGGAAAGGGGAAATCCCTCGGACCCATCATGCATGCCATATATGGCATGGGAGGACTGGGATTGTAAATACTACTATACCATCGAGCGATGGATACGTAAATACAGGACCTCATACAGGTGTGGGCATTTTAATTCTTCTTATTCATTGATAACAATGGGACGTAATCGTTCTATCTCTCGCATTGGCTCTCTTATCCGCCAGGCAACCGCCGATGTATCAGGCCAGGCCAAGGCATCTGATACCACAACGAGTTCAGTAGTTGCATCGGTCCGAACATTTTCGAACAATGCAAAGCGTACTGAAGCTTCTAATATTACAAATACGATCCGTCAGGCACTTTTCAGATCATCACATGGAGTTGGTACGTCGTTTGGTGACAGCGTGGACATGTGGGATCAACATGTCGGTGGTGTTTGATGGGTGTGTGCAGTGATCTAGATCTCAAGCTGCATTAAATGGGTGAACTATAGTAATATACTATATTCTAATCCATTTAATCTATTGTTGAGAGAATGTTGGTGATTCTGTTGGTGTGGTAGTGTTTGACCTCGTTCAGGCCTTTGAACCACCAGTTGTTTTCTGTGATGAATGGACGAGTAAACGTAGTAAAGTAAACGATCGTGTATATTGACTGAATTTCTGTGATTGTAGCATCCAACCCTACCTCGACCATGATGACTGGAAAGAGTCCTTTCACTCAGGTCTATCGTGCCATTTCTGTTGAGGCTCTCAAGCCAGGGGATGTGTTTGCTCCAAGACACAACAGTATCACACCAGAGCAACAGGAGGAGATGGCAAAGCTTTGTGGATTTGAAAGCATGGATGCTTTGGTGGAGGCCACTGTGCCAGACAGCATCAAGCGCCATGATGGCATGCCTCTTGGCAAGTACACTGATGGAATGACCGAATCAGAGTTCCTGGATCAATTCAAAAAGATGGCATCTAAGAACAAAGTATTCAAGAGTTTCATTGGTATGGGATACCATGGAACACATATCCCAACGGTGATTATGAGAAATTTGTTGGAGAACCCAGGTTGGTATACACAGTACACGCCATACCAGGCAGAGATTGCCCAGGGTCGCCTTGAATCCCTTCTCAACTTCCAGACTATGATGTGCGATTTGACTGGCATGGAAATGTCCAATGCATCCCTTTTGGATGAGGCAACTGCTGCTGCCGAGGCTATGACAATGTGCAGTGCTATTGCTCGTGGTAAGAAGCCTCGTTTCCTTGTGTCTTCAAAGTGCCATCCTCAGACCATCGAGGTATGTAAGACCAGAGCATCTGCTCTCGGACTCCATGTCGAGGTACAAGAGGAGGGTTCCTTTTCAATGGACAAGGATGTGTGTGGTGTCATGGTTCAGTACCCAGCTACTGATGGATCCATCAGCGATTACAAGAATTTGGCACAAAAGGCTCATGACGCCAGCATCAAGGTGGTTGTGGCAACTGATCCCCTTGCATTGACCAAACTTACTCCACCTGGTGAGTGGGGAGCTGATATCGTGATTGGATCTGCCCAGAGATTCGGAGTTCCAATGGGATATGGAGGTCCACACGCAGCCTTCCTTTCTTGCCACGCTGAATATAAGAGATTGTTGCCAGGAAGAATCATCGGTGTATCCCGTGATGCCCAGGGAAAACCAGCATTGAGAATGGCTATGCAAACAAGAGAACAGCATATCAGAAGGGACAAGGCCACATCTAACATCTGTACTGCCCAGGCCTTGCTTGCAAACATTGCAGGAATGTATGGTGTGTATCATGGCCCAGATGGTCTGACAAAGATTGCCGACCGCGTCCACGGATTTGCTGGAGTTTTCGCCGCTGGTGCAGAAAAGCTTGGCCACAAAGTGCTCAACAGCGAGGCATTCTTTGACACCGTCACTGTTGAGGTTGGAAATGCCAAGGCAGTGTCTGATGCTGCTGTGAAGATGGGAATGAACATCCGTATCATGAATGATACCACCGTGGGTGTCGCTATGGATGAAACGACAACAATTGAGGATATCAACAACTTGTTCGCCGCATTCTCTGCCAATGGCTCACCAGGTTTCACCGCAGAGGAGATTGCTCCATCCGTCTCCCAAAAGCTGGGTGATTTTGCCCGTTCATCAAAGTTCATGCAGCACCAAGTATTCAACTCCTACAAGACCGAACACGAGTTGTTGCGTTACTTGAAGAAGTTGGAGAACATGGACCTTTCATTGGCTCACTCTATGATCCCTCTTGGATCTTGCACAATGAAGCTTAATGCAACATCTGAAATGGTTCCAATCACATGGCCAGAACTTGCAAACTTGCATCCTTATGTCCCATTGGACCAAGCTGAAGGATATCAGGAAATGTTTGAGGATCTTGCATCGCAACTCGCCTCCATCACTGGATTCGATGCTGTCTCGCTTCAGCCAAACAGTGGAGCCGCTGGAGAGTATGCTGGACTCATGGCTATTAGACAGTATCACATGTCCAGGGGTGATGGACACAGGGATATCTGTATCATTCCAGTCTCAGCTCATGGAACCAATCCAGCATCCGCAATTATGGCAGGAATGAAGATTATCCCAGTTGGTGTAGATGCCCAAGGAAATATCAACATCAGCGAGGTCCGTGAAAAGGCAATTCAGCACAAGGATAACTTGGCAGCACTGATGATCACATACCCATCTACTCATGGTGTATACGAGGACGGTGCCGATGAGATTTGCAACATCATTCACGAGAATGGTGGTCAGGTGTATATGGATGGTGCAAACATGAATGCGCAGGTTGGACTTACTGCCCCAGGTGTGATTGGTGCCGATGTATGCCATTTGAATCTTCACAAGACATTCTGCATTCCTCACGGAGGTGGAGGTCCAGGTATGGGTCCAATTGGAGTCAAGGCTCACTTGGCACCATTCATGCCAACCCATCCAGTCATCCCAACAGGTGCATACCCCAACTTCAAGTCTGACAAGGATTCATTCGGGTGCATGGCTGCTGCTCCATATGGATCATCCCTCATCTTGCCAATTTCATATGCATATATTTCCATGATGGGTTCAGAGGGTCTCAAGCAAGCATCCCAGTTGGCCATCTTAAATGCCAACTACATGTCAAAGAGATTGGAGGACTATTATCCAGTTCTCTTCAAGGGAAAGAATGGAACATGTGCACACGAGTTCATCATCGATATTCGTCCAATCACAGCAGCAACTGGAATTGAGTCTGAGGATATTGCAAAGCGTTTGATTGACTATGGTTTCCATGCTCCAACTATGAGTTGGCCTGTTGCAGGAACCCTCATGATTGAGCCGACAGAATCTGAATCCAAGGCAGAGCTTGACAGATTCTGCGACGCCCTTATTTCTATTAGAGAATAAATCAGACAGATTGAAAATGGAACCCTTGACAAGGATAACAATCCTTTGAAGCATGCTCCACACTCTCTTGATGTTGTGACTGCAGAGGAATGGAACCGCCCATACCCAAGACAGCTCGGCGCCTACCCAGCTCCATGGATCAAGCCTGCTACCAAGTTCTGGCCTACTCACTCACGAGTGGACAACGTGTACGGTGACCGTCACCTTGTCCTGCGTCTTCCAGAAGATGATGCACACGCCAACGAGCCAGAGGCTGCAGTTGCATGAGTGCCCTGTATTCATTGAATGAATGAATTGAATCATTAGATTGTTGTGCATGTTTTTCAATTGCATGTGATTTCGTTTTTTACGTGTAAAATCATACTAGACCTATACTAGACTGACGATGAACCAAGTGTGCATCTACTACTACCTTGCAAGGTATGTTCCAAATTACAGGAACCCCATACTGACCCAGTATTGCTGGTACAGTCATTAAAGAAAGAAAAGTCGACTTGACTTACATAAGACTTGGATCACAAGTATATTTATTTTGTTTTATTATGAAATGAAAAAGAATTGAAAGAATAGCATGCGTTGAATCCATATACATTGATTGAAAATTAAATCAGTTTGCGTCCTCTGAGATTGGATGTTCTTGGACAATCCACAATTTCCCAGCTGACAACTGGTGCATCATCTTGGGCACTAGAGGAGATTGCCTTCATGACAGAGCTAGAGAGTCTGAGAGATCCTTGTTCACAGTCCTCGCCTGTACATGTATCGGCAATCTTTGCATATACTCCTCGCTTGAATCTGCGAGAGTTCTCCTGTGTGGAGACGCCGTTGATGACAACGCACTTGCTGCATGGATTTTTTATTTCTTCAAATGTTTCCTGACTTATCACAGCAAGTTTGTTCTTCCACTGGCTGGACAAGTCGCAGGCAAACTTCTCCTTACCACTGCGAAGCCTTTTACCAGAATAGATGGTTGCCTCACCAACCTGGATTTCAGCTGATACTCCACGACTCATCAGCGCGAGCACGACCAAGATTCCGACAGCATATGCATAAAATAGTGAAAACATCCTTCTAGAAAAGGGATGAAGAGAACGCCAAGAGTATTCTGGATGGATAGAGTGACAGAATGGTCGCCGGCGCTATTTCCAAGTATGCCGAGCCTTTTCCGATAGATTGAGAATGCAATGGAGGGTAAATGAAATAAAGAATATATCTTTTAGATTAATTGTACATAAACAGAGCGTGTATCTAGTACATGACACCGTGTGGAGGAATCAATGGGACGACTGGGGATGACCAGTCCGACTGGTCTTCTGTCCTCGTCTGTCGTCTGCACAGACGTGACCGATATATCTGACGTACACAGACTCCAGACCACACATCACAGTATCCACTCGTAATGACGTTCTCGTACGTCTGTGCTCCTTTATATCCATCCAATATCCTAATAGTATACATTTTACCAGACACATACCTAGGCATGTCATCATTCTATGCATTTCTTGGGAAGGACCCATTGGGTCTGACGTCTGGTCACGTCTGCAGACGGGACGTGGGATATTGCAAACGTGGCCATCCAAACCGACGTCAGTCGGTCTCACACGGGTAGACCATTGCTCATCAGCATATTCTTCAACCACTTGCAGTCATTTATATTCTTTCTACATCTCTTCAGACCATCCAAGATTGATTCTTTTCAACTCTTATATTCATATCAAGGTCTAACAATGAGATCTACCATCATCGCCATCGTAAGCATCTTGTATGCAATGTTCGCTTGTGTTGCTGCCAAGAAGAAGAGCAGTGGCGGATTCAGACGTGGGATCGCAACTGCATACTCTGGTGCTGGTCAAATGAACAGAACAGGAAGAAATGCATGCGGTTTCAACCCAAAGAGCCTCGGAAAGAAATGGAACACCTACTTTGTTGCCATGAATGAGGGAGACTTCAACAAGGCAGGTCGCCCATGCGGAAAGTGCATTGAGATCAAGGGAAAATCCACTGTATACGCAAAGATTGTTGACATTTGCCCAAAGAAATACTGTAAATCTGGACACGTGGATCTTTCTAGCCCTGCCCTCAAAAAAGCCACTGGGTATACCTGGGACAAGAAGCCTGTCCAGTGGAGATTTGCCAGCTGCAAATAAATTGACGAGACCTTGACACAACTTCATTTCAATTGAATAAATCTAATTTCAGAACACGATGGGAATAAATGCACCGAGTGATGGCCACATCTCAATAGGACGTGTGCACTTTCAAGATTTTATTATTATTATTATTTATGCTCATTCTTTGATTCTTCTGTGTAAACCACAAGACACAAATGTTTTCCTTGCATTCAAGAACAGCATGGTGCTGTTGTTTCTATACGAATCAATGAAGGTCCATCGTCATCCAAAGAGATTGCCTTAATTAAGGATTGCCTTGCAAGGCAATATACAGGCATCAAACCACGTACATACGAATGAGATCTTGCGTTGTACGATTCTAATAATAGATGCATGTAAATATATATCACAATGTACAAGCTTTCTCCCTCTCCTCGCACCTCGTGTGCCCTCTCTCACCGTCTCCATGGGAGGATTGGACGTTATAGTCAGACGACTCACCCGATCTTCGGGTTTCTGGGACACCATGGTAGCAACATGCACATATATTCAAACCCATCAATTACCGTGAGATCAAGCTCAAAGGAAGATGAAGACCTGTCAGAGACCTACACTGAGGTGATGCAGCAGCGCATGGGGGCACCTATGATTTACAGACACGAAGATGGGATGAATTATACGCGTATCCTGGATGATTTGATTGTTGGATCGTGTCTTCAAACGCCAGAGGATGTCACTGCTTTAGAACAGGAAGGTGTTACGACTGTGCTGTGTTTGCAAGAAAATAGTGATATGGAATACTTCTCACTCAATGTCGATCCGATCCGTGAAAGGTGTGCGAAAGGAAGGGTGATTGACCATATACGATATGCGATTCGTGACTTTGATCCGTACAGTCTGAGGAGACGGTTGCCAGAGGCTGTAGCATTGATTGCACAGAATGAGCAGGCGCCAGGTCATGGTACAACCTATGTGCATTGCACGGCTGGACTTGGGAGGGCGCCTGCGACAGCACTAGGGTACATGTGGTGGGTGAAAGGTATTCCTTTGGATATAGCATATGAACAACTGACGACGTTGCGTCCATGCAAGCCCAGAGAGGAAGCCATTCGAGAAGCAGCTATTGATATGCTGTATGGAAAGGATCCCGTTCATGTTTCAATTTCCCTCAGGAGAAGGGATATGTCTGATACGGGAGATGTTAGAATTGCCGGAATTGATGTAGGGTGGGGACAGTCAGTCCCCATGATGCCAGTCATGTTTGGAGAGATTCCAATGCATACGGTTCGGAGGCATCTTCCACCAGGAAAGTACCAATTCAAATTTATCTGGGTAGGTTTTTTGTATATAGAATAAATGATACTACTGTCTTTCGTTTTGGCGACTGAGTTTGAAGGTACTTACAGATTCATTTGTTCATCATCATATATGTAGGATGGGGATTGGGGTATTTCCATTGATCACATGACCACTCTAGATGGGGACAATGTAAACAATGTTCTCATTGTCCCTGACGCAGAGCTCAGTCCGGAGGATGCCCAAGCTAGACATAGAATTCGTCAGGGTGGGGACCTCACTGACAGTGAGAGAGAAAAGATTCAGAAAATCTTGCTCAGCATGCCTGTGAACAAACATTCCACCAGTGCCCCAGCCAACCTATCTCCCTAGACTACTATTTTGACTCGAATGAACATCATCACGGTTTGTGTACATCCTGATCCTTCTTCATGACATCCGCAGCAGACAGACTTGGCTTTTTGTGTGTCGGGATGACTGTGTCTCTCCGAGCTGTATCGAAATATGTATAATCCATGACAGAAGTAGATGCTTGACCCTGTTCTTGCTTCCCCTGCCCTTTGGTCTTTGTCACCTTTTCTCTGCATAGTGAATGTCACACACATGAGATGTGCACAGTCAATCAATCAATCAATCAATCAATCACATGTATGCAACATACTTTTCAGCTTTTTTCTGGGCCTTCTCAGCCCTCCTTTTGGCCTTGTTCTTCTTCTTATTGTTCGTACTTTTGCTGTTGCGTGGAAGTGAAGACTGTTTCGTGGCATCAGGGAACTTGAATGCACTTCTCGTAGACTTTTTTGTTCCCTCGCTTTCCTTCTTTGCTCGCTTTCGGAGGTACCACACTGTCCCAACAACAGCTGCTACAAGTCCAACGAATAACGGCGTTTGGGGTGATGTATCATGTTTCTTCTTCTTTTTAGAAGATCTGCATCAGGTTGAAAATGTAAGAATGGTTCAGAAACAGAAGATATTCCACCAACGACATTGTCGTGGACACGTACGTGCGACGCAACGTTTCCGGCATTCTACCCTATATATACCAGTAGGATGAATTCTTTTATTATTAAATACGTAACAACAAATAATAACTTAAACGAAACGAATGCGTCCAGCAAGTACGACACTGCTGTCAGTTTTACTCAGACAGGCCAACTCCCTCTTTACATATCTCTCTAGCAACGAGCTTGCCTGCTTCTTCTCTTCCTGTGCTTGATACACGTTTCTATACAACGCAGAAGCCAATGTTTCTGGAGGATCGGATCCAAGAGCTCTATCATATGCAGTGCAACTGCCATAAAACTGCTTTTCCAACTCACTCAGGTGTTTTTGCAGTCTCACCTGTACCCCTGCACTCCTCACCATGTGTTCAACATCATCCTGGAAATCATCATACATGATCTGAGATATCATCTTGCCAGGTTTCCCTTCAATCCGGAGCCTTTTCAGCACCATCCACACATGGAGACAGAGCATGGCATGTTTGTGCTGGAAATCATTTGGAACTTGAAAGGTGTCGAGCACCTGTTCGTCCAAAGCCTGTTCTTTAATACACGTATGTAATTCTTTTGCTGCTCGCATGTACGTGCTTTGTTTTGAATAATATCCCCCAAGCCACAATACAGCCCTTCTCAAAATGCTCAAGTCTTCAGGAGCTGAGGACACGCCTGGGGCTCCTTTGTATTCCAGGGATACCGGGGGATTTGACAGTGAATCTACCATTCTATTCGATCCAGATGAGTATGCCCTCGGTGAAGAGAATCCCTGACTGGGCTCTGGTGCAACCAATGTGTTGGAGAGTTCAGACAAGAACGATCTCATGATGGGGCCATGAGTCCCATTCCTACTTCTATTGGCTATTGAAAGCATAGTAATTTTATAAAGACCGCAGAATACGTCTATTTGTTGAGCAATGGTTCGGTGGCACGAATTTGAATTTCTCACCACGAAAAATTTGAAATCAGTGTCAAGGCATTATATATGTACTGGTACCACGACTATCTTGTAAATATACTTTGAAATGATATTGGAGAGTGTTGTATGGCAAAGGGGTGATATCTGCATGGTGGCCAAGAACAAGAGGCTACTGGCCTGGACTCTAGCTGAGACAATCAACCTCTTGCCAGGAGCCTCTCACTTGAGAATGAGAGAAAAGACTCTTGGTTCATCGCTGTGGATGGATGACGTCAAGAAACTGATTCATGTTGTTGTGTACGAGATCATCAGTAGCTTTCACGCGGGAGTAGATGGATATGTATGGAGAAATGTGGTCTGCAGGTACGGTACCCCCAATGCATGCATGCATGCATGCTTAACTAGAATTAACGCTTTGCTACTTGGATATACAATCACAATTGGATTCCTTTGGATATATAGATTGTTACATAATATAAAATCCTTAGATTTGTCATCATATAGAGAGAATACTTTCCGATTGAAGAAAAAAGAAGGGTACTTTACGGAAACCCATGGCACTGCTCCTTTCCAGCTCACAAGAGGGCGTGGAGGATGATGGCACCAACAGACATTCTGGCGACTATTCTTTACATGCGCAAAGTAGAGAGTCTTCGATTTTGAAGTTGACCTATCAACAATTACGAAGTCAGCATGACAATGTGCGTGCATGTAAAGATGCCATCATCGGTGAGTGGACTGTGACTTCTGTGACGTCATTCCTTGGATATTTTGAGAATCCAATTGAAAGCCTGAAGAAGCATCTAAGGGACAATGGTTTTGTTGATCAATCTAAATTGAATAGAGGTAATGATGTGAAAGATATTTGCCTAGGTCTTTGTGTAAGGGCTTTGCATGATCAAGGATTGTTGTCTAAAATACTGATTGTTCCAGATGACTATGATAGCTCGGAGCTTGTCCAGAGAGTCCGTAGAATTCTTCCCAGTCGAGCCAAGATATCACGTTCTATGATGAAGAGTAAAATAAGAAAGGATCATGCCGATAACATCCTCAATGTATCTGGGCTGACAATCACAGGGGACGCATCTGTTGAGCAGAAATGTGCCTTGCTGTATGGTATGCTCTGGCTTGATCCCCATGAAGGTCCAGGGAGAAGGGCGCAGGAACCTTTCGAACAGCAGAGAACTAATGTAGAAGGGAACAGTTTCCTCTTCCATGGAAGAACCCGTAGATTGGGTGATGCGGAGCCCAATGAGTGTCCTGCAGTACTGCAAGGTACTCAAGGGGTTTGTGGCAGAACCATTACTCATGGTGCATATTGCAGTGTACATGGAAAGATATTCCCACCATTAAAGTCTAAAGAGTCTAGGTTACTCAAGCACGTAAAGTATACTTTGCTTCATATCCTCAAGCTACATGGATACACAGACCCCAATAATGATGAGCCAAGTTTATCAGAAATTTTAGACGACCTTTCGCGCTTGAGGAAATCACATGGGGAACCATGGGAAGACCTTTCCAGTATATTTCTGCCGACACCAAGAGATGACCAAATGCATCATCGAGGAGTAAGCCAAGGGGCAGATACTCCTCAGTCTGATATTGTCCTGGTGACTGCTAATGTGGATGGAAACCGTGTCCAACCCAACGAGCTGGACAAGAGCCTGTACATTAAAAAACTGTTGATGAATATTAAGCCTAGTATCCTATTTTTACAGGAAATTCACCTGACGAAACTTCCCGCAGAAATGAAAAAGGGGAATTTTCTAGTGGCAGGAACAGTGGAAGCTGACGAGATGCTGAAAAGGTACACATTAGTCAAGCCTGGAAAACATAGGAAACCAGACCCGTGTATTCTCTACAACAAGGATGTCTTTGAAGGAAAAGACATCGACATCTCCCTGACTGATTATTTCGAGGAAAAACATCTGAGGAGCAGAGTATTGAGAAATCGAATAGTTTGGTCCCATCCACTTGAGAATCGATATGTTGCTGTCAGGCTAAAGGTAAAAGGAACAAGGGATGATGGTTTCTCGTTTCTTTGTGTGAGCTATCATGGATACAGAAACGATTCCAAAGCAGCGGAGAGATTTGATAGTATAGAAGAAGCACGAACAGCATTTTTGAAGGCATGCTTAA